>ENA-OQES01000819-OQES01000819.1-human-gut-metagenome-genome-assembly--contig:-NODE-819-length-12528-cov-3.250060_pt1 | contig 12528 bp, 19 predicted proteins | sample MGYA00242798_ERZ504641 | MGnify/ENA primary metagenome ERZ504641 (study PRJEB26092, sample SAMD00036327) | human gut metagenome | host: Homo sapiens | study: EMG produced TPA metagenomics assembly of... | reverse complement strand
ATTGCAGTTCCGGTAGGGTTTGTAAAATGTCGTGCAGTCAAAAGGAACTGATCTTAAGTCTGGAAGATACAACCGTCGATCGTGGCACGGGGAAGAAAAGGTGGAAGCAATATTGCCGCATGTATTTGCAATGCTTTATTATATCAGATGTAAAACAGATGCAAAAAAATCTTTGTTAGAACTTGTTAGAAAGATAGAATAGTGGTATTATAAGACTGTTTGATTAGAAAAAAGAATAGAGAGGGAACAAAACGTGACCTATAAAGAAGCAAGGGTATATTTGGACGAGATGTCGAAATACGGAAGTGTACTTGGCTTAGATACGATTCGAGGTCTGTTGCGTGAGCTTGGGAATCCACAGGATGACTTAAAGTTTATACACATTGCAGGAACGAATGGCAAGGGATCTGTGCTTGCATACACTTCAACAATATTAAGTGAGGCAGGATACAGAACCGGGCGCTATGTCTCACCGACAGTAATCTCTTATCTGGAGCGGATTCAGATTGACGGAACATGGATTCCGGAAGATGAATTTGCAGAATTGACAGAGAATGTAAAAGAAGCTATTGCCCGGATGGAGGCGGCCGGAGAGGAATCTCCGACAGTCTTTGAAGCAGAAACGGCAATAGCTTTTCTGTATTTTAAGAAGAAAAAATGTGATCTGGTCGTACTGGAGTCCGGTCTTGGAGGAATTCTGGATGCGACGAACATCATCGGAGCACCGGTGTGTGCAGCATTTGCAACGATCAGTGTGGATCATCTTGGTGTGATCGGAGATTCGTTGGAAGAGATTGCGCAGAACAAGGCTGGAATCATTAAGCCTGGATGTGCAGTAGTATCTGCGAAGCAGAAAGAGAATGTCCGGGAGATTCTGAAAAAAACTGCTGAAGAAAAAGGATGTCCTTTCACAGAAGCGCAGCCTGAACAGATGATGATTTTTGAAGATTCCTACCACGGAATTACATTTTCTTATAAAGAATATGAAAAGATGCATAGTCCGCTTGCAGGCCAGTGCCAGAGAGAGAATCTTGCAACAGCGCTCGAAGTTATCCGCTGTCTGAACAGACTGGGGTATCGAATTACAGAAGCGCAGGTGCGAGAGGGACTTTCAAAGACGAGATGGACAGGACGGTTTACCTGCCTGTCAGAGTCCCCGTTATTTTTCGTAGACGGAGCGCATAATGAAGACGCAGCATTAAAGCTGAAAGTGACGGTAGAACGTTATTTTTTCGGATTATAAGAAAATCTTTATCATGGGAGTCTTTAAAGATAAAGAATATGAGAAAATCACATCTATTCTTTGCCCGTTGGCAGAAAGTATATATACTGTTAGTCTTCCAAATAAGGAGAGGACGCTTCCGGCAGAAAAGCTGGCAGAAGTAGTGAAGAAACATTGCCAGAAAGTGAAAGCTGAACAGACCATCGAAACAGCTGTTGAGGATGCAAGTAAAGAGGCAATGACCCAAGGCAAGGATATTGCGCAGAAAACTGTGATTCTTGCATGCGGATCCCTGTCTTATCTTGGAGAGGTTCAGCGGATCGTGTTGAATAACCGGCAGTGAGATATAGGAGAGAAATATAAAATGATAGATCATGAAAAAGTAGAACAGGCAGTCCGTCTTTTGTTGGAAGGAATCGGTGAAGATGTGAACCGCGAAGGTCTTATAGATACACCTGACAGGATCGCCAGAATGTATGAAGAGATATATGGTGGAATGGAAGAAGATGCGGGAGTTCATCTTATGAAGACATTTACGGTAGAAAGCAGTGAGATGGTGATAGAGAAAGATATTACATTCTATTCAACCTGTGAGCATCATTTACTGCCCTTTTTATGGAAAAGCCCATATTGCCTATATTCCGGATGGTAAGGTGGTAGGACTGAGTAAGCTGGCGCGTACGGTAGAAGTATTTGCAAGAAGACTTCAGCTCCAGGAGCAGCTGACAGGACAGATTGCAGACGCATTGATGGAGTATATGCAGCCGAAGGGAGCTCTCGTTATGGTGGAAGCAGAGCATATGTGTATGACAATGCGCGGAATCAAGAAACCGGGAAGTCAGACAGTTACATTGGCACGGAGAGGTGTGTTTGAGACAGACCCGACATTAGAAGAAAGATTCTTCCGTATGCTTGGAAGATAAAGAATACGTAAAGGAAAAGAAGTGAACAGACTTGAAACAGGAAAATATGTATCGGTTAAATGAAGTGGTCCATCACTGGATCTATCAGGATTATTATGGAAGAATCAAGCGGTTAGAGAAGGAGCGTATCTTTTGCTGTCATCAGATGCCACATTTTCTGGATGTAGCAAGGATCGCATATATTAAAAAGTCTGGAAGAGAACCTTGGGTTTGAGAAAGATGTGATCTATACGGCAGCAGTACTTCATGACATTGGAAAATCATTTCAATATAAATGGACAATTCCACATGAAGTAGCAGGTGAAAAGATTGCAAAAGAGATTTTAACAACATTACCTGAAGATGCACAGTTTACAGAAGAGGAACAGCAACAGATTCTTCGGGCCATCCGTGGTCATCGCAGAAAACATGAGGGAATGGAACCGATTGAAGAATTGTTTTATGACAGTGACAAACGCTCGCGTATGTGCCATTCCTGCCCGGCACAGAAACAGTGTAACTGGACGGAAGAAGAGAAGAATATGGAGATAGAGATATGAGAATTGGCGGAAAAGAATTTGACCTGAAGAAAAATACCTATATTATGGGAATTCTGAATGTAACACCGGATTCCTTTTCTGACGGAGGAAGATACGACGGATTGGATCGTGCAATCGAACATGCGAAGCAGATGATTCAGGAAGGTGTGGACATCATTGATGTCGGTGGAGAATCAACTCGTCCGGGACATGTACAGATTACAGAAGAGGAAGAAATTGCGCGTGTTGTTCCGGTAATCCGAAAAGCTCAAAGAAGAATTTGATATTCCGGTATCGATTGATACTTATAAAAGTGCAGTTGCAGCAGCGGCAATTGAAGCAGGCGCGGATCTTGTGAATGATATCTGGGGATTAAAATACGATTCTAAGATGGCAGGATTGATAGCAAAAACAGGAGTAGCGTGTTGTCTGATGCATAATCGTGAGAATACAGATTATCAGAATTTCCTTGCAGACTTTATGGATGACATGAAAGAATGTGTGAAGATTGCGAAGGACGCGGGGATTGCAGATGATAGGATCATTCTTGATCCAGGCGTTGGATTTGGCAAGACATACGAGATGAATCTCGAAATTATTGATAAACTTGAAATTATGAAAGAACTTGGATATCCGGTACTTCTTGGAACTTCAAGAAAATCAGTGATCGGTCTGACACTGGATCTTCCGGTAGAAGAACGTGAAGAGGGAACGATGGTTACAACAGTTTACGGAGTGCAGAAGGGTTGTGCATTTGTCCGTGTTCATGATGTGGAGAAGAATAAGAGAGCAATCCGTATGACAAGAGCATTAATGAGAGAACATGAGGTATAGAGGACAGATGCAGAAGAAGTTCGATGAAATCAGAATTGAAGATCTGGAAGTGTTTGCAAATCATGGTGTGTTTCCGGAGGAAAATACGTTAGGACAGAAGTTTGTTGTCTCAGCAGTGCTTTTTACAGATACCAGGATGGCGGGAAAAACAGATGATCTGACAGCGTCCATCCACTACGGAGAAGTTAGTGCATTTATTACTGAGTTTTTACAGAAAAATACCTATCAGTTATTAGAACGTGCAGCGGAAGAACTGGCTGAAGCGTTGCTTCTTGAGTGGGACAGAATAGAAAAAAGTATCTATAGAGATCAAGAAACCATGGGCGCCTGTAAGACTTCCGTTAAAAACAGTCAGCGTGAAGATAGAGCGTGGCTGGCACACAGTATACATTGCGTTAGGATCTAACATTGGGGACAGTAAGATGTATCTGGATAATGCAGTAAAGGCATTGAATGAACTTCCGACAAGTAAAGTTGAGGTCGTATCTGAATATCTTGTGACACCTCCCTACGGAGTGACAGATCAGCCGGATTTCCTGAACGGCTGTCTGAAACTTCGCACGCTGCTTTATCCATATGAGCTTTTAGCTGAATTGAACAGAATTGAGAAAGAAGCAGGAAGAGAGCGAATCATTCACTGGGGTCCGAGAACATTAGATCTGGATATTAATTTTTTATGACGATCTTGTTCTTGAAGAGGCGGATCTGTGTATTCCGCATGTAGAGATGCACAAGAGAAAATTCGTGCTGGAACCGTTGGGAGAGATCGCTCCGTATAAGCGCCATCCGATAAGTGGAAAAAGCGTTTGCGAGATGCTTGTTGAACTGAATGAAAATGATAATTAGAGGCTGTTGAAAAACTATGAGAAACACGCTCTGCGAGTTTCTCAAGTTATCGCGACAGTCGCCAAGGTCTCGTGCAAGCACGGACTTTGGCTCGTTGTTCACGTAAATAAGAGCTGGACAGAAGCATGTTGAAAACTTCTGTCCAGCTCTTTGTAGTCAGAAAATAATTAAATCAATTTGTTTACAGCAGCTGCTCAAAGGTGTCATAAAATGTTGGGTAAGACACATCTACGCATTTACTGTCAAGAATCTTTGTAGTACCTTCTGCAACAAGTGCAGCAATACTGAATGCCATTGCAATTCTGTGGTCTAACAAAGTATGAATAGAAGCACCATGAAGAGGTCTTCCGCCATTGATGATCATTCCGTCTTCAGTAGGTGTTACATCACAGCCCATTGCTTTCAGATTATCTGTTACAGTCTCAATACGATCTGTTTCCTTGACTTTCAGTTCAGCAGCATCTTTGATTACAGTAGTACCTTCCGCCATAGCTGCCATAACTGCAATAACCGGAATCTCATCGATCAAAGTTGGGATGATGTCCCCTTCGATTGTAGTTCCATGCAGTCTACTTGTGCGGACAAGAACATCTGCAATTCTTTCCCCACCTTCTGTACGTTCGTTAAGGAGGGTGATATCACCACCCATATCTTCACATACTCTCAAGATTCCTGCACGTGTCGGGTTGATTCCTACACTTTTCTACAAGAATTTCAGAATCAGGGACGATCAGTCCGGCAGCAATGAAATAAGCAGCGGAAGAGATGTCTCCCGGAACTGTGATTTCCTGTCCGTAAAGTTCTTCACAAGGACGGATGATAGCGGTTGCTTTGGAAGAACCAATCTCAAAAGTAGAGCGGATATCTGCACCGAATTCTTTCAGCATTAATTCTGTATGGTTTCTGGAAAGACTCGGTTCTGTGACAGAGGTCTCTCCATCTGCGTAAAGACCGGCGAGCAGCAGACAAGATTTTACCTGCGCACTGGCAACCGGCGAATCATAATGGATTCCATGAAGCTGCGCAGGGGTAATATAAAGCGGGGCACATCCATTGCGGAGAATACTGGAAATATGTGCGCCCATCTGTGTCAATGGTTCAATGATTCTTTTCATTGGGCGGGAGTTCAGTGATTCATCTCCGGATAATTTAGAATCAAACGGCTGTCCGGCAAGAATACCGGAGATCAGTCTCGTTGTTGTTCCACTGTTTCCCACATCAAGGATCTTCTCCGGAGCACTCAGTCCATGCAATCCCTTTCCGTGTACGATAACGGAAGAATAATCGCTCTCAACTTCAATCTCAATACCAAGCTCTCTGAAACAACGGATAGTCGCGAGACAGTCGGCACCAGAGAGAAAGTTGTGGATCTGCGTCGTTCCGTTTGCAATCGAGCCGAACATAATGCAGCGGTGGGAGATGGATTTGTCTCCCGGTATTGTAACTTTTCCTTTTAATCCTGTAATATTACATAATTCCATAATCTTATTCCTCAATTTCTGCTATCAGACTTCATAGATGACATAGCGGTATTTCTGCGAAAAGTACAGAAGCTCTGTTTGCAGAATCTTCATCATGAAAATTCAATACGAAGAACTCCTTCCTCGAATTCACGGTTGTGGATGATTCCGATGTTCTTGATACTGATGTTATTACTTGCAAGAATTGTGGCAATCGTAGCAATTCCACCTGTTTCATCGATGATATCACAATAAAGTGCAAACTGCATTTTTGATCGGTCCTGCAGATCCGTTCGGCATGGAGTTCCTGTAATCTTTGGAATTCTCAAACAGAGCGTACAGGGCAGGTTCATTTCCTTCATCCACAAGATCCTTTGCATGTGAAAGAGCTTCAATATATTCACCTAAGATCTGGGAGATGTTCTCACTGTTTTTCAGACAGATCTGCTGCCACATGACCGGGGAGGAAGAAGCAATTCTCGTAATATCTTTAAATCCCCCTGCGGCCAACGCTTTCATCATCCCTTCCTTCGAATCCGTATCATGTACAAAATTCACAAGTGTGGATGCAATAATATGCGGCAGGTGGCTGATCGTTCCGGTAATATGATCATGCTCGTGGTAATCCAGAATAACAGGAAGAGCTTTTAAAGATGAAACAAAGTCTTTGTAAGCATCCACTTTTTCTTCCGCTACTTTAGCAGAAGGAGTCAGGATATAGTATGCATTTTCAATCAAATGAGCTTTGGAATTCATAAATCCGCTCTTCTCAGAACCGGCCATCGGGTGTCCGCCAATGAAATTCGCTTCCATATCCAGACGAATTACCTCTTCGTGGATGGATGTCTTCACGCTTCCGACATCTGTGAGAATACAGTTTTCATCCAGGAGATCTTTCAGCTGGGAAAGATAGGCTGCGTTGTAAGTGACCGGTGCACAGAGGAAAATGTAGTTACATCCCCTGAAATTGTCATCAATGGATGAACAGGAAGTATGAATAGTGCCTTCCTGGATTGCCAGCGCAAGGGATTCTTTATTTTTCATCGAATGCGATGATGTCGTAATCCGGATAATACTGGCGGATTGCCTTCGCAATAGAGCCGCCGATAAGTCCAAGTCCGATAAATCCAATTTTTTTTCAGCATTCATAGTTGTAAAATCCTTTCTGTTGTTGTGCAAAACATATCTTACTGTTCAGAAATCTTAAATCAGTAAGAAACATATATTCGTATTTTAACACTTTGCTCTGTAAAAGTAAATTATTATTCACAAATGCCTCTGGTTCTAATCTTTGACCAGATAATTTTGTGGATAAAAGTTAAAATTGTATAAAATGTAAAAAAGTAGTTGTAATTAATCTGAATATTTAGTACAATATACCCATGGTATGTATATCAACGACAGAAAATGATGTACATAATAGCTACATAACAAGGAGGCAGCAGTATGAAGGTTTACAGAACAGACGAAATCAGAAATGTGGTATTACTTGGTCATGGTGGAAGCGGAAAGACAAGTCTTGCAGAGGCGATGCTCTACGTATCAGGTGCAACGAATCGTATGGGAAAGATTTCCGAATCCAATACGGTGAGCGATTTTGATAAAGAGGAGCAGAAACGTGGATTTTCAATCAGCACAAGTCTGGTACCGATCGAGTGGGAGAAAGCGAAGATCAATATTCTTGACACACCGGGATATTTTGATTTTGTCGGAGAAGTAGAAGAGGCAGTCAGTGCAGCAGATGCAGCGGTTATCGTAGTATCTGGTAAGGCAGGAGTACAGGTTGGAACGGAAAAAGCATGGGAGCTTTGTGACAAATATAATCTGCCGAGAATGATCTATGTGACAGAGATGGATGTGGATGATGCAAGTTTCCGTCAGGTAGTAGCAGATCTGACAGAGAGATATGGAAAGAAAATCGCACCACATTTCCAGCCAATCCGTGAGAATGAGAAGCTTGTAGGATATATTAATATTATTAAGAATGCCGGAAGAAGATATACAGGCATTGGACAGAGAGAAGAGTGCGAGATTCCGGATTACTGTATGCCGAACCTGAGATTTTGAGAGATTCTCTTATGGAAGCTGTAGCAGAGACAAGTGAAGAGTTTATGGAGCGCTATTTTAATGGTGAGGAATTCTCTGTAGAAGAGATCCGTGCAGCCATGAGAACAGAGTAATGGATGGGGATATCGTACCGGTTGCGATGGGATCCAATGTCCAGGCACAGGGAGTAGCCAACCTGCTTTCAGATATTGTTCGTTTCTTCCCGAGTCCGGATAAGAGAACCTGTGCAGGAATCAACCGCAGAACAAACGAGATTTTTGAAGCAAATTATGATTTCGCAAAAGCAAAATCAGCGTATGTATTTAAGACAATGGTAGATCCATTTATTGGAAAATACTCTTTCGTAAAGGTATGCTCCGGAGTACTTAAAGGAGATGATGTACTTTATAATGCAGACACAGACGCAGAAGAGAAACCAGGTAAACTTTATACCATGTGCGGAAGTAAGCCAAGCGAAGTGACAGAGCTTTTTGCAGGTGATATCGGAGCAATCGGTAAACTGACAAATACAAGAACAGGAGATACTCTTTCCGTAAAGGGAACACCGGTATCTTATGCAAAGACAGATTATTCTGTACCATATACATATATGAAGTATCGCGTAAAGAATAAAGGCGATGAAGATAAGGTATCACAGGCTCTTGCAAGAATGACAGCAGAAGATGTTACATTGAAAGCTGTGAATGACAGTGAGAACAGACAGTCTCTTCTTTATGGAATGGGTGAGCAGCACCTTGAGATTGTAGCAAGTAAACTGGCGGCAAGATATAAAGTAGAGATCACACTGGAGACACCAAAAGTTGCATTCCGTGAGACAATCCGTAAGAATTCTGACGTTGATTCCAAGTATAAGAAACAGAGCGGCGGACATGGACAGTACGGACATGTTAAGATGAAATTCGAACCATCAGGAGATCTCGAAACTCCATTTGTATCGAAGAATGTGTCGTTGGAGGAGCAGTTCCGAAGAACTACTTCCCGGAGTAGAGAAAGGTCTGCAGGAATCTGTAGTGAAAGGACCTCTTGCCGGATATCCGGTAGTTGGTGTGAAAGCTACTTTATACGACGGATCCTATCATCCGGTAGACTCTTCAGAGATGGCATTTAAGACAGCTACGATCCAGGCATTCAAGAAAGGATTCATGGAGGCATCTCCGGTACTTCTTCGAACCAATCGCTCCCTGAAAGTACAGTTCCGGATGATTACACAGGAGATATCATGGGAGACCTGAACAAACGCAGAGGACGTGTGCTTGGCATGATACCGGTAGCTGGAGGGGAAGCAGGTTATTGAAGCAGATATTCCAATGACAGGACTGTTTTGGCTATTTGCACAACACTTTCGCTCCATGACAGGTGGAAGAGGATCTTACGAATATACATTTGCAAGATATGAGCAGGCTCCATCTGATGTACAGGAGAAAGAAATTGCTGCAGAGCAGAAGAAGCATAATTAAAGATTCAGGCAATACAAAGAGTGTGTTATCCGGCTGATAAAAAGGAGTGGATAGCACGCTCTTATTGCTTGTTTTAGAAAAAACAGTAACATTATATTTCACTAAAAAAATCACAAGTTTGCGAATATGGTTGTACTTTCAAAACAAAGGTGCTATAATTCATCTACCTGTCTGCATTAGACAGGTATGTTGTTGTTTATGAAATCCTGTGAACAGTGACATAAAGTGACTGTGTAGAGCAGTTATAAGATTATTATAATAATATGAGGGATAAGAAAATGAGGATTATTATTATCGGTGACGGAAAGGTTGGTTACAAGCTTGCCAAGCAACTTTCCGCCGAGAAATATGACATTATAATGATTGACAGTAATGAAAATAAGTTGAGATTTGCTATGGATCGTCTGGATATTGCCTGCGTGACGGGAGATGGCGCAGACGCAGAAGTACTTAAACAGGCAGATGTAGCGCATGCCGACCTGGTGATTGCTTGTACATCAGCAGATGAATGCAATATGTTAAGCTGTCTGATCGCCAGAAAATTAGGTGCAAGACATACGATTGCCCGTGTGCGTAATCCGATTTATTATCGTCAGATCGGACTTCTGAAAGAAGATCTGCATCTTAGTATGGCTGTAAACCCGGAACTTATCGTGGCAGATGAGATTAGCAGACTTCTGCTCTTCCCGGATGCGAGTCAGGTGGAGACTTTTGTGAAGGGACGTGTAGAATTGATTGAATTACCGGTTGCGAAGGGAAGCAGCCTGGCAGGGTTAAGCCTTGCGGAAATGTATAACCGGTTCCAGATCCGTCTGCTTGTCTGTGCAGTGGAACATGGAGATGAAGTTTGCATTCCAGATGGAGAATACAGGATGCGTGCAGGAGACCGTCTGCATATTGCGGCATCTCATAAAGATTTAGAGGCACTTTTTTAAAGCAAATGGAAAGCGTAAGGACAAAATCCAAAAAAGTCATTATTTGTGGAGCTGGAAGAGTTGGTTACTATCTTGCACTTCAGCTTAGCACACTTGGCATGCAGATAAAGATCATAGAACAGAATCGCCAGAGATGTGAAGAACTTTGCGAATTACTTCCAAAAGCAACGATCATTAATGGAGATGCAACAGATCATGACCTTCTTGTAGAAGAAGGGATTGATGAAGCGGATGCATTTGTTGCCCTGACAGGGATGGATGAAGAGAACATTATACTTTCTCTTTTTGCAAAGAGTCAGAATGTGGACAAAATTGTTACGAAAGTCAATGAAGATAGACGCGCACGTATGGTAGAAGACTTTGGAATTGATAGTATTGTTTCTGTTAAAACAGCTACAGCAGACGCAATCATGAGTTATGTCAGAGCGCGTAAAAACTCTCAGGGAAGTGCGAATGTTGAGACAATGTATCAATTGGTTGATGACAAAGTTGAAGCACTGGAATTTATTGTTAAGGCTGAGACAAATTATACAGGAATTCCATTGAAGAATCTCTCGTTGAAACCGAATAATCTGATTGCATGTATTGCAAGAAAACGTCAGATCATTCTTCCAAGCGGAGAGGATTGTATTCAGGTAGGAGATAATGTGATCATTATCACGATGGAAAAACGGATTGAAGATATTAAAGATATTTTAATGTAGGTGCAGCGCGATGAATAAGAAGATGATAGTATATATTTTGGGGAAAATGATGGGAGTCGAAGGATTACTTCTTCTGATCCCAGCGTTGGTTTCCCTTATATATCATGAAAAAAGCGTAATTTCTTTTCTGATTGTAGCAGCAATCCTGCTCGCAATTTATATGGTGTTTGGAAGGAAACTTCCGGCTTCAAAGCAGATTTACGGAAAAGAAGGTTTTGTTATTGTTGGGCTTGCATGGATTTTATGGTCCGCATTCGGAGCGCTTCCGTTTGTAATTTCGGGCAGTATTCCACATTATGTTGATGCACTTTTTGAGACGATTTCCGGTTTCACTACAACCGGATCTACAATCCTGGCAGATATCGAGGCTCTGCCAATGGGAATTTCCTTCTGGCGAAGCTTTACACACTGGATCGGTGGTATGGGGGTACTTGTATTTGTTATGATGATCACATCTCTGGATGATGAGAATGCAATGCCGCTCATGCGTGCGGAAGTACCGGGACCGGAGGCGGATAAGCTTGTCCCAAAGGCAAGACATACTGCAAGACTTTTATATGGAATGTATTTTGTTCTGACAGCAGCAGAAGTGGTTTTTCTGCTTTTTGGCGGAATGAACCTGTATGATGCACTTTTACATGCATTCAGTACTGCCGGAACGGGAGGATTTTCTAATAGAGCTGCAAGCGTCAGCTTCTACGACAGTGCATATATTGATGGTGTGATCACAGTATTTATGATTTTGTTTGGGATTAACTTTAACTTGTACCTTTTTCATATTGCTCAAAGACTGGAAATCCATTCTGAAAAATGAAGAGCTGTGGGCATATCTTGGAATAGTAGGTGTGTCAATCGCTATAATCACAGGAAATATCCTCAAGATTTATGGAACGGTTGCACATGCATTCCGCTATGCATCTTTCCAGGTCGGTTCGATCATTACGACAACCGGATTTGCAACCGCAGATTATGACCAGTGGCCGGAACTCTCGAAATCAATATTATTGGCACTTATGTTTGTGGGAGCCTGTGCAGGATCCACCGGAGGAGGTATTAAAGTAAGCCGTTTATTGATCATCGTGAAATCAATCCGCAGAGAAGTGCGTAAGATGTTACATCCGAACGCCGTTACGATCATTAAAGTCAATGGTAAAAGATTGGACAGGATACATTGAAGAATGTAAATCTCTATCTGACGTGTTACATTATAATTATGATTGTATCAATTTTACTTGTCTCTATTGATAATTTTGAATTTTTGCGACAACATTTAGTGGAGTACTTACTACGATGAGCAATGTAGGACCTGGAATTTCAAAGGTAGGACCTGTGATGAATTTCCACCCATTTTCAACAGTATCCAAGCTGGTATTCTGCTTTGATATGCTGATTGGAAGATTAGAGATCTTCCCATACCTGCTTCTGCTTTCTCCGGAACTCTGGAGAAGAAGATTCTAGATGACTTTTTGTTAATTATGTGCGGAAAAATTTGAATGAAACAGACTTTTTCGCACATTTATTTTTATATGATAAAATGGTAACTGTTCAGAGCTAAGCAAAAT
>ENA-OQES01000818-OQES01000818.1-human-gut-metagenome-genome-assembly--contig:-NODE-818-length-12530-cov-3.720793_pt1 | contig 12530 bp, 16 predicted proteins | sample MGYA00242798_ERZ504641 | MGnify/ENA primary metagenome ERZ504641 (study PRJEB26092, sample SAMD00036327) | human gut metagenome | host: Homo sapiens | study: EMG produced TPA metagenomics assembly of... | reverse complement strand
GAATGTGATGATGCCTGCGTTGATAGCAGGTACGTCTTCTTCCGAAGCTATGCGGAAAGCCAAAGAAACGCTAGCTTTTTTGGGCTTGTCCGAACGTGCTTCGCACAAACCGGCTGAATTATCGGGATAATCACATACGAAAAAAGTAATCACATACGAAAAGGAGGAAAAAGTATGGGAAAGAATTTGAAAAAACGTAATATTTAGTGTTTTATTGCTGGCAGCAGTGATCATTGTATCGCCTAAGGATGCAAAGGCAGCAGGAAAGGTATGGATGGCTGGATTTAATGATAACAGCATTACGATTCAGTGGACTCCACAGAGTTTGAATGGATATAGAGTGGATGGCTATTATCTTGAGGAAATTGGAACTCAGAGAAGCATTTGGCAGGGTTCTGCAAATACAACGCAGGTAACAGTTCAGGCAACAAAAGGATATTCAGGATATATCAGACTGGGATACAGACTTACAAGTCTTGCCACAGGAAAAACATATAACTGGTCAGTTGACAGTGTTTATGTTAACACAACGCCTGCCGATGTAGCGAAGAATAATTTTGGGATCACAGCAGCATACGCTAATATTAAGAAGGTAGCATTTAAGGTTAATAAACCTGAGATGGCAACAGGAGTACAGCTGGAAGTATACAATGCAAAGAATAAAAGAGTACTATCTAAGACATCAACATCTATGGGTTATGAGTCTATGAACGTGTCAAAAAATTATGGCGTATAAATATCGTGCAAGATACTACTATACAAACAGAAGCAACAATCAGACATACTATGGAAGATGGAGTAATTATCGCTACTTCGCAATGCCATCTATTTCAGGAAAGACAACAAACAAGCAAAAAGGGATCAAAGTAGTTCTGAAAAAGGGAACGGGAATTAAACAGTATACAGTTTCTGTATCAAAGAAGTCAAAATCCGGATTTGAAAAAAGTAAAAACAGTCAAGGTTTCTAAAAAGAAGAGCTATTCATTTCCAGATTACGAAAAAACGGAAAGCAAAAAATTTCAAAAAAGGAACATATTATGTTCAGGTGGCTCCAAAAGTTAAATTTGGAAACAAAACATATTCCAGTGACGTATCAACTGTAGCCAGTGCATATGTATATAAATAGGAGATGTAATATGGTTAAATTTTTAAAGAGAACGTTATGTATAGCGTTGTCATTTGCAATGATGACAGGGACTGTACTGGTAGGAGCAAAAACCAAAACAGAAAGTATTCACAGCAAACTTCCTGCGATCACAGCAGTACAAAGAGTAAGAGCAAAACAGACAAAAGCATCTGCAGCGGCAGTGCAGTTAAATGCAACGAATGTTTACACGCTGTCTGATTTTGATACGCTGTCAAATAAATGGCAGGCAAGCCAGGAAATGATATTGTATCAAGGATATAGTGATGCAAATGAATATGTGAAAGTAGGAACAGTTCGTGTAGGAATTGATGGAACGGTTGTTATCCCATATGCAACACAGGTCGCAGGAGTAGATGGTGGACGTTTAAAACTGTGTTATGATGGAAATCCGGCTATGACACTTCCACAGACAAATAATGGAAAGGCGATCTGGGCTGGTGCAGTCAAAGCAGGAACATATGCATTATACCTTGAAACAGCATGTGAGAATGCAAATACACCAGTGGTTGCAGCATTTGGAGCAGCAGTGATATCAAGCCAGAATAACAGAACTTTTGGAGGGAATAATGTAATCGCAAGTGCAAGTACTGGAGCAGCTACATATCAGCAGTTTAAAGTAGCCAAAAGAGGAGTTGCAGCGATCGCAGTTTATAAAGAAAATGCAGCGGGAAATGTGTCTAGTGTTACATATTCTGTTCAGAAATTAAGTGGAAAGACATGGAAAACTGTAGCAACCGGATTATCTGGTGCAGCCAAAAAATAACTATGTAGTAACAACAGGACTTGCTGCGGGGACTTATCGTGTCGTTGCAAATGCGGCATCTGGAGAGATCCTTTATTTCATCAATGCAAATCAAAAAGCATCTGACAGTTATGGAACATCTAAGTAAAAAAAGCGAAAAAGAGATCAAGCGTAAGAAATCCAAGAAGCAGGTATTCTTGTCTAATGAAAGTACAAGTAAAACACACTGGTATAAGATCAAAGTTAAGAAGACTGGAATGACATATATCGATATCACAGGACTTGGAAATAGAAGCAAGATTTCTGTAACAGTCACAGGAGCAGCAAGATTGAAAAAAATAAAACAAATATCTAAAAGGATTTCCGTATCTATGGAAAGGCGAAAAAAAGGAACTTACTATATTAAGATCGAAAAAAGGATCTAAAGGTACAAGTGGATATCAGGTAAAATACACTAAATAATAATTCCTTCATATTTGTTTATACTTTCTTTAGAAATGTTTAGAAACAGAATATTTGAATGAAGAGAGGATCCTGATATAATAAAAACATAGGTTTTTCATATATATTTTTAATCCTCTCTTTTTGAAAATAAGTACCGTATCAGCCGAGATGTTGATGCGGTATTATTTCGTTTTATATGTAAAGAAACAAGATTGTATTGTCAAAAAAAACGAAAAATCTATTGACGGACCAACATATGGATGATATGATAAATACGCTAGACTTTAGCGTTGGAAGAAGGTCCTTTTTTTATGCCTTATTTTAATTAAACAACAAACAAAATGGAGGTGGAAGTTGTGCGCACAAGAGTAACATTAGAATGTACAGAATGTAAACAGCGTAATTACAACATGACAAAGGATAAGAAAACACATCCTGAACGCATGGAAACAAAGAAATACTGCAAATTCTGTAAAACTCACACATTACACAAAGAAACAAAATAATTTCCGGTAATTCCCTTTGAGAGAAAAGGAAGTGAAAACATGGAGAAAACTAACAAAGCAAAGAAACCAAGTTGGTTCAAAGAGTTAAAAGCTGAATTTAACAGAATTATCTGGCCAACGAAAGAAAGAATTGCAAAAGAAACAGCAGTTGTAGTGATCTGTGCTATTATTATCGGAGTCATTGTTGCAGTTCTTGATGTTGGAATCCAGTATGGAATTCAGGCATTGGTTGGATAGAAGTAAGGAGATTTTATGGCAGAGGCAAATTGGTATGTTGTTCACACCTACTCAGGTTATGAGAATAAAGTAAAAGTGGATATTGAGAAAACCATCGAGAACCGTAAGCTTCAGGATGAGATCTTGGAAGTCCGCGTACCACTTGAAGACGTGGTAGAGATGAGAAACGGTGTGAAGAAACAAGTTTCAAGAAAAATGTTCCCAGGTTATGTTCTGATCCATATGATCATGAACGACGACACATGGTATGTGGTTCGTAACACAAGAGGTGTTACAGGATTTGTAGGACCTGGATCAAAACCAGTACCGCTGACTCCTGCAGAGATGAAACCATTAGGAATCCAGATTGGAGGAGAACAGCAAGAAACACCAGCAAGAGAGAAGATTGAACTTGATATCGAAGTTGGTGATATGATCGTTGTGACTTCCGGTGCTTGGGAAGGAACAACAAGTGCGGTTACTGCAATCAATGAAAGCAAACAGACAGTAACTATTGAAGTCGAGATGTTCGGAAGAGCAACTTCAGTAGAAATTGATTTCTTAGATATTAAGAAAGCGTAACGAAGAATAAGAATAGAGAATCTTATTTGAAACAAAGTGGGAGGGCTATCCCGTAATTACCACAATAATCAGGAGGTTAACGATTATGGCAAAGAAAGTAGAAGGTTATATCAAACTTCAGATTCCAGCAGGAAAGGCAACACCAGCACCACCCGTTGGACCAGCACTTGGACAGCACGGAGTAAACATTGTACAGTTTACAAAAGAATTTAACGCAAGAACAGCTGATCAGGGAGACATGATCATCCCTGTAGTAATCACTGTATATCAGGATAGAAGCTTCAGCTTCATCACAAAGACTCCACCAGCAGCAGTTTTATTAAAGAAAGCTTGCAAAATCCAGTCTGGATCAGGAGAACCTAACAGAACTAAAGTAGCTACTATTTCTAAAGCAGATCTTCAGCAGATCGCTGAAACAAAGATGAAAGACTTAAACGCAGCTTCTATCGAAGCAGCAATGAGCATGATCGCCGGTACTGCAAGAAGTATGGGAATCACAGTAGAAGAGTAGTCACAAATTTGAAACGAAAGTGGGAGGGTGAACTCCCGATATTACCACAGGAGGTATTTTAGAATGAAAAAAGGTAAGAGATACGCAGAGCTTACAAAATTAGTGGACAGAACAAACAATTATGATCCACAGGAAGCAGTTGCTTTAGTAAAAAAATTAGCAAACGCTAAATTCGACGAAACAATCGAAGCACATATCCGTCTTGGTGTAGATGGACGTCAGGCAGACCAGCAGATCCGTGGAGCAGTTGTACTTCCACATGGAACTGGTAAAGAAGTTAAAGTTCTTGTATTCGCTAAAGATGCAAAAGCTGAAGAAGCGAAAGCAGCAGGAGCAGAATTCGTAGGAGCAGAAGAATTAATTCCTAAGATCCAGAAAGAAAACTGGTATGACTTCGACGTAGTAGTAGCTACTCCAGACATGATGGGTGTAGTAGGTCGTTTAGGACGTGACTTAGGACCTAAAGGTTTAATGCCTAACCCTAAAGCCGGAACTGTAACAATGGACGTTGCGAATGCCATTAAAGAAATCAAAGCAGGTAAGATCGAATATAGATTAGATAAATCCAACATCATTCATGTACCAGTTGGAAAAGCTTCTTTCACAGAAGAACAGTTAGCGGACAACTTCCAGACGTTAATCGATGCAATCGTAAAAGCAAAACCTGCAGCAGCAAAAGGTCAGTATTTTAGAAACGTAACAATTACTTCTACAATGGGACCTGGAGTGAAAATTGATACAACAAAATTTGCTTAATATTTAACTTTAAGCGGGGTCAGTCTCATGTAGTCTGACCCCAGATTTATGCAAAATCCTATGTTGCCATATGGGAATTGCATAAAAATAAAAACATTTCAAAAAAGTTAAAAAAACATTTGACATATATATAAATGTCGTGTATTATATGTAAAGTATTACTGCCGAAGACAGCAGGTGCCGCAAGGCGCAACGTAGAACAACCTGCCGAGGAGAGTATTAGTGAATATGCTAATTAACACTCTATGTCTGTGCGGATATAGAGTTTTCTTTTTATATGTGCGGTGGTACACAAAATAAATCAAGGAGGTGCACCATTTCAATGGCAAAAGTTGAGTTAAAACAACCAGTAGTAAACGAAATTAAAGAATTACTTACAGATGCTCAGTCAGCAGTATTAGTTTCTTACCGCGGAATCACTGTAGAACAGGATACAGCAATGCGTAAAGAATTAAGAGAAGCTGATGTAGAATACAAAGTATATAAGAATACAATGATTCGTTTTGCAATCCAGGGAACAGAATTTGAAGCATTAGCTGATGATTTAAAAGGACCTACAGCAATCGCTGTTTCTAAAACAGATGCTACAGCTCCTGCAAGAATCCTTGCAAAACACGCTAAGAACATCGAAGTATTAGAAATGAAATCTGGTGTTGTAGAAGGAACATTCTATGACAAAGATGGTATCCAGGTTATCGCAAGCATCCCATCAAGAGACGAATTACTTGCGAAATTCCTTGGAAGCATTCAGTCCCCAAATTACAAACTTTGCTCGTGTTATTAAGCAGATCGCTGAAAAAGGACGGAGAAGGGGCTGCAGCTGAGTAAGATCAGTTATCAGTAAATTTAAAAATATTAGGAGGAAATTATAATGACAACTCAGGAAATTATTGAAGTTATCAAAGGTTTATCAGTATTAGAATTAAACGATTTAGTAAAAGCTTGTGAAGAAGAATTTGGAGTATCTGCAGCAGCAGGTGTTGTAGTAGCAGCAGCTGGAGCTGAAGGTGGAGCAGAAGAAAAAGACGAATTTGACGTAGAATTAACAGAAGTTGGTGGAGCTAAAGTTAAAGTCATCAAAGCTGTTCGTGAAGTAACAGGATTAGGATTAAAAGAAGCTAAAGAATTAGTTGATGGAGCTCCTAAAGTAGTTAAAGAAGGTGCATCTAAAGCAGAAGCTGAAGACATCAAAGCTAAATTAGAAGAACAGGGAGCTAAAGTAACTCTTAAATAATTAAGAGATTTACTCCAGTAGATTTTCTATAAAGTATATGAAACTGTCACATTGGTGAAAACCGGTGTGGCAGCTTTTTTTACTTTATATGGAGCATAAGAAATTCCGATGGAATACTCTACGAAATAAAATATTTCTAAGCTTTTATAATCGTATGTTTGATGATAGAATAGTAGAGTAAAATCATACGAAAGGAGTATTCGACAATTATGAAATTAGTAATTATTGAACCATTAGGTGTGGAAGAAGAGAAATTGATGGAGATCGCACATAAGGCATTGCCAGATTCTGTCGAGATCGTATCTTACCAGACCAAAGTAACTGACACAGAAAGTCTGATCGAACGTGGAAAAGATGCGGACATTATTATGGTTGCAAACCTGCCATTGAATGCTGAAGTCATCAAAGGCTGCAAAAACCTTAAGATGCTGGCGGTAGCATTTACAGGGATCGATCATATTGCGATGGATGCATGCAAAGAACAGGGAATCACAGTATGCAACTGTGCAGGCTATTCAAATGCTGCAGTTTCAGACCTTGTCTTTGGACTTTTGATCTCACTGTACCGAAATATCATTTCCTGTGATCAGGTAGTCCGAGAAGAAGGAACCAAGGATGGTCTGGTTGGATTTGAACTGGAAGGAAAGAAATTCGGTGTGATCGGAACTGGAGCGATCGGAACCAGAGTTGCGAAGATCGCCCAGGCATTTGGATGTGAAGTTTACGCATATTCAAGGACAGTAAAAGATCTTCCAGGAATTCAATTTGTAGGATTAGAAGAACTTTTATATAATTGTGATATCATTTCACTGCATGTACCTTTGAATGAATCAACAAAAGGTTTGATCGGTAAAGATGAAATCGCATTGATGAAACCAGATGCAGTTTTGATCAACACGGCAAGAGGTCCGGTTGTTGATAGTGAAGCATTAGCTGAAGCACTCAATAATGGTAAGATTGCAGGAGCAGCCGTTGATGTCTTTGAGAATGAACCGCCGGTATCAAAAGATCATCCACTCTTACATGCAAAGAATCTGATCGCGACACCACACGTTGCATTTGCAACAAAAGAAGCATTGGTAAAACGTGCGATCATTGATTTTGATAATGTGAAATGTTGGATGGAAGGAAAATCCAGTCAATGTAATGAATTAAATTTTATAAATAGTCGAATATACATTAAGAGAAACAAGATATTATACGGGGGGAGAAATAAGTGGAAAAAATTGATGCAAAAAGCTGTGCGTATGTACGCTTTCAGCTGTTATAGGAATGTTATCGATTCAGATCATGCCCGTATCAGCAGCAAGTAAGACTGGCATGGGAAAGATAACGAATAAGATAAACAAAGCAGGGTATAATTTATGGGGCGGATACGATTCACCAGAAGAAGCAGCAACATATGATATTGATTTCTATGATTCTGGCATCAATGTAGGTGTTGCTGTTGGCGGAAATATTTCATTAAAATATAACGATTTTTATGATTATGGAGATAATCTGAAATATAACTGGCAGATTGTCAATGGAAATGATCATATTGCGATGGAGGTATCAGCAGATCAGAAGACTGCAAGGATTACAGGAAGATCCACAGGAGATGCAACAGTCCGATTAAATATCATAACAGATGAAGGAACAGAATATCAAAGTATTGAAACAAAAGAAATGCATATCCAGATTTCCAATCCGAGATTAAAGAATAACAAACTTGCAACGGTTCTTTATAACGAAGGGAAAGTTGAATTAGAAGGCAACTCGACGAATGGACAAGAACGCATTATCTATCGAGCAGATAATAACCATAATTTTTATGTATCGGATGATGGGACATTTTACGGATATGCAAAACAAACCAGAAAGATATACGTATATGTAGATGGAATTTGTCTGGAAGCAACTGTAAAGTGCACAGATCCACAATATAGAGCCAGTTGTATTCTGAAAAAATGGGCAAAAAGGTATCTTACAAAGTATCAGGAGCCAGCGGATATACACCAGTTACATATAAAGTTGGAAATACCAAAATATGCATCTGTATCATCAAATGGATTAACAAAAGGGAAAAAAATACGGAAGGACAACCTTAACGATCAGTGCTGATAATGCGAGTGTATCTTTTAATATTTATATATTAAAATCCAAAGTATACAAAGGAGTCAGTAAAGCTCAAGCGATCTGTAAGACAAAACCAAGATACAGTCAGGCAAAACGAATGCGGAAAGGTTATGTAGACTGCAGTTCTTTTGTGTGGAAATCTTATAAACCATATGGTGTGAATTTTGGAAGTAAGAGCTATGCACCAACAGCTGCAGATATTGCTAAATGGTGTGGCAAAAAGAAGAAATTATTAAAACTTTCTACATATAACGGAAAATCAGACAGATTACTTCCGGGAGATCTAATTTTTTACCGTAAACGAAGTGGAAGGAATGGAAGATATAAAAATATCGACCATATCGCCATGTATGTTGGAAATGACACGATCGTACATGCAGATGGAAGCAGTGTGTCTTACAGCTATCCATGGTACCGTAAAGTTGCAGCGATCGCCAGACCAGTAAAATAAAAGAAAAATATAAAGATAAAGAAGTACGAAAGGCAGATAACAAGGATACTAAAAATTCTTGCTATCTGTCTTTTAGGATGGTACAATATTGATGTAACTGAAATGGGAGCTTAAAAGGTGATACCTTAGCTGAGAGGAAACAAGAGTTTCGACCATGGACCTGATACGGATAATGCCGTCGTAGGGAATTTGGATGCTATGAATACAAGACGAACTGTAAAGCAGCATCACAGGCCTTTTTAAAGTTTGTCATTTTTTTATCTCAACAAGACAGAATGATGATAAAATAAACAAAACCGAATAAGAGTCTCCCAAAATCTTATATTTTGGAGGTTTTCAATCATGAAGTACACAACACAGATGAACGCAGCAAGACAGGGAATTGTAACGAAAGAGATGGAAGCAGTTGCTGCCTATGAAGGAATTGACGTGAAAGACCTTATGGCAGAAGTTGCGGCTGGAACTATTGTCATCCCTGCAAACAAGAACCACAAGTGTTTAAAGCCATTTGGAATCGGGAATTCTTTGAAGACAAAGATCAATGTAAACCTTGGAACATCCAGAGACTGTCTAAACTTAGATGTTGAGATGGAGAAAGTTAATAAAGCCGTAGAGATGGGTGCAGAAGCTATCATGGATCTTTCTTCTTTTGGACATACTCATGTATTTCGTAAGAAACTTGTCGATGAATGCCCAGCAATCCTTGGTACCGTACCTATTTACGATGCGATTGTTTATTACAATAAAGCATTAAAGGATATCACATCTCGTGAATGGATCGATGGTTTTTAAGATGCATGCAGAAGATGGTGTAGATTTTATGACGATCCATTGTGGGATCAACCGAAACACAGCGGAACGTTTTAAGGCAATGAAACGTAAGATGAACATTGTGTCTCGTGGTGGTTCTCTGATCTTTGCATGGATGGAAGCAACAGGCAATGAGAATCCATTCTTCGAATACTATGATGAAATCCTTGATATCTGTAACGAATATGATGTAACGCTAAGCCTTGGCGATGCATGTCGTCCAGGATGCCTTGCTGATGCAAGTGACATTTCACAGATCGAAGAATTAGTAACATTAGGAGAATTAACAGCACGTGCATGGAAGAAGGATGTACAGGTTATGATCGAAGGACCTGGACATATGCCAATGGATCAGATTCAGGCGAATATGAAGATCCAGCAGACGATCTGTCATGGAGCACCATTTTATGTTCTTGGACCTCTGGTAACAGATATTGCACCTGGATATGACCATATCACATCTGCAATTGGTGGAGCAATCGCTGCAGCTTCTGGAGCAAGCTTCTTATGTTATGTAACACCAGCAGAACATCTGCGTCTTCCAAATGTCGATGATGTGAAAGAAGGAATCATGGCTTCCAAGATCGCAGCACATGCAGCAGATATTGCCAAGGGTGTAAAAGGCGCTATGGATTGGGATAACCAGATGGCAGCTGCGAGACAGAAACTTGACTGGGAGAAACAGTTCGAACTTGCTCTTGATCCTGAAAAGGCAAGAAGATACCGTGCAGAATCAACACCAGAGAGAGAAGATACATGTACAATGTGTGGAAAGATGTGTTCTGTACGTAATATGAATGCCGTCCTTGCCGGAGAAGATGTGGACGTCATCTAAATAGAATTCAGCATCCAGGCTGGGAATCCTGCCATGCAGGATTCATATCTAAGATCTCCGGCAGAGCCAGATACATATCCTTACGTATCTGAATATATATGAAAGAAGGTACTTAATATTATGAGTAATGAAAGAAGTGGATTCTCGAGCCGTTTAGGGTTCGTTCTTGCAACGGCTGGGTCTGCCGTAGGTCTTGGAAACATCTGGAGATTTCCATATCTTGCAGCCAAGTATGGCGGAGGAACATTTTTATTAACTTATCTGATCCTTACATTAACATTTGGATTTTCACTGATGATCACAGAAGTTGCCCTTGGAAGAAAGGCAGGAACCAGTGCGATCCGTGCATTTGGACACTTTAGCAAGAAGCATACATTTATCGGATATCTTACAACGATCATTCCGTTTATTATCTTCCCGTACTACTGTGTTATCGGTGGATGGGTTACAAAATATGCACTGGTATCGCTTCAGGGAGGGATTCATAATGCCGCCTCTGATACATTCTTTACAGGGTTTATCAGCAAATCAGCAGAACCTATGATCTGTGTTCTTGTTTTCCTGATCGCTACAACAGTGGTTGTTGCAGGAGGAGTCAAAGGCGGAGTAGAACGTGTCAGCACGATCATGATGCCAGTTTTGATCGTCTTGTTGATCGGAGTTTCTTTATTCTGTATCACAAGACCAGGGGCGATGGCTGGAGTTGCATATTATTTAAAACCAAGTTTAAAAGGATTTGGTCCGACAACGATCTTAGCTGCACTTGGACAGTTATTTTATTCGATGTCCCTTGCTATGGGTATTATGATCACATTCGGATCATATATGCCAAAGAAAGCTGACCTTGAGAAATCAGTCACACAGGTTGAGAATTTTTGATACAGGGGTTGCTTTCCTTGCAGGACTTATGATCGTACCAGCTGTGTTTGTATTCTCAAACGGAGATTCATCCATGCTTGCAAAAGGTCCGTCTTTGATGTTTGTGATGCTTCCAAAAGTATTTAACAGTATGGCTTTTTCAAGTGTTATTGCAGCAGTATTCTTTATTTTAGTGTTACTTGCAGCACTTACCTCTTCCATTTCGCTGCTTGAAACACTCGTAGCAGTTCTGATGGATAAGTTCCATATGAAACGAGGAACTGCATGTATTACAATGTTTATCATTGCTCTGTTACTAGCAGTTCCATCATCTTTAGGATTTGGAGCATGGAGCAATATTACGATTTTAGGATTTGACTTCCTTGATTTCTTTGATTTCATCAGTAACAGTGTATTAATGCCGATCGCAGCATTCTTAACATGTTTATTTGTCGGTTATATCATCAAGCCAAAAGTAATTGTTGATGAAGTTGAAAGCTCTGGGGAATTTAAGAGAAAATCACTATTCCTTATTATGGTTAAGTATATTGCACCAATCTGTATTGTTGCAATCTTAGTGTTCTCAGTACTTGAAGGATTAGGATTTATTACAGTTTAATACAGAAGATATAGAAACGCACAGATGACTACTTAACATTTTGTGCGTTTCTGTTTTATTAGGAGGAAAGTATGATTACAGCAGTGATTTTTGATATGGACGGTGTGATCGCTGATTCAGAATATTTTAATGTCAAAGCAAAGCATCTCATCTTAAAACGAGCAGGTATTGAAGTTGACTGGCATTACCATGATAAGTTTTTGGGTACGACGCATGAATATATGTGGGCAGAGATGAAGAAAGAATTTGAGAGTCTTGATAAAGAAGTTCCATATTATATAGATCAGTGGGTCGAAACCAGAAAAGAGTTGATCGACCAAGAAGGACTAAAGCCGATGCCTGGGGTTGTTGATCTGATCCGTACATTAAAGGAAAAAGGATTTCATCTGGCAGTTGCATCGTCTTCATTGAAAGAAGATATCATGACAAATATGAATACGTTTGGAATTACAGACTGCTTTGAAGCATTTATAAGCGGTTCCGAATGTGAAAACGGAAAGCCAGATCCAGAAATCTTTCAAAAGGCGGCTGAGGCAATTGGACAGAAGGCGGCAAACTGTATCGTGGTCGAAGATTCCGAAGCAGGAGTAAAGGCAGCCAAATCTGCCCAAAATGAAATGTATTGGATATGCACCAGAAGGAGCGATCAAACAAGATCTCCATCAGGCGGATACAGTGGTGAAGGAATTTTCAGATAAACT
>ENA-OQES01000817-OQES01000817.1-human-gut-metagenome-genome-assembly--contig:-NODE-817-length-12546-cov-3.402689_pt1 | contig 12546 bp, 19 predicted proteins | sample MGYA00242798_ERZ504641 | MGnify/ENA primary metagenome ERZ504641 (study PRJEB26092, sample SAMD00036327) | human gut metagenome | host: Homo sapiens | study: EMG produced TPA metagenomics assembly of... | reverse complement strand
ACTGTACTGTACCCGCTTTTTTCTCTTGTCTGCATTGTCCCACTGGAACGGACTGCGGTGCAGATACCTGCTATCCGCAGCAATATCTGGATTTTTCTTATAATCATAATCATTTACCTGACCGATCTGTCCCCGGATGAAAGCATTACAAATCCTTCCATACTCATACATGCCGCATGCATCATGAGCACTCTTTGGATTCCTTGTTTCACCTGTTCTAAATCCCCTTCAAATCCACCTTTTTCAATTCCGCACAAACTCGCAGTTGTTCCACAGCTTCTGGCATCTTTCGTCGCTGGATCGTAATTATATAATTCTCCTCGCGCAAAGCTATATGGATAAGTACCTTCAAAGAAATGATACAAATATTCTTTGTGCCGGATTGGGTTTATTTCCAGCTTTTTCTCCTGTTCTTCATCCAGTCCCCAGCCAATATCATCATGACAGCGAAGGTAATTGACAAAATAGCAGTTCTTCGGAAGGCTGTGGATCACATCCATCTGATGCTTCAACATCCTTGTGTCTCTCGTAGCCAGTGCTGCCCACAAATTTACCATGCTGGAAACTCCATATAACATATGACATTCCGGTTCACTCTCTGTTCCAAAATAAACCGGCAGTTCTTTTGGTTCCATAACAACCTCACCTTTCAGGATCACAGCCGGGCAGATCATTTCAACAATGATACGCAGCATCCGGACAATACTATGAACCTGGGGAAGATTTCTGCAGCTTGTTCCTAATTCTTTCCAGATATAAGGAACTGCATCAATACGAAACACTTCTACTCCAAGATTTGCCAGATACAGGATATTCCCAATCATTTCATTAAATACTTTCGGATTATGATAATTCAAATCCCATTGATAAGTATAAATGTTGTCAGTACATGCCTGTGCATCTCTTCACACCATGTAAATTTCCCAGGAGCGGTTTCCGGAAATCACTTGCGGCATAGTCTTTTCAAATTGATCCGGAATTTCTCGCGTCTCATAGCACTGATAGCGATCCATATATTCCTGTTCGCCTCTCTTGGCTCGTATCGCCCACTCATGTGTATCTGCCGTATGATTCATAACTACATCCAGACATAAGCTGATGCCACGCTTTCTCAGCTCTTTTGTCAGTCTTTTTAACTCTTCGTTTGTTCCTATTTCCGAATCGACCTGCTTAAAATCTTCCACCGCATACCCACCGTCATTATATGGATGAGGCATCTTTAAAAGCGGCATTAAATGAAGATAGGTAATCTTCTGCTCTGACAGATAATCCAAGTGTTCTATCACACCTTTTAATCCACCCGCAAACAACTTCGGATACATCGTCATTCCAAGCATATTTCTGTTGCGATACCAGTTTGGTTCTTTCTCTCTTCTACCGTCTAATCTCCTAAGCTCCGCCGATCTGTCCTGATAAGCCCCTTCCAACATCTGCATTAGTTCTTCATAACATTGTTCATTGTGATATAACTGCAGATATTTTTCATGCAGTTCCTTCTCATATCTTTTTCTTCTTTCCTCTATCATCAATACTCTATGCTCCTATACTACAAAGGGGATTCCCGTTCCAGGAATCCCCCTATCATTATCCATACGTCTTCAAACTCCATGTAAGTTTTATCATGTATTTTCTAAACCAGATCGTATTTCACTACATCGATTTTAGCTGCACCTTCAGCAAAAAATGAAATTCCTTTTGCCTCTTGTTCTGTAAATAGGACAGCCGACATAACCTGCTCGCCATCATTAATAAATATCTCTGCGCTAAATCTATCCAAAATCACACGAAGCTTTAATTCATCGGCATCTCCATTTACCAGACATCTTCTCTGATGAACCAATGCTCGTTCGTTTCCCGAAAAATTTTCTGTCAATTTTCAGGACAGACTCATCCGGGCGGAAGCACAATTCTGTATGAAACCTCTCATTCTGTACAAAACGTAATGCGAATTTCTTATAGCCATTTTCTTTATCTTCCGGACGTATCACAAGCTCCATATCTATCGTTCGTCCTTCGATTTTATCTAATGTGATTATATCATTATTTATTACCACATTGTTGTACTCAACTCTGTTTTTACGCATTGCATCAAGTTCTTTAATCGGCGTTTGATAAAGTCTTCCGTTTTTCACAGACAATTCTCTCGGCAGACTCATTTGTGCAAACCACTTCGAATCATTATCACGATGAGCCAGTGTGTCCCAGTTCTGCATCCAGCCGATCATAATTCTGCGACCATCCGATGCTTTCACCGTCTGCATTGCATAAAAACTCAATTCCATAATCCACAGACTGCGTAAACTGCTCTTTTAAGGTATATGTATCCTGGTCCATTTCTCCTATGATACATAACGTGCCATTTCCGTTATGATATTCCAAGCCTTCCGGCAGCATATCCTGTGGACTGGTCAAAAGAACGTGTTTCCCATCCAGTTCAAAGAAATCCGGACATTCCCACATCTTTCCAAAAACGTTTCTTATTTTCTGCAAGGATGCTGACAAATTCCCAGTCAAATCCATTTGCACTTCTGTAAAGAAGAATCTGTCCACTTCCGTCTGCCGGTCTGCTTCCGATCACACAATAGAAGTTTCCATCTTTTCCTTTCCAGATCTTTGGATCACGGAAATCCACTTTACTTGCACCTTCCGGAAGATCCTTTTCTGTCAAGACCGGATTCTTCTCATACTTCACATAATCTCTTCCGTCTCCGACAGCTACCGCCTGTGTCTGTATATCTCTTTTACTTCCATCTTCTAATGTTTCATGATCTACGGCTGTATACATAAGCAATTGTCTGCCATCATCCAGCTCTATTGCGCTTCCTGAGAAACAGCCCATCTTATCGTAGTCTTCATCTGGTGCAAGAGCTGCCGGGAGATATTCCCAATGCAATAAGTCTTTACTTACCACATGCCCCCAAATGCATACTGTCCCAATGTGTATCGTATGGATTATACTGATAAAATAAATGATATTCTCCCTGATAGTATGAAAATCCATTCGGATCATTCATCCAGCCTACATACGGACTCACATGAAAAGCCGGTCTGTCTTCTGCTTTTATCTGCTTTCCCTGTTCATCTTCATATTTTCTAGCCTTTTCTAACATCTCACTCATGCAAATTCTCCTGTTGTTCGTATCGTTATTTTTCTTCACTTAATGACTTCTGATACTCATCAAAGTACTTCTGTTTAATTGAAAGATAATCTGAAAGCCCATACTGTTCCATTTTCTTTAGATAGGAATCCCACTCTTTTTCAATTCCTCCATTCAGGATCCAGTCTGCTTTCTTCTGTTCTGCATATTTTTTTTAATATCTGTATCATACTGAGATACTTTATTCGTATCATCAATACTCATAAAGACATTTGGATAAACATATTTACTGTTCATATCCTGTAAATAAGTTTCATGCATATTATCCAAACGCCATTTTGCATCTTCCGGCTGTGTTACATATACATCATAATATTCATTTAAAACTGCAAGAGGTCCATTTACCGATTGTGCCTCACGCACTTCTACCGGAGACTGTGTTCCAAGATCCATATGCTTTAACATTTTTCCACCATCTTTGTTTGTGGACAGTTCAAAAATGTTAAAGGAGTCCTTTTCTCCATAAGTTCCCCAGTTATTCTGTGGTGATTGAAGTGGTGCATACATCTGATCAATCCATGCAGCAGCAAGTGCTGTATTCCGACAACTTGATGTCAGAACACATCTTCCACGGTCAAATCCACTTGTTTCACTGTTGTTCTGTCTCGTGATATTTCTCATGCCATTCGGCCCCGTCAGCGCCGGTAGCATCACATAATCTTCATTGTTATCAATATTTGCAATGTCCCATGTAAAACAGAGACCGTATCGATGGTTCTTACCTTTTGCTACATAGGTGGACCACTCTTGTGTAAATGCTTCTGGGTCAACTAAATCCTCTGTCACAAGTTTATGTAACCATTCAATTCCTTCTTTATAACCTTCCTGAACAGTTGTGTAAATAACTTTTCCTTCATCCGTTACAGCGAAATGATCTCCCGTGTCTCCATAACCTTCTCCAAACCCATTCATTAAAATTGCCGGATCTTGGTCTCCGTTATTGATAATAAATGACATTGGAATCACATCACCTTCGATTGAAAATTCTTTTTCAAGTTCATCTGCATGATCACGGAATTGAATCAATACCTGTTCCAATTCATCTGTTGTTGTCGGAATCTCAAGTCCTAGATAATCCAGCCAATTTTTTGTTAATATATGGAACATCTCCGATTGCCTGAATGGCTTCTTTTCCGGCTCCAAGCTGTTCAATCCAAGGGAATGAATAAATATGTCCATCTGGTGCTGTACACATTGTCCTATATTCTGGATATTTTTCAAATACTGCCTGTAAATTCGGCATATATTTATCTATCAGATTTTCTAATGGAATAATGATACCCTGCTTTGCATAACGCAATAAATCATAATCACTCATTCCTGCATTGAATAATCCGTCCGGTAGATTTCCAAATTGAGCAAGTGCCAGATTTTTCTTATCAGAAAACTGATCCGATACAAAACAAGTCCAATCAATATGAACATTCGTCTGCTCTTCCATTCTCTGAAAGATTACTCGTTCATTTGGCTCCTGTGTTGATGTAGCCGGTGCACTTGTAATAAAGGAAAGTTCTGCAGTTTCCTTCAATGGAAACTGCACTTCCGTTGCAGGTGTATCCGGGTTGATTTCAGCTTCAAGCTGCTGCTCTTTTCCACAACCTGTAACTCCCACCAGCATCGTCAGAGATAGTACAATTGCAAGTAATGCATTTACTTTTCTTTTCTTCATATCTGTATCATTCCTTTCTTATTAGCCTTTTACCGATCCAACCATAATTCCTTTGTCAAAGTACTTCTGGAAGAATGGGTACATTACTAACAGTGGTAAACTTGATACTACAATGGTTGCATATTTGAGCTGTTCTGCTATTTTTGCCATTTCCGCTGTGCTCTGAATATCGGCAATCATGCCCGGCTGTGGTGTATTCTGTACTAAGATAGAACGGAGTACTAACTGTAATGGCTGCAAATTCGCATCATTCAAATAAATCATTGCGTCGAAATAACTGTTCCACATTCCAACGAAAGACCAAAGCGCCAGTACTGCAATGATTGGCTTACATACCGGAATCATAATTTTAAAGAAATGTTGGATTTCATTCGCTCCATCAATCGCAGATGCTTCTCTTAATTCTGTTGGAATTGACTGATAATAAGTTCTTGCAAGAATCATATTCCATACATTAAATGCTCCTGGAATCAGGATTGCCCACACTGTATTAACCATATGCAGTTGGTTGATCAAAATGAATGTAGGAATCATTCCGCCGCCAAAAAACATAGTAATTAAGAAGATAATATTAAAAACCTTTCTTCCTACAAATTCTTTTTTGGACAGTGGATACGCTGCCAACAATGTCACAAAAACAGAAATAACTGTAAATGCAAGTGAATACAGGAAGGAATTTAAAAATCCACGCCAGATCATTTCATTCTCTAATACTCTTCGATATGCATCTAATGTCCAGTCCTTAATATTAAAACTCAATCCCTGGTTATTCAAAACAGTCGGATCCATAAAGGATGCAAGTACTACATAGATAATCGGTATTGCTATAGAAAGGACGAATAAACCAAGAATGGTAAATCCGATTCCAAGGATTACTTTGTCTGTCCTTGAATATTTTTTTCCTTCTTTTTTTCCTCCATCTCTTCTCCCTCTTTTCTATAATCCTTCTCCGTCATTCAGTTTCTTAACAACCTGGTTTACAAAGATCAACAAGATAACATTTACAACCGAATTGAAGAGACCTACCGCTGTCGAATATCCATAATCTCCGTTCAGAAGTCCAATACGATATACATATGTAGACAGGATTTCTGATGCCGGCAAGTTCATGTCTGTCTGTAAAGCATATGCTTTTTCAAAACCTATACTCATAATATTTCCGGCCTGTAAAATAAACTGAATTACGATAATATTTTTAATTGCCGGCAACTCTACATACCAGATCTGCTGCAGAAGATTTGCCCCATCCATGGTCGCTGCTTCTTCCAGCTCCTTGCTTGCATTTGCCAATGCTGCTGTATACATGATAGATGACCATCCTGCTGCTTGCCAGATTCCGCTTGCAATATAAATTGTTCGGAATGCAGAAGGCATTGTCATCCAGTTTGTGCTAATTCCGAGCACTTTGTTCAGCGGTCCTACAGGTGATAAAAGCATACGAACCATACCACAAAGTACGATGACTGAAATAAAATTCGGCATATAGATCAAAAGCTGAACTTTCTTTTTAATCCCTGTCTTACGGATGCGATTTAGAAGCAATGCAAGAATAATCGGAACCGGGAATCCCCACAACAGTCCATAGATACTCAATTTTAATGTATTCATCAGATAATTCATAAAATCTGGTGAAGATAAAAATCGCCTAAAATACTCAAGTCCTACCCAGGGACTACCAAGAACTCCTTTTATTACATTGTAGTCTTCAAAAGCTATCAGGAGACCACCCATTGGGAGATACTTAAAAATAATTGTCAGTAAAAGCCCTGGCATTAGGAAGAAAAGATATAACTGCCAGTTTTTCTTCATATAAGTCATCTTTTCTCTCCACGTTCGTTTGCTTACGGACTTTGCTTGATTTTGCATTCTTTTCATGCACTTCTTCCTCCATTCCTTTAACTCTATGGAAAACCGGTTACGTAACCGGTTACTTTATAGTTTGATATTACTATATTCTTCTCTTTCTGTCAACACTTTTGTGCGATAAAATAACCGGTTACGTAACTGGTTATTTAAGTGTTGCGTTTTTCCATGAAAATTGCTATACTAAAAGATATTATGAACCATCAGCTATCATATTGAAGGAGATTCAACTTTTATGAGTAAAAAACAGGTAACTTTTGCAGATATTGCAGAATATACCAATTTTTCAAAAACTACAATATCAAGATATTTCAATCACCCGGATTCACTGACGGTTGAAACCAAGAAAAGATTTCACAGGCTCTTGATACACTTGGATATAAAAAGAATAAGCTGGCAAAGGTTCTGGCAAATGGGAAAAGTGAATTTATCGGAATCATTGTTCCAAACCTTTTCCTGCACTATTATTCTGAGATGCTGACACAATTCCTTTCCAGCTACAGTGATTATCACTATAAATTTCTTGTTTTCGCCAGTGAACATGGTGCTGAAGAAGAACAACAGTACATTGAAGAACTTCTGTCTTATCAGATTGAAGGACTGATTGTTTTAAGTCACACTCTTCCATCTGAGAAACTTGCTTCCTATCAGATTCCTGTCATCGCAGTTGAACGCGAAGCAGAATATATCAGCAGTGTCAATACTGATAACTATATGGGTGCACTTCAAGCTACTTCCCTGTTGATTCGGGATAAATGTGACATATTAATTCATATAAATGTCAATGTGAATAAATCCATCCCGGCTTATGACCGAATCCGAGCCTTTCAGGCTACTTGCGAAGAATATCATGTTCCATATGATATAGATCTTAGTGTAGAAGGTGATTCTTATCATGAGATTTTAAACGTAATCCGAGAGATTTTCAATAAAATAGAGCAAATACCCCAATCAAAAAAATGGTATCTTTCTCGCGAATGATACCTATGCAAATATGTTTCTTAATTTAATTTTCCAAAAAATATGGAACATTTCCTTCTACTTATGAGATTGTTGGATTTGACAACTCTCCGATTGCCAGCGAGGCAATCCTTCCGATCACAACCATCGGCCAGCAGATTGATGTGATTGCAAAGACTGCTATGGATCTTCTTGTCCAACAGATGGAAGAGCAGAAAAAGCGTGTTCCCAAACCATTAGGTGAACCTGTTCATAAACAAATTGCCCCTGTATTAATTCGTCGTAATACAACAAAATAATTTATTTTTCATGATTGAGAACGTTGCCTCCAGCGCCAGGACCTGATTGCCGGTTCCGGCGCTGTTTTCTGATATCTGCAGATACTGAGCAGTAATCCTAGCAAGATATAAGATGTCAGCATACCTGCTCTTCCTGTTCCAAAGAATGGACAGTAGATTCCCATATTACCGACTCCTCCCAGATTTTCTAATATAAAAACTACTGTCTGAATCAGAAACAATGCTGTACATCCTGTTCCCATCACCATACCAAGCTGGTTCTTCTGATTTAATGAAATCTTAGCAAACCGAAAGATCAGAACCACCAGACAAAGAACCAGTAGAATACCTGCCAGTATTCCATAAGCAGCTACCACACTGGCAAGCAGATGGACACTTCCGTCTACGGATGTCAGAAGTTCTTTAAACTGCGGATTGCCATGAAATGCTGAGCTTCCGGAAATCATTTCCCGAATCACATTGACTCCTGGGAAATTTGCTGCATAATCACCGATCGAGAAAATAGCCACTATACGCTCTTTCTGGTAAGCCTTGCCAAAACACCAGAGGCCTCCCGCAAGCAGAACCGGTATCAGAACGACTACTGCTCCGATTCCCGTAAGTACTGCTTTTTTACAAACCTGAAACCAGCCTTTGTAAACAGCCGCCGCCAGAACCACACAATAAACCAATTCCAGTATCATTGCCGCAATCAGGCTCTGGCTTCTTATGAACAGAAAATAAGATGGAATGATCATCCAGAGGATTGCCTTTAAAATTCCTCGGTATCCCTGACCTCTGTAACTATATAATACCGCTGCAAACAACGGAATTGTCAGCCAGAGTAAGTCAATCAGATTCAATCCAATATTTCCAAACGGTATTCTAATATACCTCGCCGCTCCATTCACTTTCAGCCCCGTAAACTGCAGTCCGACCAATAATAAAACCTGATATACAATCAAGATTTGTTTTGCATAAGCCGCAATCCTCGTATAATCCATATAGCAAATACCGATCATCAGCACAAGTCCAATCAAAAGTGCCGGCAGTTCCAGCGACGTATGCCAGCTCGATGACATTCCTGTCCAGAACAGTTCTTCTGTTTTTCCCCGCACTCTGCTCAATACCTAAAGCAGTCTGATACATAACACTCCGTAAAAGATAGCCTGCAAGACTTAACCCAACAATCAGCGCAATCATTCCCCACGCCATTGTCGGCCGGTGGATTCTATCCATCTCAAGCCCGACTTCTACCGGATCACCCATTTCTCGAACCGCAGCTTCTTCTGCTTCTGTCTGACTCATTCCTTCACTTAGGAATTCCGCTTTCTGATCCTCAATATGATCATTGATCTCCTGTTCTATCGTCCCTCTTGCCATCTTACAGCGAATCTGTTCTGTTAATGTATACAAATACTCCTCTCGTCTCATCAAACATCACCCTTTCTAACAAACTGCTGCATTCAACACATTCACTACAGCCGATGAATAAATTTTCCACTCTTCTTTCTTCTCTTCTAAAACTTTCCTCCCGGTTTTCGTAATACTGTAATACTTACGAACCTTACCACCGACCTCTTTCTCATAAACTGTCAGATATTTCTTATCTTCCATTCCATGAAGCAATGGATATAACGTTCCCGCCTTTAATTCAAACACATTCTGGGACTTTTCTCTTAAGGTCTCGATCATCTCGTAACCATACATATCCTTTTCAGATAAAAGCTTTAATAACAACATCGTTGTGCTTCCTGATACCAGACTTCTGTCAACTGCCATAACAATTCCTCCTAATCTTCTGATTTTACGTTAACCGTACACTTCTTAACATTCTCATTGCAAAATGACGCGCACCTCTGCAATCCTGCCGGAGGCTATATCAGCTGTGGGATTGACTCCCAGCTGATATATCGGTTATCTATATATCTTGGCTTGATTATATATCGATTATCTATATATGTCAATAAAAGCTTCCAAAATTCTTTGCATTTTTAATATAGTAAAAGAGAACAAACTATACTCTATGTGAAAAAGTATGTTATAATTTGTGTACACATTATGCAGTACAAATACATACTAGCCATACAATTCAAGTTGTTGAACTAATTTAGGAGGAGAATTATGACTGATTCTGTTACAAATAAGATCATTTTAAGTGCCGACAGTACCTGTGACCTGGATCAGGAACTAAAAGAACGTTATCATGTACACTATTTTCCACTCCACATCATTCTGGATGGAAAAGATTATAAGGACGGCATTGACATTACACCGGAAGAAATTTATCAGAAATATTACGATGAAAAAAAGTCCTTCCAAAAATCAGCCGCTGTCAATGTTGCGGAATATATTGAACATTTTAAACCATGGGTCGATGAAGGCTATGAAGTGATCCATATCAATCTTGGAAGTTCACTTTCCAGTGCTCATCAAAACTGCTGTATTGCTGCTGAAGAGCTCGGGCATGTTCATGTGATTGACAGTTGTTCTCTTTCCACCGGAACCGGACTTCTTGTAACAGATGCCGGTCGGATGATCAAGCAGGGAATGAAAGTGGAAGACATTGCCAAAGCTCTTCGCGAACGCACAAAGCATTGTCATGCCAGCTTTATTTTGGATACGCTGACATTTCTCCATGCTGGTGGGCGCTGTTCGACGGTCGCTGCTCTCGGAGCAAATGTTTTGAAATTAAAGCCGTGTATCGAAGTCAGCACAGCAGATGGCAGTATGAATGTAGGAAAGAAATATCGTGGAACGCTTGATAAAGTTCTTGTGAAATATGTAAAAGACAAACTTGCTGCTTATCCGGATATCGATCCATCTCTGATCTTTATCACGCACTCAGGAATTGCCCCTGAATACATTGAACTTGTTAAGAATACGCTTGAAGAAACCATGCATTTTGATGAAATCCATATAACGAAAGCAAGCTGTACGATTTCCAGCCATTGTGGACCAAATACGCTTGGAATTTTATTTGAAACCTGCTAAGGAGGAGACGCCTATGACGAATACAAAACCAGTTTTTCATGGAAGTGATATTGAGAAAATCAGTGAGTATTATCATATCGACCAAAACAGTATTACAAACTTTGCCGGAAATGTAAATCCACTCGGACTTTCCCCTTCTGTTAAGGAAGCTGTTGCGGCTCATGTGGACCTCTTTTCTTCTTATCCTGATCGAGATTATAAATCACTTCGCAACACAATCGCTGAGTACTGCGATGTTCCTGCTGATTTTATCCTGCCGGGCAACGGTTCAAGCGAACTGATTTCACTTTTGATTGAAACAAGAGCACCGAAACGCACTCTGATTCTTGGTCCAACCTATTCTGAATACTCCAGAGAACTTTCTTTCTCCGGAAGTACGCAGGACTATTATCATCTTCAGGAAGCGGAAGATTTTGAATTAGATGTAGAAGATCTTTGCCTGACTTTATTAAATGGATATGATTTTCTGATTCTCTGCAATCCGAACAATCCAACTTCTTCTGCCATCTTAAAAGATGAAATGCGTGCATTGCTTTCCTTCTGTGCAAATCGCGATATCTTTGTCATGATTGATGAAACGTATGTAGAATTTGCACCTTCCGTTCAGGAAGTAACCGCTGTTCCATACACGAAAGAATTCTCTAATCTCATGGTACTGCGCGGTGTGTCCAAGTTCTACGCAGCTCCGGGGATGCGTTTTGGATACGGCATTACCGGAAATAAAGAGTTCTTATCTCAGATGAAAGAAAAGCAGATTCCATGGTCCTTAAACAGCCTTGGAGCATATGCCGGTGAGCAGATGTTCAAAGACACTTCCTACATCCGCCAGACACGTGCATTAATCCTGACGGAACGTGATCGGATGTTTCTTGAATTAAAAAAATGATATCTTCTTTCAAGGTTTATTTTCCATATGGAAACTTTATCCTTGTGAAGATTTTAAAACCAGAAGTAACTTCTTTCGATGTATTCGAAGCTTGTATAAAAGAAGGACTTATGATCCGTGACTGCTCTTCTTTCCAATGTCTGGATGGCGAATTTATCCGCTTCTGCATTATGAAACCTGAAGACAATAACCGGCTCTTAAAAGTATTAAAAACAATTTAATGATACCAAGGGCAAAAGGTCTGAAACCACCGGTGCTTGCACAAAGGTCTTTCTTAAAAAAATCGGGAGAATCTGATCTAACGATTCTCCCGCTTTTCTTCTTATTCTTTCTTTTGGGTTTTTATACTTCCTTGCTTTTTTCTATGATTCTACAGCTGTTTTTCTAACAACAAGATAATCATCTCCATTCCGATAATAAGGACATTGATAGTGCTGATTTGTCATCAGACGGATGTAATCATCCTCATCCATATTCTTATCACAGAGATAACACTCATACTCCTCATCATAAATATAATAAGTGCATGTTTCACAGCTGGTTCTTGACTCTTTACTCAATTTTCTCTCTCCATTTCCCGCCCGTTGCAGAGCCTGTAGCATTGCATTCTGTTGCTGTTCGTTCTATGTGCAGCTGGCAACTCTTTTCTTAGTATCATACCATGTTTTCATAGATTGCGTCCACTTTTCTGTCTAATGCAATTACCTTAGGCGCAATTAATAGCCTGTATTTTTTGTG
>ENA-OQES01000815-OQES01000815.1-human-gut-metagenome-genome-assembly--contig:-NODE-815-length-12561-cov-2.183770_pt1 | contig 12561 bp, 17 predicted proteins | sample MGYA00242798_ERZ504641 | MGnify/ENA primary metagenome ERZ504641 (study PRJEB26092, sample SAMD00036327) | human gut metagenome | host: Homo sapiens | study: EMG produced TPA metagenomics assembly of... | reverse complement strand
TACCTGCCCACTTCGGCAGCTTCCGGCTTCTTGTCGTCGGATCAAGAGTTGCAAAAAAGCTGATCCTCCTGCAGCACACCGGCTCCGGTCAGTGTGTTGAGAAGCGTGGACTTTCCGGCATTGGTATAACCGACAATTGCCACGACCGGGATCCGGTTCTTCGTCCGCTGTTCGCGTGTCAGTTCCCGGTGTCTCTTCACCTCCCTGAGTTCACGGTTCAGCTGTGCGATCCGGTTCTTGATGAGTCTCCGGTCCATCTCCAGCTTCTTTTCTCCCGGTCCTCTGGTTCCGATTCCACCTCCCAGACGTGACATCGCCCTTCCTGCCCCAGTAAGCTGTGACTGCCGGTACTTAAGCTGTGCCAGTTCTACCTGGATCTTTCCTTCACTTGTAGAAGCCCGTCCTGCAAAAATATCCAGAATGACCATCGTCCGGTCCATTACCTTCACATCCAGAATATCCGTCAGATTGTTCATCTGTGCCGGAGACAGCTCATCATCACAGACGATCCCGGTTGCGTCAAGCTCCCACAAAAGCTCCCGGATCTCCTCAATCTTGCCTTTTCCGACATAAGTTCCCGGATGGACAAGCTCTCTTTTCTGGATTACCCGTCCGACCGCTTCCGCACCTGCCGTCTTCACCAGATCCTTTAACTCATCCAGAGAATCTTCCGTGTCATCGTTCTCCCTTGTACTGACACCGACCAGAATTACCCTTTCCTTTTCTTCTTTTATTTCATAAAGTGCCATATTATTCTCCCCTGCCAGATTTCTTTCCGTCCCGGATCAAATCTGCTCATCCAATCCGCTCTACTGCTGATCTCCTTCCGAAATCTGTGTATTTAAAAATTCCTGCTCTTTCAGCGCTTTTTTGTCATCTGGATTTTGCTTTTCAGATAACTGTCCAGCTTCTCTTTTGCAGACTGGTAATCCCCTGCTTTTTCATAGGCAACTACCAGATTATATGCCATTTCTTTTAGCAGCTCTTTTCCTGCGCCTGAAAGCTCCTGCCCATTTTCAAAATAATACACTGCCTTTTCCGGTTTATCCAGTTCCAGATCGCAGATTCCCAGAATATTATAAAGAGTTGCCGTCTCTTCCGTTCCATTCTTCAATGCTTTTTTCCAACGCCTTCTCTGCCTTTTCATACTTTTTCTGTTCCCAGTAGCAGAGTCCGAGTCCGCGATAAGCCTCTCCCAGATTCTTCTTTTTGTCTATCGCATCCTGGAATTCCACCTCTGCATTTTTATAGTCTTTTTCTTCCAGATACTTCGTTCCTTTTTTTCACAGAACCGGCGCATCCCGTTACTGTCATACAAAGCGCTACAAGGATCCCTATGATTACCTTTTTCTTTCTTCCTGCTGTCACTGTTATCGTTTCCTTCCTTCTATATTGATATATCATCTGTTATTCCAGAATATGCTCCATTCCCTGGTTCATGATGGTCTGGATATGATCATCAGCAAGGGAATAGAACACCGTTTTTCCTTCCCGTCTGTTCTTCACAAGCTTCATCTGCTTGAGCATCCTGAGCTGATGGGAAATCGCGGACTGCGTCATTCCAAGAACTTCCGCCAGATCACAAACACACATTTCAGACTGAAAAAGAACACATAAAATCCGGATCCGTGTGGTATCTGCAAATACCTTGAAAAAACTCAGCAAGATCCTTCAAAACTTCTTCATCCGGTATATGCCCCTCTGCCTTATGTACAAGTTCTTCATGTATACAAAATGTATCACAACATTCTACTTCTGTCTTTTTCATAGTTACCCCTTTCATATGAATAAGTATTCATATATCTATTATGCCAAATGATCTCTTTACGGTCAACTATTTCCATTGATTCCGGCATGCAAAGGAAAAACAGACGTTACTGTTCACAGTACCTGTGACCAGCAACGCATCTCGCCATTTTAAATCGCCTTTGGCGATGGGCGAGATGCCATTCAAGATAAAAGTGCATCCTCCGTGCCAATCAGCGTAGTGATTGACACGGGAGTGAACAGAAACAAACAGACTGCAAATAAATCTTCACAGTCTGCCCGAAATCTCTATTTTTTATTCTTTACAGTTCATCAATCTGCCAGTCGATCGGCTCTACACCATGCGCCTCAAGGAATTTGTTGGTCTGGCTGAACGGTTTGCTTCCGAAAAATCCACGATACGCAGAAAGTGGACTCGGATGTGGTGCTTCCAGGATCAGATGGTTCGGATTGGTCAGCATTCTCTTTTTCACTGTGCCGGTCTTCCCCACAGGATAAATACGATCGGCCTGTCCTGGGTATTGAGTACACGGATTGCTGCATCTGTAAATTCTTCCCAGCCAATTCCACGATGTGAATTAGCCTGATGCGCTCTTACCGTAAGAACCGTGTTGAGAAGAAGTACTCCCTGCTTCGCCCATTTCACCAGATTGCCGTGGCTTGGGATCGTACATCCCAGATCATCATGCAGTTCCTGATAAATATTCACCAGTGACGGTGGAATATCAACCCCTGGTTTCACAGAAAAGCTTAACCCCTCTGCCTGTCCATCTCCATGATATGGATCCTGACCAAGGATCACAACCTTGACATCCTTAAGCGGTGTCAGATGAAATGCATTGAAAATGTCATCTGCCGGAGGATATATCCGGTGTGTCCGGTATTCCTGATTCACTGTCTCAAAATAGTTTCTTATAGTATGGCTTGGAAAATTCACCTTTCAGTGCATCCAGCCAGTCATTGTTAATTGCTGCCATATTCCCCACCTTTTCTCTACAGACGTACCGATACGCCCTTTTTCTCTCAAATATTCTTTTACTTCTCTGATCTCCAGCTCTTTATAGTGGAACAGGGATGCCGCAAGTGCCGCGTCTGCCTTCCCCTCTTCACCGAGTGCTTCGTAGAAATGCTCCAGATTACCTGCTCCTCCAGATGCGATTACTGGAATTGATACATTTTCCGCGATCATCCTTGTCAGCTCCAGATCGTATCCGGCCTTCGTGCCGTCACAGTCCATACTGGTCAAAAGAATCTCTCCTGCGCCAAGTGCTTCTACATTTTTTTCGCCCACTCGACCGCATCAATCCCCATATCAATGCGTCCGCCATTTTTATAGATATTCCACCCACTGCCGTCTTCTCTTCTTTTCGCATCAATCGCGACAACCACGCACTGGCTTCCAAACTTCTCCGCTGCTTCCCGGATCAGTTCCGGTCGATTGATTGCAGAAGAATTGATAGAAATCTTGTCCGCACCTTCCCGAAGCAATGCCTTAAAATCGTCAACGGTCCGGATTCCACCACCTACCGTAAATGGAATAAACACACACTCAGCAACTTTACGCACCATGTCAATCACCGTGCTTCTGTCGTCCGAAGATGCCGTGATATCCAGAAATACCAGTTCATCCGCACCTGCCTTATCATAAGCCTTCGCAATCTCAACCGGATCTCCTGCATCTTTGAGATCCACAAAATTCACACCTTTTACAACCCGTCCGTTCTTCACATCAAGACATGGGATAATTCTCTTTGTAAACACTGTCTGCCCTCCTACAATTCTACAAAATTTTTCAGTATCTGAAGTCCTGTATCACTGCTCTTTTCCGGATGGAACTGGCAGGCAAATACATTTCCCTGTTCAACCGAAGCATGAATATGTGTGCTGTACTCGGTTGTCGCTTTTACAATACTTTCATCTGTTGCTTTCAAATAGTAGGAATGAACAAAATATACATACGGCTCTTCAGGTAAATCTTTAAACAATCTGCCGTCATTCTGAAGCTTCAGAGAGTTCCATCCCATATGCGGGATCTTAAGTCCCGGACAGTCCGGAATTCTAAGAATCTCTCCTTTTAGAATACCAAGCCCCTCCACACCTGGCGTCTCGTCACTTCTTTCAAACAAAAGCTGAAGTCCAAGACAGATTCCAAGAAGCGGGATTTGTCTCTTTGCTACTTCACGAAGCACTTCATCCAATCCATATTTTTCAAATTGTACATGGCATCGCCAAATGCACCGACTCCCGGAAGGATCACTTTATCGGCAGAAAGTATCTCTTCTCTGTCTCTTGTGATAACCGCATCCTCACCAAGATATTTTAACGCTTTTTCTACACTTTTGATGTTTCCTGCATCATAATCAATAATCGCTATCATCCGCATATCCTCACGATTTTTCATATTCTTGTAGTTATTCAAAAGAACTTTTTCCGCTCATGTCACAATCTTCTTCCCTGTGTCAATCAGTAATAAGCTCTTTTATAATGTACCACGTTACAGTGCGAATTGCAAGATTCGCGTTTATTTCATGTCCAGTTCAAACCAGAACTCAACACCATTGGTATGATTGATCGCACCGTATCCTTTTCCAAAGGAGTCCATGATCGCCTTCACAATGGAAAGCCCGATACCATTTCCACCGTATTCTCTGGTCCTTGCCTTATCAACCTTATAGAATTTCTCCCAGATATGTGGCAGATCTTCCTCCGGAATCGGCGTTCCGGTATTGAATACGGTAATTTTTGCCATATCATTTTCCTGGGTGATCTTGATCTCGATCACCTTCTCACCATCGACATGGTTCAGTGCATTGTTGACATAGTTCCGGACAACCTGCTCAACCTTAAACTCATCTGCCCAGACATAAACAGGGTTCTTGTGGCGGAAAATCACTTGTGCTTCTTTCTGCTCAATCAGAATATCCAGACTCTGCAGGACACCCGAAATCAATGAAGTAATATCAAACCGTTCAAACTGTACATCATCCTCACCAAATTCCAGCTGGTTCAGGGCAAGTAGATTCTTCACCATCCGGTTCATCTTTCCTGCCTCGTCCATAATGACTTCACAGTAGAATTCCCGGCTCTCCGGATCATCATTGACGCCTTCTTTCAGGCCTTCTGCATATCCCTGGATCAGGGCAATCGGCGTCTTCAGTTCATGGGAAACATTCCCCAGGAATTCGCTTCGCATATTTTCTCGTTTTTCTTTCTGCTCAATGTCTTTCTGCAATTTATAGTTGGCTTCTTTCAGATTGGAAATCGTCTGCTCAAGTCTTTCTGACATCCGGTTAAAGTTCTCTCCCAGTACACCGATTTCGTTGCTTCCGCCGCTGGTATATTTTGCATCAAAATCCAGATCGGCCATCTTCTGTGAAAGTGTTGCGAGCTCCATGATCGGCTCCGTGATCCTTTTTGAGAAATACCACGCAAGCAATACACTCACAAGAATCACACATCCGCCGACGACTCCGATAAATCTGTTAAAAATCATGACTGCCGAACGAATACTCTCCAGCGGGCTTCGCATGATAAAGATATCACCATTGTCAAAGTTTCCCCACATGGTCAGGTACTCTGTATTATTTTGCGGATCAACCGACTTGCAGATATCATAACTGTCCGTTTTTTCCAGAATCTCCTGATGATTCTTATCGTACAGATATCCGAAAAGCTGTACGACCATCATCTGTTTTTCTCTTACATTAGTATAAACCACATTGTATTCTGAATCGATGACTGCAATGGAAATATTATTTTTCTCTGTAAATCTTCCCAGGTCTTTTTCCGGTGTCTCAGAATCGATTGTCCCGTTCTCCACACCTTCCTGCACCATTGTATAGGCCTTTATAAATTCTGATTTCTTATTGGAAATATAATACTTCTCCAGAAAGCTTCCGTTGACGATCATAAATACAACGATCATAAATAGAATCAGACCTACAAAAACAGTCATCATCTGTCTTTTTATTGAATATTTCATGACTGTACCTCGAATTTATACCCCATACCCCAGATAGTCTTAATATAATCTCCTTTATCACCAAGTTTACTTCTCAGCTTCTTTACATGGGTATCAATGGTTCTGGCATCCCCGAAATAATCGTAATTCCATACATTGTTAAGAATCTTCTCTCTCGATAAAGCGATCCCCTGATTCTCCACAAAATATGTCAGAAGTTCAAACTCTTTGTAACTGAGTTCGATCGGTTTTCCATCGATCTTCACCATATGTGCTGCTTTATCAATCTCGATCCCGTCCGCATGAAGCAGATCATCCGAAGCAAGCGCATTGGTTCTGCGAAGAATCGCAGTAACTCTTGCAACCAGGATCTTCGGGCTGAACGGTTTGGAAATGTACTCATCCACACCGAGTTCAAACCCCTGAAGCTCGTCCCTCTCTTCACTTCTTGCGGTCAGCATAATGATCGGAACCTTTGATTCTTTACGGATCTCACGGCAGGTCTGCCAGCCATCCATATGCGGCATCATGACATCCAGGATGATCAGTGCAATATCTTTTTCCTCATAAAAAATGTCCATTGCTTCCATACCGTCTCCGGCTTCGAGTACAGCATATCCTTCTCTTTCCAGGAAATCGCGCACCAATTTGCGCATACGGCTTTCATCATCTACTACAAGAATTTTCAGTTTATCCATAACTCTCACGGGCTCCTTTTATCACTTTATTTCTAATTATACACCAGAATAGCAGATAATTGTGTTCTTTATGTGAAAGAAGAACAACAGGATCGTAGTTTCGTATTTATTTTTATCCCAAAAAGCCAAGATGCTCTAACAAAATCTTCAGACCAAGCAGAATAAGGATGACCCCACCGACAATTTCGGCTTTGTTCTTATAGCGGGCTCCAAAGACGTTACCAATCTTTACTCCGGCAAAGGAAATGATGAAGGTCACGATTCCGATAAAACAGACCGCCGGAATAATACTTACCTTAAGAAATGCAAAGGTAATTCCTATAGCGAGTGCATCAATGCTGGTTGCTACTGCGAGAAGGAACATGGTCTTCACATCCAGGCTTGCATCGGCTTCCTCTTCGTCATTGTCCAATGCTTCGTGAATCATATTTCCACCAATCAGCGCAAGTAATACAAATGCGATCCAGTGATCTATAGAAGCAATGGCTTCCTGGAACTGCGCTCCTAAAATATAACCAATTGCCGGCATCAATGCCTGAAATCCGCCAAACCATAAGCCAACAATAGCCGCCTTTTTGAAAGTGCACTTCGGCATAGCAAGTCCTTTACAGACAGAAACTGCAAATGCATCCATGGACAGCCCTACTGCAATCAAAAACAATTCATAATGAACCCATAATTTTTCTCCTTTTTAAAGCTAATCATCTTATCCAATGTGAAAATAATTGTCTGCGGCAATGCTTTGCCTGCACTTGGCTCATCGTATATAATCGAGCAGTCTGACTTCTACTCGATTTGTATACTTTGTACACCATCTCGCTTAACAGCTTGATGATGTACATTCGCCAAATGCAGATACTTGTGCAAGCACAAATCTGCACTTGGCTCATCGTATGCACAAAAAAATGACTTATTCGTAGCGTAAAATTACTACGAATAAGTCTCATTATTTAAAGCTATGCCAGACAGCCATTGCTGTCAGTATGTTGACAAAGCTACGTCATCGCGCCAACTACTCCCTTATCGATAAAAATTATTATATCGGGCAGGTTCTTTTCTGTCAAGCCTGATTCTCTCCAAATTCAGATCAGACTCATTCTCCAAAATCAACTTTTGACTGCTACGCCATGATCGGCTTTAATGCTTCTGCGAATTTGTCTTTCTTTGCCTGTGCTTCTTCCAGATCTTTTCCAAGTGTTGTGTAATAGATCTTAATCTTCGGCTCTGTTCCTGAAGGACGAACAATAACAGTCTCGCCATCTTCCAGTTTTGTAGATCAGTACATTCGCAGAAGGAAGTCCGGTTTCTTCCGGTTTGGGTGTAATCTGTAACAGATGCAACCTTGATTCCAGCTACTTCTGTGAGCGGATTCTTACGAAGGTTTTCCATGATACTTGCCATCTTGTCCATTCCGCTAAGTCCCGGGAATTCAAAGCTGTCTACTTTGTTCAGATAACGTCCGTACTGCGCGTAGATCTCTTCCAGTCTCTGCTTCAGTGAGCTTCCGATGCTTCTGTAGTAAGCTGCCATTTCGCAGATCAGCATAGATCCGATAACAGCATCTTTATCACGTACATACGGTCCTGCAAGGTATCCGTAGCTCTCTTCAAATCCAAAGATGAAACGGTCTACTTCTCCGGCTTCTTCAAGCTGTGCGATCTGGTCACCGATCCACTTGAATCCGGTAAGTACGCTTCTGAGTTCTACACCGTAATGCTCTGCAACTGCATCTGCAAGCGGAGTAGATACGATTGACTTTTACAGCAACTGCTTTCTCAGGCATGGTTCCATTTTTCAATACGTCCTGCGCAGATGTAATCGAGAAGCAGAACACCGACTTCGTTACCACTTACCAGTTCGTAAGAACCATCCGGGCACTTCATTGCAATACCTACACGGTCTGCATCCGGATCTGTTGCAAGCATCAGATCTGCATCTGTCTCCTTTTGCAAGGTTAAGTCCAAGCTCCAGAGCTGCGAAAAATTTCCGGGTTCGGATAGCTGCAGGTTGTGAAGTATCCGTTCGGATATTCCTGTTCCGGAACGATTGTGATATCTGTGATTCCGATGTCTTTTAATACCTGTGTTACCGGAACAAGTCCTGAACCATTGAGCGGGCTGTATACCAGCTTCAGTCCTGCTGTCTTGCAAAGTCCCGGTCTTACCTGACGTGATTCGATTGCTTCATAAAGCGCCTTCTTGCAGTCATCTCCTACGAAACGAATCAGCCCTTTTTTCTACACCTTCTGCGAAGGATATGTATTTTGCACCTGTGAGGACATCTGTCTTCTGGATTTCAGCATATACGATTGCTGCTGCATCATCTGTCATCTGGCATCCGTCCGGTCCATATGCTTTATAACCATTGTATTTTGCCGGGTTGTGGGATGCAGTTACCATAACACCTGCATTGCAGTTATAATAACGTGTCGCAAATGAAAGTGCCGGCACCGGCATCAGCGCGTCATAGATTCTGACATTGATTCCGTTTGCTGCCAGAACACCTGCTGCTGTCTTTGCAAATACATCACTCTTCAGACGGCTGTCGTAGCTGATTGCCACAGTCTGTGTGCCACCCTGTGTCTTAACCCAGTTCGCCAGTCCCTGTGTTGCCTGACGTACTACATAAATATTCATACGATTTGTTCCTGCTCCGAGAACTCCACGAAGTCCGGCTGTTCCAAACTTCAGAGCTACAGCGAAACGATCTTTTATCTCTTCGTCATTTCCTTCAATTCTCGCTAATTCCGGACTCAGATCGGCATCTTCCAGATCTGCTTCCAGCCAACGTTTGTACTCTTCCTGATACATCTTGACCACTCCCTACTATAATTTGTTCTTATTTTTGTACATTTTGACAAAAATATACTTTAAATATACCATATCTTTGACTAACCCGCAATGATTTGGGTAAAAAAGTCCGTTAAAACATTCTTCATTTTCATCTTCCTCCATAACTAAATTGTTCTCTCACCATCATCAAAGCATATCCAAGTAAGTTCTGACCTTTCCACTTATCCAGATCAAATCTGTTCTCATCTTTCATGGATAACCCGATTCCCCATATCTGATCTTTTACCGCACATTCTGATAAATACCAATTCCTAAATATCCATTTTCTTCATCTGGATTATGAAAACAAATAATCTCCATCACTGTTCACCCAATCTTTCACTACAATCATACCAGATTTATATCTTTCCTGCCATCGCAACAAGCACTTTCATCACCCCGGCAAGCACCATTACCCAGATTGGATTCATCTTCACCTTCCTGAGCAAGATCACACATACCACAAATATTCCAACCATCAGCCAACTGGTATCAGATATCACCATTTTCCCGGAAACTCCCCAGAATGCTGTCTGCAAAATGGAAATTCCCGCCGATCCGATCAGTGCAACCACCGCCGGTCTGATTCCTCCAAGTATTCCCTGCAGCATGTCCATTTCCCGGTATTTTAAGTACAATTTTGCAATGATCGTCACGATAATGCAAGATGGTGTGATATATCCAAGTGTAGCCACAACCGCTCCCGGCATTCCGGTCAATTTCATCCCAACAAAGGTTGCTGCATTGATCGCAATCGGTCCCGGAGTCATCTGGGAAATGGTGATCAGATCCGTAAATTCCGTCATGCTGAGCCAGTGATGCACATTTACGACCTGCCCCTGGATCAGTGGAAGTGCCGCATATCCACCTCCAAAGCTGAACAGCTGATCTGAAAAAAGCTTAAAAATAATTGTATATAGATCATACTCTTTTCCTCCGTCTGTTCCATATCGTCCGGATTACACCAAAAGCTCCACTTGCAATCACAATATAAATCACATTGATTCCCAATACACAGGCTGCTATAAAGGCTGCAATCATAACAATCGTTGCCACATTATCTTTCTTTTTTATAATTCCACATCCCATTTCATAAGTGACCGAGGCAATCACAGCTCCGACACCTGCCTGCATCCCTTCCAGCATCTGACTCATCAGATAATTATCCCGAAATGCATGATAAAAAGCAGAAATCAAAGAAATGATCACAAACGGTGGGATAATCGTTCCAATAATTGCAACCAGTGTTCCTGCAAGGCCGGCAAGCTTATACCCAACCACGATTGCCCCATTTACCGCAATCGGTCCCGGTGCTGACTGCGCGATTGCCACCAGATCCAGCATTTCATTTTCTTCAATCCAATGATAATCATCCACAAACTTTTTCTTCATCAGCGTGACGATCACATAACCGCCGCCAAATGTAAATGCACTTAGATATAATGTAGATAGAAAAAGTTTAACCAACACTTCTCTTTTATTCTTCATAATTTTTATCCTCCACCCATTAGTATATCTTTGCTTTATACAGATGTAAATTAAAATCCAGGTAAATTTCAAAACCTTTCCAATACAATTTTACCTCTTGACTTTTCCAACAATCTCATTTATCATATATAACATATCATTTTAGTAGGTTTATAAAGGAGTGACACAGAATGAACATCTTATGCTTTGGCGACTCAAACACATATGGCTACAAACCGGACGGAACCGGCAGATTTGACACCGACACCCGATGGACCTGTCTGCTTCAGAAGAAGCTGGGTGCTGACCACCGTGTGATCGAAGAAGGTCTTTGTGGAAGAACCACTGTATTTCAGGATGATCTTCGTGAGGGACGCCGTGGACTTGATCTGATCGGTGTCACGCTGAAAATGCATAACCCTATCGATCTCCTTATCGTTATGCTCGGAACCAACGACTGCAAAACAAGATACAATGCGTCCGCAGGAACCATTGCCAAAGGATTGGCTCAAGTCATCCAAAAAGCCCGAAAAACGTTTCCCAGCCTTTTAATCTCCTCGTCATTTCACCGATTCATCTGGGTGAAGGTGTTGGCGATCCTGGCTTTGATCCGGAATTTTGATGAAAAAAGTCCGTAGAAGTTTCAAAAAATGCTTGCTGAAGAGTATCACAAAGTGGCACTTCTGCATCATGCAGCATTTCTGGATGCCTCTGCTTTCGCATCTCCGAGTACAACCGACCGCGAGCATCTGGATGCAGCCGGTCACGCTGCACTTGCTAATGCAATCTATGAAAAAGTTATCGATATGCAAAAAGAACTGGAAAAAGCGGTATAGATTTTTAACGTCTATACCGCTCTTCATATTCGTATTCTTCATTAAATATAAATCCGCATGATATTGATCACAAATCCAATCGCCCCAAGTGTCATAAACACAAGCGCAGCTCCTGCTGCCATTTTTTCTTGTTTCAATCTTTTCCTGATCTTCGATGCTCATATTCTGGACCGGATATTTTCTTCTACCGATCAGATAAAGAATCAGTCCACTTGAATTATTTCCATTCATCGCCCAAAATCCCCAGAATTTCGGGTGCTTTAAGCCTCTTGCTTTTGCATCTGATACCGTCATCTGATAAATCTGCCATGCGGTGCAGATTGCTCCTACCAACGCAATTGCTCCGCTTGCTACTGCTGCTATTTGATTCCATCCCATAATAATCTGCCTCCTAAATCCGTTTGATAATCTGATAAAGCAATACCGATGAACTCATGATTACCACACAAAATACAATTACCAGATAATAGGTTCCTTCCGGCAACAGCATGTTCAGCGCAATCAACAGTATCATCAGTATAATATTTAAAAGAATTGCTCCAGTCAGTTTTTGTTGCTTTTTACAACATTTGTACTCTCTTCCAGATGTTCTGCCATCTTCTGATCTCCTTTCAAACAGTTCATCAAGACTTACGGAATATAGATCACTAAGTGCAATGACACTGATAATATCTGGATACGATTTTTCATTTTCCCAATTGGAAATAGTCTGGCGGGAAACATCGATTTTCTCTGCAGCCTTCTCCTGGGTAAGCCCGGCTTCTATCCGTGCATTTTTTGAGTTTCTTTCCTATTCCATAATTCCTGTTTCTTCCTTTCACGGACATCATTCCATATAGACACCAAAAGTCTATCAAACATCTTTTTACAAATGGCATTTTTTCGCCTGTCAAAAATTCATTTTTACACCGGCAAATATACCTGTATCTTACCATCCGGAGAGATTTGTATCAAGAAAATCTATGGCACTTTCTCCTCGCATCTGTTAAAATAGGATTTCA
>ENA-OQES01000814-OQES01000814.1-human-gut-metagenome-genome-assembly--contig:-NODE-814-length-12566-cov-2.084975_pt1 | contig 12566 bp, 20 predicted proteins | sample MGYA00242798_ERZ504641 | MGnify/ENA primary metagenome ERZ504641 (study PRJEB26092, sample SAMD00036327) | human gut metagenome | host: Homo sapiens | study: EMG produced TPA metagenomics assembly of... | reverse complement strand
GTCGACCGCGATCAGGTAGATGCTTCATACTTTGAAAGCTGGATGCAATGGGCTTCGGAAAACAATATGAAACTTGATTTCAACTCAACCTCTTTCTCACATCCCAAAAAGCGGAAATCTTTCTTTAGCCAATCCGGATAAAGCAATCCGTGATTTCTGGGTAGAACACACTATCCGCTGTCGTGCCATTGCCGAAGAAATGGGTAAACGCCAGAATGATCCTTGTATCATGAATGTATGGGTTCACGACGGAAGTAAAGATATCACAGTAAACCGCATGCAATACCGTGAGCTGTTGAAAGATTCACTCGACCGCATTTTTTGCCACCGAATACAAGAACATGAAAGACTGTATCGAATCGAAAGTATTCGGCATCGGTCTTGAAAGTTACACTGTAGGCTCCAACGACTTCTATATCGGATACGGAGTCAGCAGACAGAAAATGATTACACTCGACATGGGTCATTTCCACCCGACAGAAAGTGTTGCCGACAAACTATCTTCACTGCTGCTGTACGTTCCGGAAATCATGCTTCACGTAAGCCGTCCGGTACGCTGGGATAGCGACCATGTTACTATCATGAACGATGAAACATTGGATTTGTGTCAGGAAATCGTACGGTGCAACGCACTCGACCGTGTGCATATCGGTCTGGACTTTTTCGATGCAAGTATCAATCGTATCGGTGCTTATGTCATCGGAGCACGCGCTACACAGAAATCAATGTTACGTGCATTGCTTGAACCTATTGCCAAGCTCCGCAAATACGAAGCCAACAATCAGCTGTTCGAACGCCTCGCTCTGCTAGAAGAAGCCAAAGTCCTCCCGTGGAATGCTGTATGGGATATGTTCTGTTTGAAGAATAATGTTCCGGTTGGCGAAGAGTATATTGCCGATATTGAAAAATACGAAGCAAATGTAACATCGAAACGTTGCTAAATCTCGATACAGATGTCATCCAAAGAGCTTTTACCCGCGGATGACATCTGGTTTATATAACTAAATTTCTAAAACTGGAAAAACATACTACTTATGAACACTCTGATAGGTTTACTGATTATTGCCATAGGCAGTTTCGGACAAAGCAGTTCGTATGTTCCAATCACAAAGTAAAAACTGGTCCTGGGAAAGTTTCTGGCTTGTACAAGGCATTTTCGCATGGCTAGTTTTTCCACTGCTGGGAGCATTGCTGGCAATTCCAGCAGGAAGTACTCTTACTGAATTATGGAGCAGCGGAGGAGCTTTACCAGCTATTATATATGGAATTTTATGGGGTGTTGGAGGACTCACTTTCGGACTGAGCATGCGTTACTTGGGAGTAGCACTGGGACAAAGTATTTCTCTAGGTACATGTGCAGCTTTTGGAACATTATTTCCTGCTTTATTCGGTGGAACAGATTTATTCCATGGAGAAGGTTTAATGCTACTTATTGGAGTCTGCATCACACTGGCGGGTATTGCTATCATCGGATATGCAGGCAGCCTCCGCTCTAAAAATATGAGCGAAGAAGAAAAGAAAGCGGCAGTAAAAGATTTTGCCTTGACAAAAGGACTGCTGGTTGCCTTGCTTGCAGGAATCATGAGTGCATGCTTTGCCTTAGGTCTGGATGCAGGTACTCCTATAAAAGAAGCTGCACTTGAAAAAGGAACAGATGCATTGTATGCAGGACTCCCCGTCATTTTTCTGGTAACATTAGGCGGATTCTGTACCAATGCAGCATATTGTATCCAGCAGAATCTGAAGAACCAAACAGGAAAAGAATATTTCTCTGTCAGCAAAGGTACATTTACAAATAATATCTTATTTTGCGCACTGGCAGGAGTTTTATGGTACTCTCAGTTCTTCGGACTGGAGATGGGAAAAAGCTTCCTTTCCGACAGCCCGATATTGCTAGCTTTTTCATGGAGTATACTGATGTCGCTGAACGTAACTTTCAGCAATGTCTGGGGAATACTCCTTAAAGAATGGAAAGGTTGCAGTGCACAAACTATTGGAACATTGATACTAGGACTTGCCGTACTGATTGCTTCTATTATCGTAGTAGCAATGGCACAAGCCTGACAAATTGAATAATTATTAAAACATACAATACAGAAAATATGGAATCTATTTTGAACAATCGTCCGAAACTGGCTGCCGAGATTAATAAAGTAGCCGAAGTTGCCGGCTATTTATGGCAGAAAGGATGGGCTGAACGTAATGGAGGAAACATTACCATCAACATTACAGAATATGTAGACGATGAAATAAAAGCAATGCCTGCCATCAGTGAAGTAAAACCTATAGGAGCAACATTGCCATATCTGAAAGGATGCTATTTCTACTGCAAGGGAACCAAACAAACGTATGCGCGACCTTGCACGCCAGCCGATGGCAAACGGCTCAGTTATCCGCATTCTGGATGACTGTGCCAGCTATGTCATTATAGCTGATGAGCCGGTTAATCCGACCTCTGAATTACCGTCACACTTGAGCGTACACAATAACCTTATCTCAAAAGGCTCCAATTATAAAGCTTCCCTGCACACTCATCCCATTGAACTGGTAGCTTTGACTCATAACAAAAAGTTCATGGCAAAAAGACTATGCTTCCAATTTGTTATGGAGTATGATACCCGAAACTAAGGCTTTCTGCCCAAGAGGACTGGGAATGGTTCCCTATAAACTTCCAAGTTCTGTAGAACTTGCTGAAGCCACCATCAACGAGCTGGACGACTATGATGTGGTAATGTGGAAAAGCATGGAGTCTTTGCCGTAGATACCGATATCATGGCTGCATTCGACCAAGTAGATGTGCTTAATAAATCAGCTTTAAATCTACATTGCAGCTAAAAAATATGGGATTCGAACCCGATGGCATGAGCCAGAACAAAATGAAAGAGATGATCAGTGCTTCCAATTTACCTAAATAAAAAAAGAACAACTAATGCATAGAATGATTATTAAACGAAACCTCTTACTTCGGAGCAGGTTGCCGTGAGAGTATTGCCATAGAAGCCAAACGCAGAGGTTTTTAAAAAAGCATTTTTCGTCACCGACAAAGATTTGATTCGCTTTAAGGTAGCAGACAAGGTTATCGAAGTTTTCGAAAAAAACGATATCCCCTACGAGGTATACAGTGATGTAAAAGCCAACCCAACCATTGCCAATGTACAGAATGGGGTAAAGGCTTATCAAGCTTCAGGAGCCGACTTCATCGTTGCACTGGGAGGAGGTTCTTCTATCGATACAGCAAAAGGGATCGGTATCGTAGTCAACAATCCTGACTTTGCCGACGTACGCTCACTGGAAGGCGTAGCAGATACCAAGCAGAAAGCCGTTCCAACTTTTGCCTTGCCTACAACAGCAGGTACAGCAGCCGAAGTCACTATCAACTATGTGATTATTGATGAAGATGCTACCAAGAAAATGGTATGCGTAGATCCCAATGATATTCCGGCCGTTGCTATTGTCGATCCGGAACTGATGTACTCCATGCCGAAAGGCCTGACTGCTGCAACTGGAATGGATGCCCTGACACATGCTATCGAAAGTTATATTACTCCCGGAGCATGGGCAATGTCGGATATGTTCGAACTGAAAGCCATCGAAATGATTGCAGCAAACCTGAAAGCAGCTGTTGACAACGGAAACGATACAACAGCACGAGAAGCTATGTCACAGGCACAATACATTGCCGGAATGGGATTCAGCAACGTAGGATTAGGTATCGTTCACTCTATGGCACATCCGTTGGGAGCACATTATGATACCCCTCATGGAGTTGCAAATGCTCTACTGCTTCCGTATGTAATGGAATATAATGCAGAATCTCCTGCTGCCCCTAAATATATACACATCGCCAAAGCGATGGGAGTAAATACCGAAGGGATGACAGAAGCAGAAGGTGTAAAAGGCTGCTATACAAGCTGTACGGGGATCTGTCAGTAAGTATTAACATACCACAAAAACTGCACGAAATAGGTGTTCGTGAAGAAGACTTACACCAACTTGCCATTGATGCTTTCAATGATGTCTGCACAGGTGGTAATCCCCGCCCGACTTCAATCGCTGAGATCGAAGCACTATATCACAAAGCATATTAATATAAAAGCACTATTTATCTAGAGGATGATTTATTAACTAAGTCATCCTCTTTTATAACCTTCAAAACAGACGATTTCTCACAAATAAAATCTACCTTATCCAGATTGCTGTTTTAATTTTAAATCATTAATTTTTGCTTCCATAACTTATTATGGAAAAAACACATATGGCAAGATCATACAATGATTTAGGAGTTGAATTCAAATATCTGATAGTCAATGATACAGACCGTAAATTTGGGCTATATATCAATACAGTAGGAGTACAAGCTATACGTCCTAATTCTCCTTATCCAATAAAAGATCATCCTTCCGGTTATCTGTTTAATGCGAAAAAAAGGACGTATCTTACGCGAATACCAATTACTTTATATTACAAAAGGAAAAGGAACATTCGCCTCCGATGGCACTCCAGAACGAAATATTGGAAAAGGAAACCTGATTGTACTATTTCCTGGACAATGGCATACGTATAGCCCGGATGTACAAACCGGATGGAACGAATATTACATCGGATTCGAAGGAAGCTTTATCGACCAGTTTGTTAGAAACGGATTCCTGTCAAAAGGAAGATCAGGTACTGGATATAGGACTCAATGAAGAACTGGTAACGCTTTTTTCCACAGGCTTTAGATGTAGCAGAAGCAGATAAAAGTGCTTCACAGCAATACCTTTCGGGTATATTGCTGCACATCATCGGCATGATATTTTCCATTTCAAAAAATCAAAGAATTTGAAAAAGGACAATGTTGCCGAAAAAATTGGAACAGGCAAAAATTATAATGAATGAGAATGTATGTAAGGAAATAGATCCCGAAGAACTTGCAGAGAAACTGAATATCAGTTATTCATGGTTCCGAAAAACATTCAAAAAATATACCGGATATTCTCCTGCTAAATATTTTCAGGAACTTAAACTGCGAAAAGCCAAACAAATATTGATAAATACTTCCTATCCGGTAAAAGAAATCTGTTTTATGATAGGATATACATCTACCGAACATTTCTCTAACCTGTTTAAGAAAAGTACAGGACTGACTCCTCTGGAATATCGTTCATTCGGTAAAGACGAATAAATATTATTTCACCTCACAAACTGAGGAAAAAATTCTCCAGTCCGTGAGGTGAATACACATCTTTCTTTTAATTAAAGTACTGCCAGGGCTATTACTTGTATAAATAAAATAAGGAATACCATGGCAATCGGATAAACCGTAGCATAGGCAACTCCCGGTATGTTACTGTCGGTCATCGAATCGGCTGCTGCTAATCCCGGGGTACTGGTCATACCACCGGTAATAGTTCCCAGTAAATCGAGCATACTAATCTTAAATACCAGTCTTCCAACAAGGGCTGCAAGCAACATCGGCACAAGTGTAATAGCTGCTCCTACTCCGAAAAGCAAAAAATCCACTCTCCTGAAAAGTTGACACCAGTGTCTTACCTGCCGAGGTTCCAACTTCTGCCAGGAAAAGCAAAAGACCAAGCTGACGTAATAACTGATTAGCCGGTCCGGACATTGACCAGATAATAGGTCCTGTCTTTCCAATAGCACTCAAGAAAAGAGCCATCATCAAAATACCTCCCGTCAGTCCCGGAGAGAAAGAAACTCCTCCTCCGAAAGATATATTCAGCTTACCAAACAATACTCCTAATACAATACCCATTGCAATCGGGAAGAAATCGGTATCCGAAAGTTTCTTCACATCATTTCCAATCAAGCGGGCTACAGCCTGAATACCTTCTTTTTCGCCCACTATCATCAGTTTATCACCAAATCTCAATTCCAAATCAGGAGAAGGTGACAAGTCAATACCACTTCGGCGTACACGAGTTACTGTACATCCAAAGTTACGCTGCAAATTCAAGTCACAAAGTTGCTTGCCTACCATATCCTTTTTTGTCAGAAGCAATGATTCGATGCTCTGTGTATGAGTTAACGGCAATTCACCCTCCTCACGTGTTCCCAACATCAGTGCAAGATTGTTCAACGAATCTTCACTTCCTACAGCCTGCACATAATCTCCCTCTTCCAGCATGGTATGTGCTTTAGGTATAATAATTTCTTCACCTCGTTTCAGACGAGAGATAACAGCTCCTGTCATTACACGGATATTCAGCTGCATCAGTGTACGGCCTATTGCTGTTGGATTGGTCACTTTAAACAAACAAGTACCAAGCTCCGGAAAACTGGCTCCGGCGTTCTTTCTCCAAACGGCGTGCCTCCTGTTCTAAATCAACATGAAGCATTTTCGGCAAAAGCTTGACAAACAAAATCACGCCAATAACTCCAAACGGATAAGCAATACCATAGGCAATAGATGCCAAGGGCGACTGTGTGCTGTCGATAGCAACAGCAAGTCCTGGTGTACTGGTCAATGCGCCGGCTATCAATCCCACCAAGCTCGGTGTATCAATGCCAAACAAATATTTTAGTCCTACTCCCGTAAGGCAAGCAGAAGCTACGATAAGTAAAGTAATCAGAATAAGTGATTTTTCCTTTACTCCGGAATGAATGTAAAAAACCGGGCCCCGCCTGAATACCGTAGTAAAAATGAACAGAACCAATCCGAAGTTACCTAATTCTTTAGGAATACTCATCCCCCCAATGGCCGAAAGCCAGAGCTATGAAAATAACGGCAGAAACATCAAGTGACAGCCCCGCTATCTTGATGCGCCCCAACATGAACCCCAAAGCTACAATAAGAAAAACAGAAAAGTAAGATGACTGAAGTAAATCGATTAACATAATTCATTAAATATAAAGGTGTGATTAAAGCACAAATATACGACTTTCCGGCATATTTACAAATAAAACAGACAGTTAGCCCCTTGCCCTATCTATTTATTTAGCCGATAAACTTTGAAATGCAGCAGAATACTTGTAGCTTTGCAACCGTTTTCATTTAGATAACTTATTATGGACTTTACTAAAAGAATATACGCTTTTGTCACTTTTCTGTTATGTTTCACATTTATCCTTCCTCAAAATTGTACATGGAGAAGAAGATAAAGAAACGGAATTTCGTATCACAATTCTGGAAAACAAGCGGCGAACCGCAGGTCGGAATGATACTGAAAATAAACGGACGGAGCGACAAATATCTGTCGAACGAACAAGGCGTGATTACATTTCAATACAAAATAGACAAGTCATACAACCGCCTTGCAAATATTTAATTTTCCGGGAGATGAAACAAAAGCAGCAACTTCCTTTTGTCCTGAAAGAAACAGAAACAAGTAAAACCATTTATCTTGACAGTCAGGAAGATATTGCCTCATTTAAACGAAAACAACAAAACGGTCACAATAGAAGGATTTGTTAAAGACTCGTCTCAAAAGCCCATTCAGGGAGCTATCATCAGTATACAAGGAACCGGACGAAAGGTGTTGAGTGATGAAATCGGTCTGTTCCGCATAGAAGCCGACTATAATCACCCTATTACTATTCGGGCGGAAAGAATGGAAAACCGTTTGCTGAATATTACCACTTTCCTCCAGCATCCTGATGAACCATATACAGTCATCATGTATCGCAAGAACTCTACCCGTATTTATTCTGTCGTAGAGGAAATGCCTGAATACCCCGGAGGTATGAAAGCGTTTGTCAATTATCTGAAACGAAAACTGGTTTATCCGCCACAAGCAAAAAAAGAAAATCTTGAAGGAGTAGTAGCCGATACAGTTTGTTGTAGAAAAAGACGGACGAATCACCTCACCTACGGTTGTACGAGTCTGCGAGCTGATATGGACTCGGCTGCCCTGACTGCCAATACGTAATATGCCCAATTGGATACCTGCCCGTGAACACGGCATGCGAGTACGCATGCAAATATTCGGTTCCGGTACAATTCAAGATAGAACGTCCGAAGCCGGCTCCTAAGAAAACGCCACTTGCAACTGACACAATTGCCGCACCGAAAGACAGTCTTGGTACAGATTCACTGGCTACAGACTCATTGAAAAAGATTGTATTACCAGGCGATTCCTTATTAAAGGACTCATTACGAATCAAACCCGACTCACTGTTACAGAGAGGTGACAGCCTATTACTACGACCAGATAGTCTGACTGCATTGAACGACTCGCTTGTTGTATCCAACGATTCGATAGCAGCACAACCAACAACCGACCAGCCGGCCGACAAGCCTAAGAAAAGAAACATATTTGTACGCTTCTTCCGCTGGTTATTCGGTATAAAAGATTAAAATTAAATTACAATATAAACAGACACGGATTTATGCTACTTTCTCTCAAGAGAAGCCTGCATAAATCCGTGTTAGTTTTTTCCTGTAAGACCACTAGAAAATTCGTACAGAAAATGAAAAAAACATCTCGATGATTTTTAAGAAAAACATGGTGAAAAGTTTATTCAATCATCACCATGGTTTTTTTAGCAAAAGAAAAAATACATTTTTATCGCTTCAAGTTAGAAAGCAAAACATTACCGTTAGCCACTGGATTCCAGCCATCTTCACCTTTCAACACCTCTTCCGGCTGATAAGCAGAAACGTCTTTCAACTGTTTAGCGTACGGTACACGTGCAGAAGTATCTGCTCCTTCCCCCTTATTCTGATACTCCGCATAAAAGACAGTAGATTCATTCGACTTCTTTCCCCAGTTATTCCATCCGGCAGGTAAAATATGCTTACCCAATTCACATTGAATGAACACTGCTTGTGCATAAGGGCGCCACGGGCGTGACAGATAAACTTCTTTTACCTCATCGGCTCCTGTCAGACGACAATTCCAGAATACATAGCCATACTTTTTCCCTTTATCAGTAGAAGGAGCTGTAACATAACCATTTCCTACACTGTGAATAGTACAGTCTTTAAACAAAGCAGTAGACCATCCAAAGATAAAGTCGACTGTTCCTTCGATATAGCATCCTTCATAATACTGACGACTGTCTTTTCCATACGTATAAAGTGTATCCTGATTTCCCAGGAAACGGCAGTTCTTAAAATTAAGCACGGTCACCGTCTACAAAACAAGCAACAGCCTGCCCTACTCTTCCGGCCGTATTGGCAAATGTAATATTTTCGGCATAAAATCAGGAGCATAGATATATACGGTAGATGAACCGGAAGTAGACATTTCCTCTCCGAAACAATTTTTCTTCGAAGCATAAGCGTCGTCTGTCAATACTGCTCCATCTTCTCCTATCAGAGAAATATTAATCTTTGACTCAGGAATAATCACTCGTTCTTTATATTCTCCTTTACGAACCAGAATCGTTGTACGCTTATTTTTCCCGAAAATCGGGAACAGCATTGATAGCCTCCTGTACTGTAAAGAAGTCACCACTACCATCCTTTGCCACTACATAATCGTAAAAACGGACATATTTACCTAACTCCGGTAACTGTTTCTGAACAGCTTCGGCAGCCAGTGCCGCAACTTTACGCGCACCATATATATTCAGGTGAGTATTATCCTGACGTCCCTTCGGACAAGCAGCATAGGTGTCAGCAGGAATCCACATAAATAGTTTTTTCGATCCTTCAACCCCATAAGATTCTACCAGTTTCTTAGTAGCCTGATTCAGATCAATAAAGCAGACATCCATTTCCTTAGCGACATTCCGTGGAGATTCCAGATATTTTCCGTGAGTATCAATCAGTGTATCTCCTTCTACTACAGCCTCATCCTTTTCCGGACGAATATCATCGGCTGCCACAGCATCTGGATTTACACCAAAAATTTCCCGACGCACGATAGAATTAAACAACACAGGAATTCCTCCTTTGGCACGTGTTTCACGAACAAATTTCCGTAAATTCTCATCGAAGGTAGTTCCCGGATCTGTATGACGTTCCGGCTGAGGTTTTTCATCATTATGTCCGAACTGTATGAACACATAATCGCCCGGACGAATCTTGTTAACAACAGTTTCCCAACGTCCTTCATCGATAAAACTTTTCGAGCTTCGACCGTTCATCGCATGATTCTCCACACGGACATCTTCGGTAAAGAAACTTCCCAAGACATGTCCCCATCCCCGTTCCTGATTATTACCTTCCAACGGTTTATTCGACATAGTAGAATCGCCAATCATATAGATTGTTATCACATGATCAGCTTTAAATGCTGATAAAATCAAGACAATCAGCGCTACTAATACTAACTGAATTTTTCTCATCTCCTTTTTTATTTCTGTTTTACATTTAATTCTTTATTGAAGAAATCCAGAATCGCCTTCTGTATTTCTTTACTGCAAAAATGAGGCAAGTCGTATAATTTGGTCTGCAAGTGTTCACCGGCTCCCTGGCTATCCCATACTTTCCGCATAGTATCGTAAGCAGCCTCTACACCTTCTACCGGGAACAATTTATCTTTCTTGCCGTTAGTAAACAACATCGGCTTAGGGCAAGCAATAGATGCCACATGAGGATAATCCATATATCGGCGGATATTAGGAACCAGCATTGCATAAGCAGAACCACCTTTGTTCTGATTGTTTGTCATAGTCATCAAACTGTCCGTAGTATTCATCCAGCAGACAGCAGCTCCTGCCTTCACAGCATCAGTAGCAGCCATTGTCATCCAGGCACGGTGAGCTCCCATAGAAAATCCCATAGTCGCCACTTTTTCTTTATCTACCTGTGGCAAAGAAGCCAAGAACTCCGCACTACGGATATCATCCCAGGCTATCAGACCTCCCCACGACATTCCCATTTGTAACAAATTGGCAGACAAAGCCTGCTGAGAATCGTAACGTGCATACTCTTTCCGACCGCGTTCTCCCCAGAACAAAGCATCGAGAGCCAATACAACGTATCCGTTCTCTGCCAGATAATCGCCTACATATTGTCCGTCGTAACAACCTACAGCCCAGTTATCAGCATCCTTCATCACAATTTCTGAGACTCCAAACGGACGTACCACTTTTTTCTTTTCCAATAGTAAAATGTGCTCCATGATCATGCAAAAGCAGAACAGCAGGAAATGGTCCTTTACCTTCCGGAACCAGCAGGTAAGCCGGCACACGAGAATATTCTGAAACATTGAAAACAATTTTTTGAGCCTCATAACCTTTGCGCTTTTCTGTAGCTATAACCTTCATATCGTAAGGAGCAACTGGGGGAGCCGGCTGTATGCACTCCAGCAGTTTCTCACGTGCCTGCTCACGCCATTTGCCGAAATCCTTTTCAGGAGCATTTCCCCATGCCATCGGATAAGTCAGACTTTTTTTCCAACTGCTCATAAAACAGAGGCATATCATTTTGTACTTCATAACCCGTGTAAGCCTTTTCTGCTTCTACTTTTTTCAAGCCATTCTTTATACAACTTAAATAATTTCTCTGGAGCATATGTATACCAGGCATATCCAACACGACGTTCTAGTTTTACATCCGAAAGCTTATATACTTTAATGCCATCACGGTTACACATAAACGGAGTATTATCGCTCATCTCATAAAAACGTGACCAGATACGGGGAGCCTTCTTATCCTTCACGACAACCAAGTCGTAAGGATATTCATGATTGGCAGCTTTATCTTCAGGAATAGCTACCTTTTCTACACGCATACCTGTTATCGCAACTCTCTCAAACCAAGCCATAGCTGCTTTGACAGACTCAACCACTTCATCAGAAGGATGAGGTATTTCCATCAGCAATCGAACTACATCGCAGCTTTCACCAGCTGTCAGAGAGGCCAGTTCGAAAGTACGTGCATTGGTCGGAAGCAATGTATTATTGTCATGCTGTTGCCCCCAAACGGTCTTAACTCCATTCTGTACATATTGTGCTCGCAAAATCATATCAATACCCTTATTAAAAGCCTGACAGATTCTTTTGCGCATCGTATCGTCCAGCCAGGCAAAAATTCAAATCACCTTCGTTGATATGCAAAAACAAACGTAATACTCCGGTAGTAACCTCATCGTTAAAGGTAATAGCATCTACATCCCATCCACGCCAGCCTCCGATTTTTTTTCTGAGTTTTCAACAGATATTCCAGCCCATCGAGTACAGCGTTCTTGTACTTCGTTGCTTTGGTCAGCGTATAAACTTGTGCCAGATATTCTATCTGAGAATAAGTATTCCGGTTATCAAGCGTACTACGGCGATGATAATCCGACAAAGTATTCAAGACAGAATCGGCAGGAAGCTCTGCCATCCAGTCAATAATTTTTGGGCCATCCTCCATCCTCATTCTGATAAGCAACAAAATTATCAGCAATCTTCGTATACTGCTCAGGCGAATAGCGTTTATAGTTCCGTTCTTTATGCTCCAGATTCCAATGGTGGATTCCATCATGTAATGCACTCATAGAAGGAACTGTCTGCGACATTGCATAACTGCCCACTCCCAGCAGCAAACTCATTAAATAATATTTTTTTTGCATGGCATGTTTACATTAAGATTGATTTGTTTCCAAAAATTAAGCAAAATGAGAGGTGGAGAAAGGTAATAATTGTTCTAATGTGGTTATTATTTAACCAAAATCTCCACATATAATACATTC
>ENA-OQES01000813-OQES01000813.1-human-gut-metagenome-genome-assembly--contig:-NODE-813-length-12572-cov-3.393652_pt1 | contig 12572 bp, 17 predicted proteins | sample MGYA00242798_ERZ504641 | MGnify/ENA primary metagenome ERZ504641 (study PRJEB26092, sample SAMD00036327) | human gut metagenome | host: Homo sapiens | study: EMG produced TPA metagenomics assembly of... | reverse complement strand
AAACTGGAGCGGATATCACATTTTCGAAGAGGCGAAAAAAGGGCGATGAGATCTGTAACCGTGCAATTGACGAGATGGTGGATGTACTTGGAAAAGGAATTGCCAATATCTGCTATGTAGTGAATCCGGAAGTTGTTGTACTTGGCGGTGGAATTATGGCACAGGAAGCATTCTTAAAAGATAAGATTGAAAAGCAGTAGAAAATATCTGGTGTCCAGTATGTGGGAGCATACAAGGATTGCATTTGCCAAGAATCAGAACAATGCCGGTATGCTTGGAGCATTCTATCATTTCCAGGGAAGACATGCATAGTCCGGAGTTATAAAATAAAGAAGCAGGAATAGTAAGATATGGAATATTATGTAAAATCAGTCGTTCCGATCATAGAATCGAATTATGATAAATTTACGACAGTGGAACGGAATATCGCAGATTTTTTTCATACAGAACAGAAAGAAAGTGGATTTTTCATCAAAATCCATTTCCGAGAGACTCTTCGTATCAGAAGCGTCGTTATCCAGATTTGCGAAGAAATGCGGATATCGCGGATACAGAGAATTCATCTATCAGTATGAAGAAACATTTGTAGAAAAGCAGGAATCCATTACCGGTAATACGCGAATGATCCTGAATGCGTATCAGGAACTTCTGAATAAGACTTACAGTCTGGTGGATGAGGCACAGATTGCAAGGATCAGCAGATATCTGAATCAGGCGGAGCGTGTGTTCGTGTGCGGAACTGGAAGTTCCGGTCTGGCAGCAAGAGAGATGGAACTGCGTTTTATGCGAATCGGTGTGGATATTGATTCGCTGGTAGAAAGAGATATGATGCGTATGCAGGCGGTATTCCAGGACAGAAGAAGCCTCGTATTCGGAATCAGTATCAGCGGATCCAAGGAAGAGGTCTTGTTTCTTCTGAAAGAAGCATATCGGAAAGGTGCGAAAACGATTCTTTTTACGGCGAACAACCGGGGTGACTTCGAGCAGTTCTGCACAGAAGTTGTTCTGATTCCATCACTCAGACACCTGAATCATGGGAATGTAATCTCACCGCAGTTCCCGATTCTGGTCATGCTTGATATTATCTATTCTTACTATTTGGAACAGGATAAATATGAAAAAGAAGTTCTGCATGATAATACACTGCGTGCACTGGAAGAAGGAGAAGGGATGCACAGGAGTTTTTAGAATGTTACAATAAAATGGAGGATATATAAAATGATAATCAAAAATGTAATTGTCTATACAGAAGACAAAAAATTTACAGCAGGCGGCATTGTTGTTCACGATGACAAGATCGAAAGCATTTACACGACAGAAAACGTAACCGGATATGCTGGGGGAAGAAGTCGTTGACGGACAGGGGGCATACGCAATTCCTGGACTGATCGATCTGCATTTCCACGGGTGTATGGGAGATGACTTCTGTGATAACAGTAAAGAGGCTATTGAAAATATTGCAAAATATGAGGCTTCTGTGGGTGTTACAACAATCGCACCGGCAACGATGACACTTCCGGTAGAAGAACTGGAAGATATCTTAAGAACAGCAGCAGAATACAAAAAAGAACAGAATCCGAAGGGAGCGGATCTTGTAGGCGTGAACATGGAAGGCCCGTTCATCAGCCCGGTGAAAAAAGGAGCGCAGGATGAAAGAAATATCATGCCTTGTGATACGGCCATTTGTCAGAGATTCCTTGATGCTTCGGAAGGACTTGTGAAGTTTGTAGGACTTGCGCCGGAAGAAAGCGAGGACGCAGTTGCATTTGTAGAAGCAATGAAAGATAAAGTGAACATTTCGCTTGCACATACCAATGCGGATTATGCACATGCGAAAGCAGCATTCGATGCCGGAGCAAATCATGCCGTACATCTCTTTAATGCGATGCCTGCATTCACTCACCGTGAACCGGGTGTTGTAGGAGCAGTGTCCGACAGTGCACATGTAATGGCAGAAATTATCTGTGACGGTGTACATATCCACCCATCTATGGTAAGAGCAGCGTTCAAGATGATGGGAGCAGACCGCATGATCCTGATCAGTGACAGCATGCGTGCAACCGGAATGCCGGACGGACAGTATACACTTGGCGGTCTGGATGTAAAAGTAGTTGGAAATCATGCGACACTGGTATCTGACGGAGCACTTGCTGGATCAGTAACAAACCTTGCTGACTGCCTGCGTACAGTAGTTAAAAGATGGAGATCCCACTTGAGACAGCTATTGCATGTGCGACGATCAATCCGGCTAAGAGTCTTGGAATTGAAGATACATATGGTTCGATCGCACCGGAAAAGAAAGCGAATATCGTATTATTAGACGAGAATTTGGAGCTTAAGATGGTAATTAAGGACGGACAGGAATTATAATTCATGCAATTTATAGTATAAGGCCATTTGGTGTTAAGGACAGATGAAAAGATTATAATTTTTAGGTGACAGTATTACAGATGCCAGTCATTGCTTTTTAGAAAATCCATTGGGAAACGGTTATGTGAATATGGTGGCTGAGAAGTTGAATGACAGTGACGGCGGAAGGAAGAAGTACGACATTATGAATCGAGGACATGATGGATTCACGATTCATGGAGTGAAACGTATATTGGAGAAGGAATGCATTTTAAAACGACCGGATGTCGTAAGCATTCTGATAGGATGCAATGACGTCGGAGTTATGATGAATACAGGAAAGAGCCTGGAAGAACAGCAGTTTGAAGCCTGTTATGAAGCCATTGTGAAAGAAATTACAGAGCAATCGGATGCAAAGCTTATCTGTATGTCGCCATTTATAGTGCCATATCCCAGAATGTATGAAAACTGGATTCCGGGAATAAAACAGACAGAAAGAATCGCAAAAAAAGATTGCAGAAAAATATCATGCGAACTTTCTTGCGCTTCAGGACATGATAATATTGAAAGCAGAAAAAGCAGGATATGAGAGTGTTACAACGGATGGTATTCATCTGACAGAATATGGAAATGAAATAATTGCAGGAGCATGGCTGCAACTTTTTGAAAAAATAAAAGATGGAGATTAAAAATCATCTTGACAAAGTTCATCAAATCAGTTAGTCTTTAACACAGACAGGAAAATAATATACAGATATCACAAAGGCTTGGAAAAGAAGAAGTAGTGATTCACACACCCATACAGAAAGCTGCCGGTTGATGAGAGGCGCATGAAAGAGTGAAGAATGAATACATCTTGGAGCTGCACACCGAAATGATACACGATAAGAATTATGAGTGTTTTCGAAAGTAGGCTGTGACGTCGGGCACACGTTATAGTGCAAAGGTCTGTGAACACGCAGATTGAATGAGGCTGAATACGCAGGTAATCAGCGAAATAAGGTGGTACCACGGTTAATATCGTCCTTATCCAATATTGATTGGATAAGGACTTTTTTTGACCAGTTATGTGGGAAAATTGCTTTCTGAAAAGTATATTTGCAAGCTGAAGTAAAGTGAGAATTCTGTAAATCATTAACATAATAAAAGGAGAATAAAAATGGGAATTTATGAAGAACTCGTTGCAAGAGGTCTGATCGCACAGGTAACAGACGAAGACAGGATCAAAGACTTGGTCAACAATGGAAAGGCTACATTCTACATCGGATTTGACCCGACAGCAGACAGCCTTCACGTAGGACATTTCATGGCACTGTGTCTGATGAAACGTCTGCAGGAAGCAGGAAATAAACCAATCGCACTGATCGGTGGAGGAACAGCTATGATCGGTGATCCATCCGGAAGAACAGATATGCGTCAGATGATGACACCGGAGACAATCCAGCACAACTGTGACTGCTTTAAGAAACAGATGAGTCGATTTATCGATTTCTCAGATGGAAAAGCATTGATGGTTAATAACGCTGACTGGTTGATGGGACTGAACTACATCGAAGTATTACGTGAAGTCGGAGCACATTTCTCCGTTAACCGTATGCTGACAGCAGAGTGCTACAAGCAGAGAATGGAAAAAGGACTCAGCTTTCTTGAGTTCAACTACATGATCATGCAGGCATATGACTTCTATGAGTTATACCAGAAATACGGATGTAACCTTGAGTTTGGCGGGGACGATCAGTGGAGCAACATGCTTGCAGGTACAGAACTGATCCGTCGTAAACTCGGAAAAGACGCTTCTGCCATGACGATCACACTGCTTCTGAACTCAGAAGGTAAGAAGATGGGTAAGACACAGAGTGGTGCTGTATGGCTTGATCCTAACAAGACATCACCATTCGAATTCTACCAGTACTGGAGAAATGTTGCAGATGCAGACGTGTTAAAATGCATCCGTATGCTGACATTCCTTCCATTAGAAGAGATCGACAAGATGGACAGCTGGGAAGGTGCACAGCTTAACACAGCAAAAGAGATCCTTGCATTCGAGCTTACAAAACTGGTTCACGGTGAAGAAGAAGCACAGAAGGCACAGGAGGCAGCAAGAGCATTATTCTCAACAGGTGCAGCAGCAGATATGCCAAAGACAGAACTGACAGAAGAAGACCTTACAGACGGTAACATCGATATCCTGACGATGTTAGTAAAATCAGGACTGACAGCTTCTAAGTCAGAAGCACGCCGTGCCGTACAGCAGGGTGGAGTATCTGTAGATGGTGAGAAGGTGACAGATGTATTCCAGACATTTGCCGGAGAAGCATTAAGTGGAGAAGGCGTAGTCCTGAAAAAGGGTAAGAAAACTTCCGTAAAAGTGTTAAGTAAGTAGTATAATTATAAAGAATACAGTAAAATTGCAGGCAGTGAATACTCACTGTCTGTAATTCTAAAAGCAAAGATGTACTCTTGGTACTGTTTCATACTTAATTTTGTGAGAGTACATAAAGACGATAAGGAGGATATGGAAATGGCATTTAAAGAAGTAGCAATTGAAAGTCTGGAATTCAACCCATTCACAAAGATTTCAAAGAGTGGATGCTGGTAACAGCAGGAGATGAAAAAAAGGAGTAACACCATGACAGCAAGCTGGGGTGGTGTCGGAATCATGTGGGGAAAGAATATCGCAACTGCATATATCCGCCCACAGAGATACACGAAGAAATTCATGGATGAGACCGGTATGTACACGCTTTCTTTCCTGTCAGAAGATTACAGAAAAGCATTAAGCGTATGCGGATCTGTATCAGGAAAAGACGTAGAAGATAAATGGAAAGAAGCAGGTCTTCATCCATATGCGGTAGACGGAACAACTGCAGTTGAAGAAGCAGATCTGATCTTCGTATGCAAGACTCAGTATACACAGGATATGAAACCAGAATGTTTCGATGTTAAGGAAAATGATGAGAAATGGTATCCGGATAAGGATTATCATACGATGTATATGGGCGAGATCGTGAAAGTATTGAAAAGAGTATAGCCAATCATGCAAAAGAAAATTGATTTGGTAAACGGACCTGTATTATCATCTCTTACCAGACTGGCTGTCCCGATCATGGCGACGTCATTGATCCAGATGGCGTACAATATGACCGACATGATCTGGATCGGCCGTATCGGAAGTTCGGCGGTAGCGTCTGTTGGGGCAGCAGGAATGTATATGTGGCTTTCCAACGGACTTGCCGCGCTTGCAAAAATGGGAGGGCAGGTTAATGTCGGACATGCACTTGGGGCATCTAATAGTGAAGAGGCCGCAGAATATGCATCCAACGCGTTACAGCTTACGTTGACTTTGGGGATTATTTATGGACTTGTCTGTATATTAGGGGCAAAACCACTGATTCATTTTTTCCATCTGAATCAGGCACAGGTGATCCGGGATGCCATATATTATCTTGAAATTACTTGCGGTCTTGTCTTGTTTTCCTTTTTAAATCAGACGTATACCGGATTATTTACGGCAATCGGTAACAGCAGGCCGGTATTTCTGGCAACAACGACCGGACTGGTTGTTAATATCATCCTGGATCCGGTTCTGATTTTTGGAATCGGACCATTTCCGGTTCTTCGAGTGACAGGTGCAGCAATTGCTACGGTAATCGCGCAGATGATCGTTACAGTTATGTTTTTTATATTTGCGATGAAGGATACCGTACTTTTTCAATATGTAAGATATCTGAAGAAGCCGGATCTGCATCATCTGAAAGGAATCGTCAGAATCGGTTTTCCAACGTCTGTTCAGAGTATGCTGTTTACCGGAATATCGATGATCATTGCACGTCTGGTCGCGGGATATGGAGATGCGGCGGTGGCTGTCCAGAAAGTTGGTTCACAGATAGAATCAATTTCGTGGATGACAGCGGATGGTTTTGCAGCAGCGGTGAATTCATTTACATCGCAGAACCATGGTGCAGGTAAGAAGAGAAGGATCTATCAGGGATATGTCAGCGCATTAAAAGTAGTATTTGTATGGGGGATTTTCTGTACGCTATTATTAATATGCTGTCCGGCTCCGGTATTCCGGATTTTTATTACAGAAAAAGATGTAATTCCGCTTGGAGTGGATTATCTTCGGATCCTTGGTGTATCGCAGCTTTTTATGAGTCTTGAGATTACGACGGCAGGTGCATTTTCGGGGTATGGAAAGACCGTGCCGCCATCTGTGATCAGTATTGTATTTACGGCGCTCAGGATTCCGCTTGCGCTGATACTGGTTCATACAACACTTGCGCTGAACGGGATCTGGTGGAGTATTACGATTTCGAGTATTCTGAAAGGTGTGCTGCTGTTTGTATGGTTCTACATATTCATGCGGGGAGAGAAAATTATATATAACAGGAAATAACCTGCCAGCGGCAGGTCTTTCAGATAGGGAAGTATGCAAGAGGCACTGCCAGTGGCAGTGTCTTTTGTGTCTTTAAAGAACGAAATGTGGTATAATAGAACAGTGAGTGATCTGCCGGAGCATAGTTTATGGCAGACACAGAAAGGATGGATGAGTAATGTGGGCTTACAATAGTATTTTTTATCAGATTTATCCGATCGGATTCTGTGGGGCACCGGTGCACAATGACGGTGTGTGTGTTCCTCGTATCCGCAAACTTATGGACTGGTCTGAGTATCTTCAGACATTAGGAGTAGATTCAATTCTGTTAAATCCGATCTTTGAATCGGACAATCATGGATATGATACAAGAGATTTTAAGACGATCGACTGCAGGCTTGGAACGAATGAAGATTTTAAAGAGGTCTGTGAAGATCTGCATAAACATAACGTAAAAATTGTACTGGATGGTGTATTTAACCATGTGGGACGAGGCTTCTGGGCATTTAAAGATGTACAGGAGAAGAAATGGGATTCACCGTACAAAGACTGGTTCCATATCAGCTTTGACGGCAACAGCTGCTATAATGACGGATTCTGGTATGAAGGATGGGAAGGCCATTTTGAGCTGGTCAAATTAAACCTTCAGAATCCGGCAGTTGTAGATTATCTGATGGAATGTGTAAAATACTGGATTGACGAATTTGATATCGACGGTCTCCGTCTGGATGTGGCTTATAGTCTGGATCACAATTTCATGAGACGTCTCCGCTCTTATACACAGGAATTAAAACCGGACTTTGCACTGATCGGAGAGGTATTGTTTGGCGATTATAATATTATCGTGAATGATGAGATGCTTCACAGCTGCACGAATTATGAGTGCTACAAGGGATTATATTCCAGCTTTAACAGTATGAATATGTTCGAGATCGCACATTCCCTGCACCGCCAGTTCGGAAGTGATCAGTGGTGTATTTACAGAGGAAAGCACCTGATGACATTTGTGGATAATCATGATGTTACAAGACTGGCAAGCATTCTGACGAATAAGAAACATATTCCGCTGGCATACGGACTGCTTATAGGTATGCCGGGAATCCCGTGCCTGTATTATGGAAGTGAATGGGCTGAGCCGGGGGAGAAAGCACCGGATAATGACTATGCGCTTCGCCCTTGCTTTGAAGAACCAAAGCCAAATGAGCTGACAGAGTTTATTAAGAAACTGATTCGTGTACGCCAGGAAAGTGATGCACTTTGCAATGGTGCTTATAAGAATGTAGTGATCCAGAATCATCAGCTGGTATTCGAGCGCTGCTCAGAGAAAGAACGAGTGATCGTTGCAATCAATGCTGCGGATTATCCATACACTGCCAATGCAGGAGAACTGAATGGAACGGCAGCAGATCTGCTGACCGGGGAAATGGTTACGATGAATGGTCAGCTTGAACTGAAACCATATAGTGTACAGTATTTAAAATTTTAGTATGAAAAATGTACGGGAAGATTCTCGGGAAAAGTACATTTGATCAACGAAAATAAGTAAAAATATAAGGAAAATATGTCAAAAAAGCAGTTGACACACACGGTACAGTATAATATAATAAGCAAGTATGACAAAAGGAGAAACAGTAAGAGGCCAAAGCCCCGGAATCTTGCTGATTCTGATATATTATCATGAAAATGTTAATGATTCACAGGAGGTAAACCACAATGAAAACCTTATATGGCTAATCCAGATAAGATTGAAAGAAAATGGTATGTAGTTGACGCTTCGGAATATACATTAGGACGTTTAGCATCAGAAGTTGCTAAGGTTTTAAGAGGAAAGAACAAACCGGAGTTTACACCACACGTTGATACAGGCGATTATGTAATCGTTGTTAATGCAGAAAAGATTAATGTAACAGGTAAGAAACTGAATCAGAAGATTTATTACAATCACTCTGAATATGTAGGTGGAATGAAAGAGACTACATTAGCAGAGATGATGGCTAAGAAACCAGAGAAGGTTATCGAACTTGCTGTTAAGGGAATGCTTCCAAAGGGACCTTTAGGAAGATCTATGATCAAGAAACTTCACGTATACGCTGGACCAGAGCACGCTCAGCAGGCTCAGAAACCAGTTGAACTGAAATTCTAAGAAAGGTTAAAAGGAGGATTTTACAATGGCTACTGCAAAATTTTACGGAACAGGTAGAAGAAAAAACTCTGTTGCTAGAGTATATTTAGTACCAGGAACAGGTAAAATTACTATCAATAAAAGAGATATCGATGAGTATTTCGGACTTGAGACATTAAAGGTTGTTGTTCGCCAGCCATTAGCTGCAACAGACACAGAAGGAAAATTCGATGTAATCGTTAATGTTAAGGGTGGTGGATACACAGGACAGGCTGGAGCAATCCGTCACGGTGTTGCAAGAGCACTTCTTGAGGCTGATGCTGATTACAGACCAGTTCTTAAGAAAGCTGGATTCCTTACACGTGATCCACGTATGAAAGAACGTAAGAAATACGGTCTCAAAGCAGCTCGTAGAGCACCACAGTTCTCAAAGAGATAATTTATACGAATCATTCGAGATATACAAAAAAGAAGTACACAGCAGCCCCGGAAATGCAATGTTTCCGGGGTTTTCTTTGCATAGCAAAGCATACAGATAAAGCTGCCATCGGCAGCTTTATCTGTAGTTCAGTTGATCTTATTCCTGCAATAATTGCTTTTCAAAGGTGGATAATAATTTGTTGATCGTAAAGAAATAACTCTTGCATTCGCTGCATGTTTTTGCATCGACTTCGATATCACCAAGAATGATGAGTTTGGCAGCCTGGAGTGCTGCAATAATGGTACGAAATTCGTCGGGTGTAATATCTGTGGCGTGATTAATCAATTTTTTCCGCCGCAGAACAACAGAGTTGATAATTAATTTCTGCCTGGGCTTCTGATTCTGCAAGTCCAAGACGAGGCAGAACGGTAAGAGCATAAGCGGTTGCTTCTATGTCAGAATGATTAAAGGCATAGGAAATATGGCTCATAGTAAAACCTCCTTAAGTTTTTAAGAAAATTATACATAAAAAGAGAAAGAACGCGAGAATATGAGTTAAAAATCAGAGGAAGACTTATTAAAGAAAAGGGTTTACATTATAGATAATAATGTATACAATATAAAAATATAAGTACATGGGAAAAAACTTTGATAAGGAGAATAAAAATGCTTGGTTTAAAACCAATAAAAATGCTGCCAGCAAGGGAACGAGTAGCGGCAGCACTTAGAAAGGCGATTATTTCAAGACAGATCACAGAGGGAGAAGTCCTGACACTGGAGAATACGGCTCAGGAACTAGGCGTATCGATCACACCGGTCAGAGAAGCCTTTCAGATTCTGGAAAGAGACGGGCTGATCGATCTGAAGCAGAATAAAGGTGCAACGGTATTGGGAATCAATGAGACAACACTCAGAGAACATTTTCAGATCCGGGCAGCACTGGAAAGTGAAGCATGTGCGCTGTGTTGCAGGAATCACATCGATATGAGCCGGATTGAACAGGTTCTGACGGTCTCAAAAGAGATGATTAAAAAAGAAGATTATGAGAATTATTCGAAGCTCAATCAGTCTCTGCATATGGAGATTTGGACAGCAGCCGGTAATGAAAAATTGAAGAAAATGCTTTCTGAACTCTGGAGCGGATTATCTCTTGGAGTTAAGATGACAGAAGCAGAATATGCAAAAAATGTCAATAAAAGAACATGAAGATATCATTGAAAGTATGAAAAAATATGATACGATGGAGGCATGGAGAAGGATGCACCAGCATATAGAACGAAGCTTAGAAGATGTATTATCGGAGTTTTAGAAGTAATAGTGCACAAAAAGAATAGGTGAAAATTATGTAAAACGTCGAACTTGTGATTAATGATTGACAAGTCTGGCGTTTTTAATTATGATTTGATTATGGATACATTATCATTTATAAATAATCAAAAAATAAATGATAAGAGTAAAAACAAAGGAGAGAGAAAAATGAGTAACAAGAACTTAATCGTGAACACTCCGGAACCAAAGCCTGGTATATTGGAGCGAGGAGATCTCTTTGCTATTGCGGTAGGAATGGTAATTGGATCAGGTATGGTAACATTGATCGGACCGGCGATGGCAATGACAGGATATTCCGTATGGCTGGCATATCTGACAGCTATCGTTATGGGATTTTTTATGGTATTTCCGTATATTATCCTTGGGGGGAACTATGAGAGTGGCAGGGGGACCTTACTCGATTGTAACAAATTTATCCGGTGTAAGTGCAGGAGGACTGGTAGCGTATACGAAGCTTGTAACTCCAATCCTGAACAGCTCTTTTGCACTGGCATTAGGCTTGTATGTAAATAATCTTCTTCCGGGAATTACAGTAAAAGCAATTGCTGTTGTGGGAATCTGCATCTTATTTGTATTAAACCTTCTGGGAATGGATATTTTTGCAAAGGTTAGTAAGATCTTATCAACGATCTTGTTGATCACGATGGTACTTTATGTTATCTTTGGACTGACACAGATCAAGCAGCCGATCTTCCAGTTCTCTGGGGATAAGATGTTTACCGGAGGCTTTAAAGGATTCATGCTTGCTGCATTACTTCTGATCAACTCAGCAAATGGATATTACAATATCCTCTGGTACGGAAAAGATGCAAAGAAAGCGACAAAGGATGTACCGTTTGCAAGTATGGCATGTGTGCCATGTCTTCTGTTCATCTATGTGGGGCTTGCCATGGTAACAGGCGGTGTGCTTCCGCATGATGAAGTTGCAGGAGCACCGACAATCTTACCGGCAGCGCAGGCAATCCTTCCTGGTGCAGTATATAAGATTTTTCATGATCGGCGGACCAATCATGGCGATCATTACTACACTGAACGGTGTATTCAATGATGTCAGATATCCTCATTGCACAGGCTGCAAAAGACGGATGGCTTCCAAAGTTTACTTTTAAAAGAGAATCGTTTTGGAGCACCGTATCTGATTTATACATACACACTGATCGTTGTTCTGATCCCAATCGTTACGGATATGAGCATTGTAACAATCACAAACAGTTTTCCAGGTAATTACATTCTTCATGAATGTGACTGTTGTATATGCAATTTCAAGACTTCCAAAAAGATATCCGGAAGCATGGGCAAAGAATAAATTCCAGTTTTTCAAATGGGGCATTATATACATTCTGTACTGTAAGTATCATCATTTATACAGTTATCTTTGTAAAGGGTATTTTCAGTATTAAAGTATCTTATGCAGTAGCAGCGGTTATTGTTATGCTTGCACTGATACTGATCGGAATCTATTTGACAAAGAAAGGTGGTATCCGTATCGAGACTTCACTCTGGGATCCATCTGTTAAAAAAGGAGGAAAAGTAAGATGGCGGCAACTTATGTAAAACCAGGTGAACTGGGACTGAATCCGGAGAAATTGACAGAGATGTTAACGGAACTGGAACAGACAGTGGAAATCCACAGTATCTCAGTACGGTTTGATGGAAAAGTTATCTTAGAGGGTGCATGGGAGCCGTTCTCACTGGAGAAGCCGCAGATGATGCATTCACTTTCAAAATCGGAACAAGTATTTGTCTGGGATTTGCACTCGATGAGGGGAAGATTCATCTGGAAGATAAACTGCTTGATTATGTAAGAGATGAACTTCCGGAAGAATACGATCCGGCACTGGAAGATCTGACGATCTATCATCTGCTTACCATGCAGGCAGGTTCCAAAGAATGCTGCAATAATGTATGGTTTTCGAAGCTTACAAGAGACTGGGAGACAAACTGGTTAAACAGCCGAAGATAAGAGAAGATATCGG
>ENA-OQES01000812-OQES01000812.1-human-gut-metagenome-genome-assembly--contig:-NODE-812-length-12573-cov-4.038727_pt1 | contig 12573 bp, 12 predicted proteins | sample MGYA00242798_ERZ504641 | MGnify/ENA primary metagenome ERZ504641 (study PRJEB26092, sample SAMD00036327) | human gut metagenome | host: Homo sapiens | study: EMG produced TPA metagenomics assembly of... | reverse complement strand
CATACGCCCACTGAATCAAAAATGGCGATTACCGGCAACGGCAAGGCCGAAAAGATTCAGATGGAACGCATGGTCGCCCGTATTCTGGGGCTCAATACCTTGCCTAAGCCCGCCGATGCCGCCGATGCGTTGGCTATAGCGATTTGTCATGCGCTTCGCCCCGCAGGCGCGTTACAGGGGGGAGAGCGTGAACAACACTTGACCGATGCACAGCGTCAATGGGCTCTGGCCTCACAGAAGGCGGCGCGACAACGCGGCGTCCGTAGGGGAATGTAGACTATCGAACAGATGTTCTACAGTTGTATGCGGGAGGTGACGGCATGATAGGCATGTTGCATGGCCAGGTCGATTTCATTGACGCCGCTTCGGCGATTATTGAGGTCGGGGGAGTGGGATATGAGACCCGTATGCCTTCGGCGGATTTGGCGTCCATGCACGCTGGGCAGACGGTGAAGGTATACACGTCATTGAATGTTTCGCAGGATGCGATTACATTGTATGGGTTTTCCTCGCTTGCTTCGAAACGCATGTTTTTGCAATTACAGAAGGTCAGCGGAATTGGTCCGAAAGTCGCGCTTTCCTTGCTTTCGACGTTGCCTCCGGAACGTTTGGCGAAAGCTGTGGCGGACGGGGATGCCACCGCGCTGGCGAAGGCGCCTGGTCTAGGCAAGAAGGGTGCGCAGAAGATTATTCTCGAACTCAAGGGGTCCATCGATCTCAGTCAGATCGAGGGGGCTTCCAAAGAGGTTCGTTCTGCGGAAGATGCCGGTTCGGAACAGGTCGTGGAAGGTCTGATGTCACTAGGGTGGCGTCAGCAGGATGCCTTGCATGCCGTGCAGACAGTCTGCGAGAGCAATCATATCAATGTTCCATTGAGGGACGATGATGTGCCCCGCGTGCTCAAACTTGCATTGGCTTCTCTTGACCGAGGTAGGTGAAACGCATCATCATGACGAACGACGTCGCATTCGAACAGTCGAATACCGGTGCCAATGAGGAATCGCTTCGCATGGTTTCCGCGTCGCCTGTCGGCAACGAGCCGGTAAGCGATGAGGAACTGCGTCCTCACGTCCTCGATGGTTTTATTGGACAGCCAAGACTCAAGGCGCAATTGCAGCTGTTTTTGGATGCTGCCCGTAAACGTGACGTTCCCCCTGACCACATCCTGCTGGCGGGGCCTCCGGGCTTGGGAAAAACCACGTTGGCCATGATTGTAGCCAACGAGCTTGGAGTGCCGATTCGAGTCACTTCCGGACCTGCTATCCAGCATGCTGGTGATTTGGCCTCGATTCTAAGCTCCCTTGACGCAGGGGAGGTGCTGTTCATCGACGAGATCCACCGCCTTCCACGAGCGGCCGAGGAGCTGCTGTATATCGCCATGGAGGATTTCCGTGTTGATGTGATGGTGGGCAAAGGGCCGGGTGCTTCCTCCATTCCCCTTACTTTGCCGAGATTCACGGTGATTGGCGCCACCACTCGCGAAGGCATGCTGCCATCACCGTTGAGGGCTCGTTTTGGTTTTACCGCGCATCTTGACTTTTATCCGCATGAGGAGCTTGAAAAGCTCATCGAACGATCCTCTTCGGTGCTGGGCATCAGTCTCGAAGAGGGAGCGGCCCATCAGCTTGCCATGCGTTCAAGGGGCACGCCGCGTATCGCCAACCGATTGCTTCGCCGCGTAAGGGATTGGGCCATTGTGCACGATTTAGAAACTGTGCATCCGGACGATGTCAAGGAGGCGTTGGCACTGTACCAGATTGATACCGAGGGCTTGGATCGTTTGGATATTGCGGTATTGAAAGCCATTGTCACCAATTTCAACGGCGGTCCGGTCGGTCTGAACAACCTGTCGGCCATGGTCGGTGAGGAATCGGAGACCGTGGAAACGGTGTGCGAGCCGTATCTGGTCCGAGAAGGATTCCTTGTGCGCACCCCGAAAGGGCGTGTGGCGACGCGCAAGGCATGGGATCATCTCGGCTTGACTTCTGACGAATCTCAGGTTGATGTCAGCAAGCTAGCTTAGACTCGGTGTTCTGGACATAGAGTCCTGTTCGAGCGTCCATCCCAAGGAGTTGTGCTTTGGATTACATGTTTCTTATCGTCATCATTGTCGTCATGTTTGGCATGATGTTCTGGCAGTCCAAGAAGGCTAAGCAGCAGCAGGCCGAGCGTCAGGATTTCCGTGCCAACCTGCAGCCGGGCACTGAGGTCATCACCATTGGTGGTGTGATCGGCAAGGTTGTTTCCGTCGATACCGAATACGAGGAGATCGTCATCGATTCCGAAGGCTCTCAGATTCGTTTCGGTTTCAACGCCATCAGCCGCGAATACGTGCGTCCTGCGTACGTACACGACGATGAGGTCGATGAAAACGGTAATCCTCTTTCCACCGATTCCACAGACGAAGATCAGGCTGCTCAGGAGCCGATTGAAGGCGAAATCGAAGCGGCGCAGACTGAGACCGAGCAGAAGAACAGCTGACAAGCTCATTAAGGCATCGGCGAAAATCTCATTTTTGAGGTTTTCGCCGATTTTATTCCTGACGGAAACCTATAATGCAAAGTGCCGTAGCACTACAAAAGAAGGACAATACAGTCATGGCATCGTCGGATATTACCGTTTCCGGTCTTAGCAAGATTGGAAACGAAAACGCCGAGTACCTTGTTTCAAAGATTCGCACCATTCCGGGATTCCCCAAGGAAGGTATTCTTTTTCGTGATTTCATGCCTGTTCTGGCAGATGCGCGTGCCTTCGGATTGCTACTTGACGCACTCGAAGCCGCGTTGCCGGTCGCTGCCGATGAATTCGATATCATCGCAGGTTTGGAAGCCCGCGGATTCCTTTTTGGTCCTGCGTTGGCAGCGCGCCTGGGCAAGGGCTTCATCGCAGTGCGCAAGGCTGGCAAGCTTCCTCCGGAAACCGTTAGCGAAAGCTATGACCTTGAATATGGGCAGGCCACCGTCGAAATCGAGACGAATATCGTGCATGAGGGATCTCGTGTGCTTGTCGTTGATGATCTGATTGCCACTGGAGGAACAGCGCGTGCGGCTGCTTCGTTGATCGAAAAAGTGTGGCGGCACGGTGGCAGGTTTCAGCTTCGTCATGGAGCTTGTCGGCATTGGTGGCATGGCATCGCTGGGAGACTGCCCGACAAGTTCACTGATCACCATGCCTGCGTGAGTTAAGTACATTCTTCGTAAATAACCAATAGCATCAAGGGAAAAGAATCCATGGATCTCTATGAGTACCAGGCTAGGGAACTGCTTGAAGAGCAGGGTATTCCAACGCCTAAGGCAGTGTTCGCGCAGAACTCTCACGAAGTGGCTGAGGCTGCCGAGCAGATTGGCTACCCCAACGTGATTAAGGCTCAGGTGAAGATTGGCCACCGCGGTCAGGCTGGTGGCGTCAAGCTGGCGAAGAATCGTGATGAGGCCATTCTTGCATCCGAAGACATCCTGCCGATGACCATTCACAAGCACAAGGTCAGCGGCGTGTTGGTGGCCGAGGCAAAGAACATTCTTCACGAGTATTATGTCTCTATTTCCGTGGATCGTTCGTCTCGCGATTTTGACGTGCTCGCTACTGCGAATGGTGGAACCGAGGTCGAGGAGATCGCCAAGGAACACCCGGAATCTGTGAAGCGTCTGCATATCGACGCTCTGGAGGATTTCGATATCGAGGCTGCGACCAAGATGGCGGAAAGCATTGGCTTCTATCATGCCGACGTCAACCAGGCAGCACAGATTCTGCTGAAGATGTGGCAGTGCTTCAAAGAGAACGACGCCACGCTTGTGGAAATCAATCCGCTTGCCAAGATCGGCGATCCGGATGACGAGTCTTCCAAGACATTGTGCGCCCTGGACGCCAAGATTTCTTTAGATGACAATGCTGCGTTCCGTCATGATGGCTGGAAGCGCTTCGCTGACCCAGTGCATGTGGATCCGTTTGAGCAGAAGGCGCGAGAGCATGGTCTGCACTATGTGCACCTTCAGGGTTCCGTCGGTGTCATTGGCAACGGTGCTGGTTTGGTGATGAGCTCACTTGACGCGGTTTCCGGAGCTGGAGAAGATCAGGGCACCAATGTCAAACCGGCAAACTTCCTTGATATCGGTGGTGGTGCGTCCGCCGAAGTGATGTGCGGCAGTTTGGAGATCGTGCTGTCCGACCCGCAAGTCGAATCGGTGTTGATCAACGTGTACGGTGGCATCACATCCTGCGAGCAAGTTGCCAAGGGCATTCTGGAAGCCCTTGACAAGCTTGGCAGTTCCAAGCCTCTGGTAGTCCGTTTCGACGGCAACGCGGCGGCAGAAGGTCTACATATTCTGGCTCAGGCCGATCGTGTCAATCTGCATGTTGCACAGACCATGGAAGAAGCCGCACAGCAGGCCGCGCGTCTTGCGGCCAATGGCAAGGAGGTTCGCTGAAATGACGCTTTTCATTGAGGATGGCGCACCTGTCATTGTGCAGGGCATGACTGGACACCAGGGTATGACCCATACCGCGCGCATGCTGAAGGCCGGTACCAATATCGTCGGCGGCGTCAACGCCCGCAAGGCCGGCCAGGAAGTCAATTTCCCAGCGGCCAAAGACGGCGAGGATGTTACGTTGCGTGTGTTCGGCAATTGCGCCGAAGCCGTGGAAGTCACCGGCGCCCAAGCGAGCGTCGTGTTCGTGCCGCCGCGTTTCGCCAAGGATGCCGTGGTCGAAGCCATTGAAGCCGGCATCAAGCTGATTGTTGTCATCACCGAAGGCATTCCTGTTGCCGATAGCGCGTACTTTGTTGAACTCGCATTGCGCAAGGATGTGCGTATTGTCGGTCCGAACTGCCCTGGTCTGCTTACCCTGCCTTCTACGGAAGGTGTGAATGGTTGCAATCTTGGCATTATTCCGGACGGCATCGTCTCCCGTGGACCTTTGGGTTTGGTGTCTAAGTCCGGTACGCTCACCTATCAACTGATGGGAGAGTTGTCTGACATTGGTTTTACCGCATGTTTGGGTGCTGGCGGAGACCCTATCGTCGGCACTACGTTGCAGGAGGCGCTTGAGGCGTTTGAAAACGATGATGCCACCAAGGCTGTCGTGATGATCGGTGAAATCGGCGGTAGTGCCGAACAGGATGCGGCCAAGTGGGCATCCGAGCATATGACCAAGCCGGTTGTCGCCTATATTGCAGGCTTCACCGCGCCGGAAGGCAAGCAGATGGGCCACGCTGGTGCCATCGTTTCCGGAGGCAAGGGAACTGCGCAAGATAAGAAGGAAGCGCTCGAAGCCGTGGGTATTCGTGTCGGACGCACTCCGGGGCAGACCGCTGAAATCATGCGCGAGGTGCTCGCTTCCAAGTCGATATGATGGCGAACCTGAAGTATTGGTTGAAGGGGCTTGCCGTGGCGGCATTGTCCATGGTCGTCTATGCCGGTGCCCTAGGCTGCTACATTGCGCTGATGCTTCTGGTTATTTCCATGGAAGAAGGCGGCGACAATCTCTCCGCCTTCTCTGTTTCCTTGACCGAGGCGGTTGTGCTTCTCAGCCAAGGGAACGGTTTCAAAACCGGATCCATCACTTTGACGATTATGCCGTTGCTGCTTACGGTTTTGCTGATCGCTCTTATCGCATCGCTCGCCAAACGCGTCGGAACGAGTCTGTCCGGATGCGTGGCAGGAACCATAGGCTGGGTGTTGATCAATGTGTTCTTCGCCAATAGCCTTGACATCAAACTCGTTGATACGACGGGCGTGGTTGCTGTGAAAACAGCGATCGTCTTTGTACTTGGCTATGCCATTGCCGCGATTCCCGAATCACCACTGACCAAACGAGATTTGGATTGGATCAGCGAGCATGTTTCGTCTCCGGTCCGTAAAACCGTCACCATTGGTGTTGCCTTGGGTGTGCTGTTGATCACGGTCTATCTGGTCATTGGACTGATTGTGGTCTTGTACTGGGCATTCAGCAACCAGTCGGCCATGGTGAAGTTGTATGAGCTATCGGGAATGCAGAACGGTTCTCGCATCCTCACCACGATCGCCATGATCGCTTGGATTCCAAATATCGCGATTTGGGCTATTTCCTGGGTATTCGGGGCCGGTTTTTCGATTGGCGATCTAGCGGAATTCACCATGTGGAGCGGTCAGGGGTCGGCATTGCCGTCTCTGCCGATATTCGGTTTGCTTCCTCAAGCGATTGAAACGAATTGGATTCGGATCGCGTTGATGTGCGTTCCTTTGGCTTTAGCTTGTGCCGCGGGCATGGTGGTCATGCTGTTCAACAAGGGCTTTCATATCAGAGTAGGCAACTCCGATCAGCAGATTGATGTCAAGAGGGTAGTGCTTGGCTTTGCCTATCCAGCGGGAGCGTTCTGCATTTCCTGCACCGTTGTATCGGTATGTTCGAGTCTGCTTTTTGCCATCTCCAGTGGAGCGTTGGGCTCAAAAACATCTTGCGCACATCGGCGTCGACGTGATTTCATCGACCCGTAAGATTGGACAGCCTACTGCCGTGGGACTGTTTTCGTCATGGCTGCTGACTTTGGTGGCCGTATCCATGCTTTTTTGGAATACGCTGGATAGTAAAGCGTGTCCGCGAGAGCAGGAGTGGTGCATCCACTGCGGCTCTTGAATCAGATAATCGTGAGGTCGCAAATGCGGCCCGCACAGTGACCTCAACCATCAATAACAAGGAGGATCAGGGTGACAACAACGAATCGACCGATACGGCGAGCTCTGGTATCGGTCTTCCATAAGGAAGGCATCGAGGTTCTTGCCGAAGCGTTCATCAAGGCCGGCACTGAAGTGGTTTCCACTGGTTCCACTGCGAAGCGTCTTGCGGAACTCGGCGTCAAGGTGACGGAAGTCTCGGAAGTAACCGGCTTCCGGAGTGCCTTGACGGTCGCGTCGAAAACCCTCGACCCGCATATCCACGCGGGCATTCTCGCTGACATGACCAATGAGGACCACGCGGCACAGCTGGAAAAGTTCGGCATCAAGCCGTTCGATCTGGTGGTCGTCAACCTGTATCCATTCGCCGATACGGTTCGTTCTGGCGCGGATGAGGCTGCCACCATCGAGAAGATCGACATCGGTGGTCCGTCCATGGTTCGCGGTGCGGCCAAGAACAGCGCCACTGTGGCCATCATCACCGATCCGAACGATTACGCACTGGTAGCTGCGCGCATCGAAAACGGAGAGGGCTTCTCTCTCGAAGAACGTCGTTGGCTGGCCGGCAAGGCGTTCGCCCATACTGCCGCCTACGATGCCACCATTAACGAGTGGACTGCAAAGCACTGGCCGAAGCCTTTGACCGTTGAGCAGCCAACCGCCGAAGACGAGCCGGAAGTGAATGAGACCAAGTTCCCGGCCGCATTCACTCGTACTTGGGACCGTGCCCACGTGCTGCGTTACGGTGAGAATCCCCACCAGCAGGCCGCGCTGTATCTGGATCCGCTGAACCAGGATGGTTTCGCGCATGCCGAACAGCTCGGTGGCAAGCCGATGAGCTACAACAACTATGTTGATGCTGATGCTGCTTGGCGTGCCGTATGGGATTTTGCTCCCCAGATTGCCGTCGCCGTGGTCAAGCACAACAATCCGTGCGGCCTCGCCGTTGGCACCACTGTTGCGGAAGCGCACAAGAAGGCACATGCCTGTGATCCGATGAGCGCCTATGGCGGTGTGATCGCCGCGAACAGCAAGGTCACCATGGAAATGGCGGAAAGCGTCCGCCCGATTTTCACCGAGGTGATTGTTGCTCCCGACTATGATGCCGACGCTCTCGAACTGCTGCAGACCAAGAAAAAAGAACCTACGCATTCTGAAGGTTTCCGAGCCGCCGAAGTCCAAGACGCAGTTCCGTCAGATCGACGGCGGTCTGTTGGTGCAGTCCACGGATCTTATCGATGCTCCGGGCGACGATCCGAACGCTTGGAAACTGGTTTCCGGCGAGCCTGCTGATGAGCAGACCGTCAAGGATCTGGTTTTCGCTTGGCGGGCCATCCGCTGTGTCAAGTCGAACGCTATCCTGATCGCCCACGATCAGGCCACTGTTGGCATTGGCATGGGTCAGGTGAATCGTGTCGATTCCGCGAACCTGTCCGTCGAACGCGCCAACACGCTGGCTGATGGCGCAAACCGCACCAAGGGCGCTGTCGCTGCATCCGACGCGTTCTTCCCATTCGCGGATGGTGCGGAAATTCTCATCAATGCAGGCGTTAAGGCTATCGTTCAGCCGGGCGGTTCCATTCGCGACGAGGAAGTGTTCGAAGCGGCTCGTAAGGCCGGCGTCACCATGTATGTGACCGGCACCCGTCACTTCTTCCACTGATACGCCGCCTCTCATGTGAGGGTATTGGTCAACGTGGCGTCCGATTCCGTATTGGTTTCGGACGCCACGTTTTATTATGATTACGGTTGTTGTACAGCAAGCAAGATGAAAGGCCCCGGAATGAGCCATCCTTACGTTTCCGAAGATCATGAGGGCAAACCGTGGTTCGAATGGATCGTCGCCGCGGTAGTGATTGTTGCGACGGTGCTTGCGGTCGCAGGATATACAAAAGCCGCCACCGCTGCGATTGCGGTGACGGCCATAGCGACTGGACTGGTCAGACTGGCATTGCGTGAGCGCAGTCCATGGAAGGTTCGGTCAGTTGCTTTCGACGCTTTCATCGGCATTGGCTTGGGCGTAGGACTGTTCATCCTGCTCACCATCGTTCCCGTCGGCAACTGACGCTTCGCCAAGAACGGTATTGCCTTCGACCTCATCGATTGTCTCGACAGTATCCGGCACGTTCTTCTTCGTACCAATCATGCCGGCGACGATGACGACGAGAGCAACAACTGCAGCGGCAAGAACAGGGCAAATCCAGAAGACCCACAGCTGTTGCAGCGGCTCTTCATTCAGTCCTTGATTCTGTGCGAAAATGGCAATGCCCGTGGCACGTGCCGGATTCAGTGCGGCTCCGGTCACCGGATAGGTGATAGCGGTGCCGATGCCGTAGGCAAGGCCCATGGCAACGGCGTGGTTTGTTTTGGACTCGCCGTGTCCGTCCGTGGTGCGCAGTGCGGAGGCAACGATAATGATACCTGCGACGACTTCAACGGCGATGGCCAGAGTGATGCCGAGGGTCACTCCATAATTGCCGAGGGTGGAGTAGGAGACGGAATTCTTATCGAAACCGTTGACCGTTGGTGTCATCCAGATCTTGAATGTCACCTGCTCGGAAGTCGGCAGAAGGAACCGGATAGCGGCACCCGCGCCGATACCGCCGAGCACTTGGGCAATGATGTACAGAATGCCATCAAGCACGTGGGTTTTGCCAGTGAGCATGGCGGCGACGGATACGGCCGGATTGAACTGTGCTCCGGAAATGGACCGAAGATTACGGTGACGGCGGCGTATACGATGCCCGTCAACAGGGCGATGAACGCCATGTTAATGCCATACACCGCGGAACCAAGCGAGCAGATCGCATAAATCGCGAAGCAAATGATGAAGCTTCCCACAAGTTCCGCTCCGACACGAAGTGTCAACGGCTTGCTTTGTTCTTCCTTGGTTATGGGCGTTGCTTCAACAGCAGTCATAGTCTTTCCTCTGTCATATAGTGGACAAGTTGCGATTTTGGGAAATCGCCAAACGACTGCCATAGTACCAGCAGTCCCTATAAGTATTATCCGGCCACGTTGGGAGAACGATGCCAAACGCATATTCCCGCGCCGCGAAGGCGCACACACACGATAATGAAGGTATCCGTCTGCAGAAGCTTCTTGCTCAGGCAGGATTCGGATCCCGTCGCAAATGTGAAGAGATCATTACTGAAGGACGTGTCGAAATCGACGGCGAGCTTGTTACCGAATTGGGCACTCGCGTCGATCCGAAACATCAGGAAGTCCGTGTGGACGGCTCCCGTGTTCGCGTGAATCCCAATCATGTCACGCTCGCTTTGAACAAGCCGAAGCGTGTGCTGAGCGCCATGGAGGATCCGAAGGGACGCTACACCCTGAGTGATATCGTCGGCGACAAGTATGACCGCATTTTCCACATGGGCCGTCTGGATTATGATTCCGAAGGCCTGATTCTCATGACGAACGATGGCGAGCTCAGCCAGCACGTCATGCACCCCCAAGTACGAGGTTGAGAAGACCTACATCGCCACGTTGGAAGGTCGCATCAGCGGTCAGGTGTGCCGCCGACTGGTCACTACAGGCGTGCAGCTCGACGATGGTTGGATCAAGCTCGACCGTTGCGCGATTCTTGATGCCAGCCGCGATAACACTCTGGTCAAGGTGGTGCTGCACTCCGGCAAGAACCGTATTGTTCGTCGTATCTTCGGATCGATCGGTTTCCCGGTCAGGCGTTTGGTGCGCACTCAGATCGGCCCGATTAAACTTGGCGATCTGAAGTCCGGATCGTACCGTGTGCTTTCGCAGACTGAGGTGCGTTCCCTGTCCAAGGCGGTGGGCCTGTGATCCGCGTAGCTATTGATGGGCCTGCGGGCGTCGGCAAGTCTTCCACGTCCAAAGCGTTGGCCAAGTATTACGGTTTTGCTTATCTCGATACCGGCGCCATGTATCGTGCCTGCGCATGGTGGTGCATGAACAAGGGTATCGACCTCGATACGGAGACTGTCGACGAACAGCTGGTCACTGAAACCGTGGGCGAGTTCTTCACCGAGGGTCATTTTGACATCAGTGTCGATCCGGACGATCCGAAGGTGTATGCCGATGGCGAAGACATCAGTGAGGCGATCCGTTCCTCTGAAGTGTCATCCCATGTGTCCAAGGTGTCGAACATCATTCCGGTTCGTCATGTGCTTATTGCCGCACAACGCGCGTATATTGCTCGTGAAGCGGCTTCCGATTCCTTCTCCGAAGGTGCTGGCGTGGTTGCCGAAGGCCGTGACATCACTACAGTTGTTGCGCCGGATGCTGAAGTGCGTGTATTGCTTACCGCTCGTGAGGAAGTCCGCCAAGCCCGTCGAGCAGGGCAGTCAGCTTCCGGAGTTGGCGCAGAAAACGTTGCGGCACGAGACAAGGCTGATTCCAAGGTCACGAATTTCACGTCCGCAGCGGAAGGTGTGTTGACCGTTGACAATTCCGATTTGGATTTCGGCGAAACCCTCGACGTGCTTGTGCGCATCGTCGATGACGCTATTGAAGAGCAGCAATATCGCCAATATGCGTCCAATCTTGATGATTATGAGTTGGATGAGGGCGATGAAGGGCTGATTGATGGATCGTCTTTCGTTGGTGGCGAACGCCAGTCTGGCCCGAAGCCGGTCGGCGTGCTTGCCGTTGTTGGACGTCCGAATGTTGGCAAGTCCACGCTGGTGAATCGTATTCTCGGACGTCGTGCGGCCGTTGTGGAAGATACTCCAGGCGTGACCCGAGACCGTGTGAGCTACGATGCTGAATGGGCCGGCACTGATTTCAAGCTGGTCGATACCGGTGGTTGGGAAGCCGATGTCGAAGGCATTGAATCCGCCATCGCGTCGCAGGCGCAAGTCGCCGTCCAGCTTGCTGACGCCGTGGTACTTGTGGTGGATGGTCAGGTTGGACTTACCAATACTGACGAGCGTATCGTAAAGATGCTACGATCCTCTGGTAAGCCAGTCACGCTTGCGGTGAACAAGGTCGATGATCGTGAGAGCGAGTATCTGACCGCAGAATTCTGGAAGATGGGTTTGGGGGAGCCATACGGTATTTCCGCCATGCACGGCCGCGGCATCGGCGAACTGCTTGATGCGGCTTTGGAGTCGTTGAAGAAGGCTGAGAAGACTTCCGGGTTCCTCACTCCATCGCATCTTCGTCGTGTGGCACTGGTCGGACGTCCGAACGTTGGCAAGTCGTCCTTGCTGAACCAGCTGGCGCATGAAGAGCGCACCGTGGTCAACGATCTGGCTGGAACCACCCGCGACCCTGTCGATGAGGTGGTGACGGTTGATGGTGAGGATTGGCTGTTCATCGATACCGCCGGCATCAAGCGTCGCCTGCACAAGTTGTCCGGCGCCGAGTATTTCTCGTCGTTGCGTACGCAGGCCGCGATTGAGCGTTCGGAGCTTGCATTGGTGCTGTTCGACGCCTGCCCAACCGATCTCCGATCAGGATCTGAAGGTGATGAGTCAAGCCGTGGATGCCGGTCGATGCATTGTCCTGGTATTCAACAAGTGGGATTTGATGGAGATTTCGATCGTCAGCGCATGGAACGCTTGTGGAAGACCGAGTTTGACCGCGTGAGTGGGCCCAGCGCGTGAATCTGTCGGCTAAGACCGGATGGCATACGAATCGTCTGGCCAGAGCTATGCGCCTGGCGCCCTTGGAGTCGTGGGACAAGCGCATCCCGACCGGCAAGCTCAACGCTTTTCTGGGCAAGATTCAAGCTGCACATCCGCATCCGCTTCGTGGTGGCAAGCAGCCACGCATTCTTTTCGCGACCCAAGGCTTCGACGCGCCCACCGCGTTTTGTGATTTTCGCTACTGGCTTCCTTGAGCACGGTTATCGTCGTTACATCGAACGTTGCCTGCGTGAGGAGTTTGGTTTCGAGGGTTCCCCGATTCAGATTTCGGTGAATATCCGAGAAAAGAAAAA
>ENA-OQES01000811-OQES01000811.1-human-gut-metagenome-genome-assembly--contig:-NODE-811-length-12585-cov-3.826858_pt1 | contig 12585 bp, 14 predicted proteins | sample MGYA00242798_ERZ504641 | MGnify/ENA primary metagenome ERZ504641 (study PRJEB26092, sample SAMD00036327) | human gut metagenome | host: Homo sapiens | study: EMG produced TPA metagenomics assembly of... | reverse complement strand
AATGATGCGGCCGTAGCTCATCTGGTAGAGCGCCACCTTGCCAAGGTGGAGGTAGCGAGTTCGAGCCTCGTCGGCCGCTCCAGACAAACAAGCCACTGCAAAACATGATTCGTCGTGTGATGCAGCGGCCTTTTTTGTACGTGAAAGCGTTTTTGAAATTGGAAAGGAGGGAAAAACGCAGTGATATTCGGCAAGTACATCAACCGGTATTACCTCAAGCATGCTCCCGTACTGCTGCTGGGCCTTGCCGCCCTGCTGACGGTGGATTACATCCAGCTTTTGATCCCGCAGCTCTACCGGCTGGTCATCAACGGGGTGAACCTTGGCCAGGTGGTGGTGAACGGTGAGACGCTGCTCTTTACCAAAGAGGTGCTGCTGCAGCACATCTGCCTGCCCATGATCTGGATCGTGGTGCTGATGGTCATTGGGCGCATTTTTGTGGCGCATCTGTTTCTTCGGCTCGGCGGTGCGGGTCGCGGCAGACCTGCGGGAGCGGATGTTCGACCACAGCCGCAGGCTGTCCCAGCAGTACTATCAGGTGAACAAGGTCGGCAACCTGATGAGCCTGTACACCAACGACCTGGACACCATTCAGGAGTGCTTTGGCGACGGCGTGCTGATGTTCTTCGACGCGCTGACCCTGGGTCTGCTGGCCCTTTATAAGATGTGGACCATGGACGTGCGGCTGACCCTGCTGGCCCTGATCCCGGCCCTGATCATGTTTGCCATCGGCACCCAGATGAGCAAAGTGATGACCCGGCGCTGGGAGGAGCGGCAGGAGGCCTTCTCCGGCCTTTCCGATTTCGCGCAGGAGAACTTTTCCGGCATTGCGGTCATCAAGGCCTTTGTCAAGGAATACAAGGAACTGCAGGCCTTCCGGAAGCTGAACAAGGAAAACGAGGAGATCAACGTGACCTACACGAAGATCGCCACCCTGCTGGAGGTGCTGGTGACCCTGTTCGTGGAGTCCGTGATCTGCATCATTCTGGGTTACGGCGGCTATCTGGTCTATCAGGGCCGGTTCAACGCCGGCCAGCTGGTGGAGTACATCGGCTATTTTGAGGCCATTGTCTGGCCCATCATGGCTGTGTCCATGCTGATCGAAAAGACCAGCCGCGGCAAGGCCTCCCTGAACCGCATCACTGAGCTGCTGGATGCCCCCATCGACGTGGCCGACCGCCCCGGCGTGGCCGACCTGACCGACCCCAAAGGAGGAATCGAGTTCCGCCACCTGAACTTCCGCTACCCGGACGGCGAGTACGATGTGCTGCGGGATATCTCCTTTACCATTGCGCCCGGCGAGAGCGTGGGCATCGTGGGCAAGACCGGTGCGGGCAAGACCGCCCTGGTGGACCTGCTGCTGCGCACCTATAATGTGCCGGACGGAACCCTGTTCGTGGACGGCAGGGATGTGAACAGCCTTTCCATCCACTCGGTGCGCAATGCCTGTGCCTACGTTCCGCAGGATAATTTCCTGTTCTCGGACACCATCGCCCACAACATTGCCTTTGGTGTGGACGATGCCACCCCCGAGGACATCGAGCGGGCGGCAAGTATGGCCGATGTGCGGGATAATATCGTGGATTTCAAGGACGGCTACGAGACCGTTCTGGGCGAGCGCGGCGTGACGGTGTCCGGCGGCCAGAAGCAGCGCATCTCCATCGCCCGCGCCCTGCTCAAGGACGCGCCCATCCTGATCCTGGATGACTCCGTCTCGGCGGTGGATACCAGCACCGAGAAGATCATTCTGGACAACCTCAAGAACAGCCGGGCAGGCAAGACCACCCTGCTCATTGCCCACCGCATTTCCACGGTGGAGCGGCTGGATAAGATCATCTTCCTCAACGAGGGCCGGGTGGAAGCCGTCGGCCCCCACGACCAGCTGTATGCTTCCTGCCCGGAGTACCGCCGGATGGTCGATCTGCAGCGGCTGGAGGATGAGACGAAGGGAGGCGAAAACGCATGATGCATCTGAATCCGTTGGTTCTGGTGGGCGCTGTCATCGGCGTGATCACCGCCCTGCTGGTGGCAGCTTATGCCGCCGTCAAGGACAAAAAGGACCGCCATGGGCTTTGAGCGCAACATGGAGGACGGCGAGATCATGCGCCGCCTTGCCCGCTATGCCCGGCCCTACCTGAGCAAATTCCTCATTGTGGGCCTGCTGATGCTCTTCTCCATTGCCTACGATATCATTTCACCCCTCATCGTGGGCCGCATCGAGGAGCTGGTGGCCGGGGAGTTTGAACTCCGCGCCCTCTTCCTGGGCGTGTCAGTGTATGCAGGCGTGCTGGTGTTCTCCATGGGCAGCACCTACCTGCAGGCCGTGATCCTGCAGCGGGTGGGCCAGCGCATCATCTCCGATCTGCGCGAGGATCTGTTCAGCCACATTGAATCTTTGGCACACGAGCGGCTCAACGAGATCCCGGTGGGCAAGCTGGTCACCCGAGTGACCAACGATACCAACGCCATCTCCATGATGTTCACCAACCTCTTGGTCCAGCTGACCAAGAACAGCTTTGTCATTCTGGGCATTCTGGTGGCCATGCTCTGCCTGAACTACGAGCTGACGTTGATGGTGCTCTGCTTTGTGCCCTTCATCGTGATCTTCACGGTCATCTTCCGCAAGTTCTCCCGCCGCGCCAACCGCAAGCTCAAGAACGCGACCACCGATATCAATACCTATCTGTCCGAAAACCTGTCCGGCATCAAGGTCACCCAGATCTTTGGCCGGGAGGACGAGAAAATGGAGGACTTCCGCCAAAAGAGCCAGAAGCTGGCCCGGGCCAATCAGGAGCAGATCTTCGTGTTCAGCGTGTTCCGTCCGCTGGTGTATATGCTCTATGTCAGCTCGATCCTGTGCCTGTTCTATCTGGGCGGCATGGGTCACCTGAACAACGTCAGCTTCCTGGGGCAGACCATTTCCAGCGGTACCATTGTCACCTTTTATATGTACATCTCCAAGTTCTTCACCCCCATCCAGAATCTGGCCGAGCAGTTCAACTGGCTGCAGTCGGCGCTGGCATCGGCAGAAAAGGTGTTCTCCATCATGGACATCCAGCCCAGGATGCAGGATGCCCCCGATGCCATTGAGCTGGACGAGGTGAAGGGTGAGATCGAGTTCCGGGACGTGTGGTTCAGCTACGTTCCCGGCGAGTGGGTGCTGCAGGGCGTTTCCTTCCATGTGGATGCCCGCCAGACGGTGGCCTTTGTGGGTTCCACCGGCTCCGGCAAGAGCACCATCCTCTCCCTGATCTGCCGGAACTACGAGTTCCAGAAGGGCCAGATCCTGATCGACGGTATCGACATCCGCAAGATCAGGATCTCCTCCCTGCGCAGGCACTTCGGCCAGATGCTGCAGGATGTGTTCCTGTTCTCGGGTACCATCCGCTCCAACATCGTTCTGCGGGAGGAGGGCATCCCCGACAGCGAGATCATGGAGGTCTGCCGCTACGTCAACGCCGACAAGTTCATCAACAAGCTGGACCACGGGCTGGACGAAGAGGTGCGTGAGCGCGGCAACAACTTCTCCGCCGGGCAGCGGCAGCTGCTCAGCTTTGCCCGCACCATCATCCACAAGCCCAGCGTGATGATCCTGGATGAAGCTACCGCCAACATCGACACCGAGACCGAGCTGCTCATTCAGGATTCGCTGGAAAAGATGCGTACCGTGGGCACCATGCTCATTGTGGCCCACCGGCTGTCCACCATCCAGCATGCGGACAACATCATCGTGCTGTCCCACGGTAAAATTCTGGAGCAGGGCACCCACCAGCAGCTGCTGGCCCGGCATGGCCGCTACTACCAGCTGTACACCCTGCAATACCACAAGGCGCAGCTGAACGCAGCCGAATAAGCGCAGACAGAAAGGCCGCTGACCTGAGATGGGTCAGCGGCCTTTCTGTCTGCACCGGGGGTGGAGTCGTCCGCTTCCGGATCGTTGAGGGAACGCAATTAACACTTGCAAAACAGGTGCATCGCTCGTATAATAGAATGTGGTAAAATAATCAAAAAGAGAAATGGAAAGGAGGGGCCACAGGATGCAGTGGATCGATGCGATCGGCTACGAAGAAGTGATGACCTTTCTGCGCAGTACACCGGCGAACCTCTTTTTTCAAGGATACGGAATGCCGTTATCTTTTTATTTCGGACGTTAGGACTTTCTTCCCCTACGGAGAAGGGCAGGAAGAGGATGTGCTGGGCAAGACAGATCTGGAGATCTGGAGCAGCGAGGAACAGGCCCGCTTTTATTATGAGCAGGACCAGAAGGTGCTTGCCACCGGCAAGGGAACCGGCTATATCACCGAGGTGCCCCGGAAGGATGGGACGGCATACTATCAGATCAAAAAGAACCCCGTTGTGTTGGAGGGAAAGATCATCGGCATCGTGGGGCTTATTGGTGATATCACCGAACGGGTGCGGCTGGAAAAGCAGGCCGAGAATTGGGCCATCCACGATGAACTGACCGGTCTGTATAACCGCAACTACCTGAAGATAAAGGGCGCAGAGCAGTTGAAGAAAACCACCATGCCCGTCACGATCATTATGGGTGACTGTAACTACCTGAAGCGTGTGAATGATGCCTACGGCCACGAGTACGGCGACCTGCTGCTCAAGCGGGTGGGCCGGGTGATCCGGGAAAACCTGCCGCCCGAGAGCGTGGCCCTGCGGATGGGCGGCGATGAATTCCTCATTGCCTGCAACCACTTCTCTGCAGAAGAGGCCGAACAGTTGATCGAGAGGCTGCACGGGGAGCTGGCCCGCCAGAGCGACGACCGCCTCAAGCTGGATGTTGCCTTTGGATACCACTCCGTGACAGAAGGCCCCTTTGATTATATCGCAGTCTACCATGCTGCCGACCGGGATATGTACCGGAACAAGCGCAAAAAGCCGCTGATAATACGGACGAAAAAATCAGCCTCAGCCCGATCTCCAAAGGGCTGAGGCTGTTTTGGTGATCTGTTACATCAGGGCGGTGAGCACCAGCGCGCAGAGAAGAAAAACCGCCATCTGCGGCGGCTTACAGGATCACATTTTTCGATGAGCAGGGAAACCGCTGCCGTCCGGATGTGGAGGAATTCCAGCTCGGAATCGGAGTTCAGCAGCTCGGTGGGGATCTTGACCTCGATGCCGTTGGCGGTGCGGATGCTCCGGCTCTCCATCCGGCGGATGCGGGCAGGGGTCACGGTGACAGGGGCGGCTGCCTCTTCCAGCACCTCACTCTTCTCCACATAGTCATCAAAGGGCACAGCGGCCAGCGGGTATTCCTCGGCCAGCTGCTGGCGCACCTGCTCCACCGATACCTGATTGTCGTTGTCGGCAGCCTGGTTGGCAATGAGCATGGCCACCTGCGCGTCGGCATGGGGTTCGTCCTCATAGGCATCCTTCACGGCCTGTGCGGCGGCCTCCTGAATGGCCTGCAGCTTCTTTTTCTCGGGCTCGGCCTGGGTATACTGGAACACAACAGAGGAGAGGTAGAACTCCTTGTGGCCGTCGATGTCGTATTTCTTTTCCAGCAGGCGCATGGAGTAGTCTGTCAGGTTGACAGCGCACCCTCCTCCACCTTGCCGCTCTGGGTGGGCAGGCAGGCCCGCTGCTGGATGATGGAGTTGACCGGGGCACCCTCCACGGTCTCGGTGTAGTGGGTGTAGCCGTTTTATAGTTCAGCTTGAGGATGCCCAGCCAGGGCGCGCCGTCCCGGGTGAAATCCACCACGGCCAGGTCCGCCCCCGGGGATGGTGGTGTGGGCGTGCATGTAATCGAACAGCACCCCCGCAATGCGGCAGGACAGATCAATGAAATCCTGATTGTGCTCCAGCTCGTTCCGGAAAGCCGAATCCGGCAGGGGGCGGCACTGGCGGATCTCATCGCTGGCCAGCAGCTTTTCGATATGATACTGTAAGTAGGCGGTCTTTTCGGCAGTCAGCTCCATGCCGCCGCCGCTGAGCACCGGCGCGTCCAGCGTGGTGTCCAGCACATGCAAAATTGCCTGATGGATGATGATCTCCATGGGTCAAAACCTCATTTCCCGGGTGATTGTGATGTTCCTGCCCAGTATAGCACATCCGGAACAAAAAGGCGAGAGGGAGCGCAAAGGCTTGTCAACCGCCGCCTGAGATGCTACAATGGGGCTGGCCAAACATCCGGACAAGCCGAAAGGGGAGTGTGTTATGGAATTTCGGGACAAGCCGATGCAGAACCTCATCCGCATCAAGGAAAAGGAGATCTGCAAAAATGTGCAGGAGCTGCTGCTGGACGGTGAGCAGATCGTGGGGGCCTACAAGACCGTGCGCGATCAGGCTGTGTTCACCACCCACCGCATTTTTATGGTGGATATGCAGGGGATGACCGGTACCCGGCAGGAGATCTTTGTGCTGCCCTACCGCAAGATCCTGCATTACGGCATCAAGACGGCAGGCTTCGGTGACCCGCTGCAGACCTCAGAGCTGACGGTCTGCTTTGCGGATGAGCACGAGGCGAAGTTCGGCTTCATCGGGCAGGATGAGCTGCTGGCGGTGGCACGGGCCATCAGCCGGTGCATCCTGTAACAGAACAAACGTAAAACGCCCGTTCCGGCTTCTGACCCCGGAGCGGGCGTTTTACATTGCTGTAATATGCGAAAAAATGGAGAATGTCGAAGGGTCAGCAGGCGACGCGATCTCTGCGGCCGGCCTCGAGCATGTAGTGCAGGAAGCCGGTGACATCAGCAGGGTCGGTGACAGAGATGTCAAAGCCCTTGGAGGGAGCGTCCATCATCTGGAACAGCTCGGTGGCGGCGTTGTCCTTTTTCAGGTCACAGGTCTCGCCATTGGCCAGGTGCAGGAGCACACTGCCGCGGCTGGCGGCTACCTGCTGCATGAAACGGTCTTTATCAAGATACTGGATGCGAAGCATAAAAATACCTCCCACAAAGAAATGTTTTATTCTGGAAGAGTCCCCCGGGCCAGGCTGCCCGCGGGGAACGCTTCTCGGGAACCGGATCAAGCCGTGCCGGGGGTTGTTTTCCGCCCCCTGCGGTGTTATACTGTGCTTGCTGGTTCTGATGAAATAATACCACGAAACCGGCACGATAGATAGAATAAAAACACCCGATTTGTACAACAAAATCGGCATTGACAAAAAATATTCAAAGTATTGCGGAAAGGAATTGTTCAATATGGCGTTTCAGACAAGCTGTGTCTCTGCTGCCAATATCGTTACCGGGCTGACCTTCCAGCAGGATGTTATGGCCGATGCCGAGGGGCGGGAACTGGTCCAGCATGGCAGCGCCCTGTTTCCCATTGCTTGCTATGCGGAGAACCTGAAAAGCTATTCGGTGGCCTGGCACTGGCACGAGGAGTTTGAGTACATACTGGCCATGAAGGGCCCCCTGACGGTGGACGTGAACAAGACCCGGGTGACCCTGCAGACGAATCAGGGCGTGTTCCTGAACTCCGGCATCCTCCACGCGGTGGAGCAGGCGGAAAAGGGGGAGGCTCTGCTCCACTCGGGCGTGTTCCACCCCCGGCTGGTGGGCGGAATGGACACCATCTTCTGGCAGAAGCTCATCCGACCCATGCTCCAGCCGGATGCTCCCGCTTTTTTTCTGCTGGATGGAGCCGTGCCCTGGCAGGCGCAGGTGCTTGCCTGCCTGCGGGAAGCCTGGCAGGCGGTTGCCGTGGAGCCCTTTGATTACGAGAACCGGGTGCGATATTATCTCTCTGCGGCATTGCGGCTGCTGAGCACCCAGTGCGTGGGCGGCAAGACCAAGGTCTCACAGCAGGAGCAGATCGCCGCCGAGCGGATGAAGCAGATGCTCCGCTTTGTGGAGGAGCATTATGCCGAGGAGCTGACCGTGGAACGCATTGCGGCCAGCGTGGCTCTGAGCGAGAGCGCCTGCCTGCGCAGTTTCCGGCAGATGCTGGGCATCACGCCCATCCAGTATGTCAAGCAGTTCCGGGTGGAAAAGGCCGCCGAGCTGCTCCGTTCCACCCGGCTCAAGACGGGCGAGATCGGGATGGAGTGCGGCTTTGCAGATGGCAGCTACTTCATCAAGACCTTCCGGGAGATCAAGCACTGCACACCCAAGGAATACCGCGCAAAATTTCTGCTGAAATGTCTGAGATAGGAATCGGAGAAAAGTGATCCCCATGCAGCACAGTCTGACCCAAGGCCCCATTACAAAGAATATCCTGCTGTTTGCCCTGCCGCTGATGTTCGGCAACCTGCTGCAGCAGATGTACAACATTGCCGACACCTGGGTGGTGGGCCGCTTCCTCGGCGCGGATGCGCTGGCGGCGGTGGGGTCCTCCTATACCCTGATGACCTTCCTCACCTCGATCCTGCTGGGCCTGTGCATGGGCAGCGGCGCGGCTGTGTCCATGCAGTATGGCAGCGGCGAGACCGGGAAGATGCGGCAGAGCGTGTTCCAGTCTTTCCTGCTCATTGCGGGCATCGCCCTGGTGCTCAACCTGCTGGTCTATCTGGGGCTGAACGGCATCCTGTGGCTGCTGCGGGTGCCCGCAGAGCTTTGCTCGCTGATGAAGGACTACCTGCTCATCATCTTTCTGGGCATTGCGGCGACCTTTTTGTATAACTATTTCGCAAACCTCCTGCGGGCCATCGGCAATTCCGTGGTGCCGCTGGCGTTTCTGGCTGTATCAGCCATCCTGAACGTGATCTTGGATCTGGTCTGTGTCCTTGTGCTTGACTGGGGTGTGAAGGGTGCCGCCGGGGCAACTGTCTTTTCCCAGTATGTTTCCGGTGTGGGCATCGGCCTGTACACCCTGAAAAAGTTTCCGCAGCTCTGCCCGAAACGGACAGACTGCAGGTGGGACCGGAAGAACCTTGCCAATATCCTGAATCTTTCGGTGATGACCAGCGTTCAGCAGTCCATTATGAATTTTGGCATCCTGATGGTGCAGGGGCTGGTCAACAGCTTCGGCACGGTTATCATGGCGGCCTTTGCGGCGGCGGTGAAGATCGATTCCTTTGCCTATATGCCGGTGCAGGATTTTGGCAACGCCTTCTCGACCTATGTGGCCCAGAATTACGGGGCAGGCCAGCCGGACCGCATCAAAAAAGGGATCCGCAGTGCCGGGCTGACAAGCGCGGTGTTCTGCATCGTCATCAGCGTGTTGGTCTGCGCCTTTGCCGCCCCGCTCATGGGGATTTTCATCGACCCGGCTCAGACCGAGATCATCGCGGCGGGGGTGCAATACCTCCGCATCGAGGGCGCGTGCTACATCGGCATTGGCGTGCTCTTTCTGCTCTACGGCTATTACCGGGCGGTCAACCAGCCGGGGATGTCGGTCCTCCTGACCATTGCTTCCCTTGGCACCCGTGTGGCGCTGGCCTACCTGCTTTCTGCCACGCCGCTGGGTGTTACCGGCATCTGGCTCAGTGTGCCCATCGGCTGGGCACTGGCAGATGCCATCGGCATTGGGTATTATTTGAAGAAGAGTGCTTGCAAAAATGACGAAGCTTGAGAGGGGGCTCTATTATGGTAAATGTGAATAAATTGTCCGCAGAGATGCAGAAAGAGCTGGCTTTCACAAAAGAAGAGCTGGCAGAGCTGGAACAGGCCAGGAAAATGCCCATTACTTTTGATGAGGACTGCCCGGAAACGACTCCGGAACGTGCATTGAAGTTCCGGCGTGTCAACCCGCCCCGGAGCGTAAACGCCCACGGCGCGTAACTCAAATAAGGAAATATCCCCCGCTGCAAAGCGTGTTAGGGCACGTCTGCAGCGGGGGATATGTTTTTCTATTGGAGCTTGAGATGATCCGGATGGGGCTTATTCCCCCCACGGCGGGGACGTTCTGCATTGTCCAGAGGAGCTTCTGTACATCCACGCTGCCCATGTGGGTGGGCTCCTCACCCAGACGGAGGAAATCAGTCTGCTGGGCGGTAACAGTCTGCCACTGGGGCAGGTCTGCGCCGTTGGGGTCGCCGGTCTTGGCAAAGTTGGTCAGGTAATCCACCATCTGAGCGCTGAGGGCGGTGTCCTTCTCAGTGAAGGGCCGCCAGCAGTGAGCCAGCGTGCCGAACCAGTACCACAGGTCGCTGGAATGCCAGGCACCACGGTCATCACCGGGGAGCTGGCGGTCGAAGAACCAGCCGTAGCTGTCGGCGTTCCGGGCGCACCAGTCCTGAGCCATCTGGTAGAGGTAGGGCGGAACGATATCCTCGCTGGTAAAGCCGATGAGGTAAGGGATATGGTGCTGTTCGTCGGCAGCCAACGTCTCAGGGCCGGTCTTGACCTGGAAACGGCCATCCACCACGGGCTCACAGCCCAGACCCTTGAACTGGGGCTGGGTGCGGACGGCATCCCAGGCTGCAAACAGCTGGGCGGGGGCGAGGGCACGGAACTCGGCCAGCGTGCTGCACCCGGCGGCTTCCATGACCTGCTTCCAGAACGGGTAGTGGGCCGCGGCGGGCTTGGCCGTCAGCATCTGGCTCACGCCGCCGCCGCTGCTCATCACGGCCTTGGAGAACAGCCCCCTGGTGATGGGGGAGAGGACGAGCTGCTGGACGCTCATGGCACCGGCGCTCTGGCCCATGATGGTAATGTTGTTGGCATCACCGCCAAAGGCAGCGATGTTGGCGCGCACCCACTGCAGGGCCGCCAGCTGATCCAGAAGGGCGTAGTTGCCGGTGAATCCGGCCTCATCGGCCAGCTCGGGCAGGCAGACAAAGCCCATGGGGCCGAGCCGGTAGTTGATGGTCACGGCCACGCAGCCTTTGGTGGGCCAGACAGGGCCGTCGAAGTGCTTCTCGTGGCCGCAGCCGCCGGTAAAGCCGCCGCCGTGAATGTAGAAGATGACCGGCAGTCTGTCCTCGGGAGCTGCGTCAGCAGGGGCCCAGATGTTCAGGAACAGGCAGTCCTCGCTGTAAGTGTAAGTCTCGCCCTTGCGGAACTCGTTGTAGTAGAAGGCTTTTCCGGGTGCGGCGGCTTCGTCATAGAAGGCGCGGGGCTGGTAGCAGCAGGCACCGTATTGGGTGGCATCGTAGACACCGTCCCAGTGGGTGACGGGGATGGGGGACTCCCACCGCCCGGCGGTGGCGTAGCGGATGCCCTTGTAAGCGGCAACGCCCGGCCACTGGCAGGCCGTGCCGGAGATCACGCCGCAGGGCGTGGTGCGCTCAAAGCTCATGGGGAAACCTCCTTATCTTACTCTGCCGCTTTCAGGCCCCGGATGTCCTCGCCCGCAAACAGGCAGGGAACAAAGGAGGAAAGGCGGCTGGAGATCATTTTCGGTGTATCGCTTTTCCAGCAGGGAGCCATCCGCAATGTTGGTGGTGACGATGGTGGGCAGACCGGCCCCCAGGCGGTTATTCAGCAGGCTGTGAAAAAGTGGTGATGAAGTAGGGGTGACGAACTCGGTGCCCAGATCGTCCAGGATCAGAAGATCGGCGGCAGAGGCGGTGCGCAGCAGGGTCTCGGCATCCTCAGAGGAGTCGAAGCGGGCGTTTTCCAGCTTGCCGAAGAAGTCTGGGCTGGAAACATAGATCACGTCAAAATCCTTTTGCAGCACGATGCCCGCAATGGCAAGGGCGGCGTGGGTCTTGCCCAGCCCCGCGTTGCCGAAAAGCATCAGGCTCTCGCTGTTGTGGTCGAATTCCTCAGCGTAGCTGCGCAGATCCTCCAGCAGGCCGCCCATGTAGGTGCGGACAGGCTCGCCCAGCTTCTCGTCCACGGTGTTGGGGTAGTACCGCAGCTCCATGGTGTCAAAGCTGGAAATGGACAGGCTGGACAGCGCCTCGATCTCCTCCCGCCGCAGACCCTGCATCAGCTTGTGAACGCAGGTGCAGGTGCGGCCCTGCACGCTGCCGGTATCCTGGCACAGCTTGCAGGTGAATTTGGGCTCCAGCGCATCCGCAGGGCGGCCACTGGCGGCCAGCAGGGCGGTGAGCTCCTGCCGGGCTTTGCTCAGTGCGGCGGCGGCTTCGGTGCGGTCTTTTCCAACAGCGCCTGCCAGCGCGCAGCGGATGCCCCGCACCCGCACCTCGTCCTCAGCGTGGCGCAGGGCCGGGATGGCGGCCTCCGCCTCCAGCCGGGCATCCTCGGCATTGGCGCGGGCGGTCTGCCGCCGCAGAGCCACCGTGCGCAGGGCGGCTTGATACAGTTCCTGTTTGGTACGCATAAAAGCTCCTTATTCTGCAGGCGTGTCCGTCCTTTTTGCGGAGCGGACGGCGGCGGGCAGCGTTCTTGAGAAAAATCGTTTCCGCTGGGCTCGGTGCGGTCCACCCGGAGGTTCCGGCTGGCACCCATCCCGGCCACCGGGCCCCGCACATCGTGGACGGTGCGCAGGGCCCCTTGGCGTTCCCAGGTCTTGAGGATGCTGTTCCAGTACCAGAGATCCCGCTTGGGGCCGGCCTGTACGGCGGCCTCCTGCACCATGGCATCATCGTAGCCGTAGACCTCGTACCAGCGGGCAATGGCCTTGCGCCCGCCAAGGGTCAGCTCGGTGTCGGCAATGCCCAGCAGTCCGCTGACGTACTGCTCCCGCTGGGCGCGCAGGGCCAGCAGCTGGAGGTGTGCGTCGGCCTGTTCGCCGGTCTCCACACCCTCGGCCCGCCAGACCTTCAATTCGTGGCTGACGGCAC
>ENA-OQES01000810-OQES01000810.1-human-gut-metagenome-genome-assembly--contig:-NODE-810-length-12589-cov-4.845611_pt1 | contig 12589 bp, 14 predicted proteins | sample MGYA00242798_ERZ504641 | MGnify/ENA primary metagenome ERZ504641 (study PRJEB26092, sample SAMD00036327) | human gut metagenome | host: Homo sapiens | study: EMG produced TPA metagenomics assembly of... | reverse complement strand
AAAAGAGAATCCTTGAAGAACTGGCATTGCCCTATGCCATTATGGATATGAATGGCAGAATGATCTGGTCCAACAAAGTATTTGCGGAGCTTACAGGTAAAGATCAGTTTTATAAGAAAAATGTCAGTCGCTCCAGGCGTGGCGGGGATCATAGTGGACTTCCACCTCCAGACCGTCTGCACCGGCGGCCACAGCGGCGATCATCATCGGCTCAACCAGATTGGCCTTGCCGGTGGCGTGGCTGGGGTCCACGATGATGGGCAGATGGGTCTTTTCGTGGATGATGGGCACAGCAGAGAGGTCGAGGGTGTTGCGGTGTATTTCTCAAAGGTGCGGATGCCCCGCTCGCAGAGAATGACCTGCTCGTTGCCGCCGGCCATGATGTACTCTGCGGACATGATCCACTCCTCGATGGTGTTGCACAGGCCGCGCTTGAGCAGAACAGGCTTGTGCATCTTGCCCACGGCCTTGAGCAGCTGGAAATTCTGCATGTTGCGGGCACCGATCTGCACCACGTCCACATATTCCTCAAACTCCGGGATCCGGTCCTCGCTCATCAGCTCGGACACGATGGGCATTCCGGTGGCCTCCCGTGCCTTGACCATATCGAGGATGCCCTCGGTCTCCAGACCCTGGAAGGAGTAGGGAGAGGTGCGGGGCTTATAAGCGCCGCCGCGGAACAGGCTTGCACCGCCCGCCTTTACGCCGTTGGCAATGCGCAGTGCCTGCTCCTCGCCCTCGATGCTGCAGGGGCCTGCCATCACGGCGATCTTCTCGCCCCTGCCGATCTTCACGCCGCCGCAGTCGATGATGGAATCGGCGGGGTGGAACAGGCGGTTGGCCCGCTTATAGGGGGCGGACACGCGGGTGACGTTGTCGATCCAGGGGTTGGCCAGCACGTCGCGCTCATCGATCTTGGTGGTATCGCCCACCAGACCGAACACATTGTAATCCTTTCCGGTGATCAGGGTCACATCCAGGCCCTGCTTCTCGAATTTGTCTACGATCTTTTCCAGCTCTTCCTTGGGGGTTGCCTTTTTTGGGTCGAAATGATCATCTTGTTTCTTTTCCCTTCTGTTTTGTCTCTATGCTTTCAGTTTTGCTGCACAGCCTGCCCTACTTGCCAAGGGCTCCCCCATTCGGGGGAGCTGGCGAGCGAATGCGAGACTGAGAGGGTTGTTACTGCACCAGATGCGTCTGCGCACCGCCATCCAGCCGGAGCAGCTGCACAAGGTAGGCGCAGGCATGGAGATATCCGCTGAGCCCCCTCGCCTGCAAAGCGGCCCTGACAGCCAAAGGAGACCACATCCACGCTGCGGAAGGGCTCCTTGCCGCTGGGGTCGGCCAGCATCACTTCCACGGCGGGCACGCCGCACACCTGCAGCGCTTCCAGAATGGCCACGCTGTAATAGGCGTAGCCGCCCGGGTTGAGGATGATGCCATCGGCCCGGCCTGCCGCCGACTGGATCTCATCGATGAGGTCGCCCTCGTGGTTGGACTGAAAAAAGTCCACCTGAACATCCATCTGGGCACAGCCCGCCTCGATATAATCCAGCAGCGTATTGAAATCGATCTGCCCCTCCATGCCCGGCTCCGTGAACTGGGTCAGGTTGAGGTTGGGACCGTTAATGACTAAAAATTTCATCCAGCGCCTCCATTGCCGCCGTCACGGCATCCGCAGGGGTGGTCTTGTTGGGGATCACAGCATCCGCTGCCGCCAGATAGAGCGGACGGCGCTGGGCTTCCATGGTTTTCAGGGCCTCGGGCTGGTGGAAAGGGGCCTTCCGCCGCCCACCAGCAGATCTTCCAGCGGCCGGTCGATAAAGAGCACGATGCCGTTGGCGTGGAGCGCCCGGAGGTTTGCCGGATCTTTGACCACGCCGCCGCCGCAGGAGATGACCTGCCGGTTCTCCCGGGCAAAGCGGGCGGTCTGCGCGGCCTCCAGCTTCCGGAAGCCTGCCTCCCCCTCAGCGGCAAAGATGTCCGGGATGCTCCGGCCGTCGGCCTTGACGATCTCCTCGTCCAGATCCACGAACCGCTTGCCCAGCCGTTCCGCCAGAGCGCGGCCCAGGGTGGATTTGCCCGAGGAGGGCATCCCGATGAGGGCAATGTTCAGCTGTTCCCGCCGCAGCTCACTGGTCACACGGGCGATCTCGGCACCGGCATCCTCAAACTTGCGGTCGAGGAAAAATTCTGCCGCGTACACTGCCTGCGCCACCAGCATTTCCAGGCCGCCGACGGCAACGGCACCCCCAGCTCCTCGGCCCGGAGGATGAGCTCGGTCTTATCAGGATTATAGATGACATCGATCACGGCTTCCAGCCCGGGCATGGAGGTGATATCCAGGGCGCTCACGCCCACATTGGGGTACATGCCCACCGGCGTGGTGTTGATGATGATCTGCGCCCCGGTGGTCAGGGCCTGAGCATAAGTCAGCTCTCCCTTTTCGGGGTCGGGATGGCGGCTGACGGTATAGATCTGTTTCGCGCCCCGGTCATGGGCCACGGCCCAGGTGGTGTTGTGGGTGCCGCCGGTGCCCAGAATGAGCACGGTCCTGTCCTTGAACTCCACCCCGTGTGCATCGCACAGGTAGGAGAAGCCGGGGTAATCGGTGTTGTAGCCGTAGAGCAGGCCGTTCCTGTTGACAATGGTGTTCACGGCATTGATGGCCCTGGCGTGGGGGTCGATATAGGAGCAGTACTCCATGACCACCAGCTTATAGGGGATGGTGACATTGATGGCCCTGAACTGCCGCCGGGTCATAAAGGCCCGGACTTCCTCTTCCGTGGGCAAGGGGCACAGGTCGTACCGGTAGCCGCAGAGCATCTCGTGGATGACCTTGGAGTAGGAGTGGCCCAGCCGCCCGCCGATGAGTCCGTATTCCATTTACAGCACCTCCTTGCGGTAGCCGGTGGGGTCCTCCATCCAGGCCATGCCGTATTTTGCGGTGAGCAGGTCGCCCACGGCCAGCGCGGCGGCGCAGGTCTGCACAATGGCGGCCCGGGGCACGATGCAGGGGTCGTGGCGGCCCTGAATGGACAGCTCCGCGTCCTTCTTTGCGATATAGTCCACCGTGTCCTGCGTTTTGTAGATGCTGGGGGTAGGCTTGACCGCCGTGCGGAACACCACGGGCATCCCGTTGGAAATGCCGCCGTTCAGGCCCGCATTGTGGTTGGTGGCGGTGACGATGCGCTCTCCCTGCATCCGGAAGGCATCGTTGGCCTCCGAGCCCTTCTGGTCCGCAAAGCCGAAGCCGGAGCCGAACTCGATGCCCTTGACCGCCGGGATGGAGAAGGCCAGGTGAGCGAGCTTGCTCTCCACACTGTCGAAATAGGGCTCGCCCACGCCTGCGGGCAGGCCCAGAATGGCGGTCTCCAGCACGCCGCCCACACTGTCGCCCTCGGCACCAGCGGCACGGATGGCAGCTTTCATGGGTTCCTCCACACTGCCGTCCAGCAGGGCAAAGCCCTCAGACTTGTTCAGCAGTGCCTCGGCCTGCGCCGCCAGCGCGGCAGGATCGTCCAGCGCAAAGGGGGCATCGCTGATCCCGGCACACCGCCCGATGTGCGTCACAATCTCGATCCCGGCCCGGTTCAGGGCTCCCAGCACCAAAGCGCCGCCCGCCACCAGCGCGGCGGTGACGCGGCCCGAAAAGTGGCCGCCGCCCCGGGCATCCTGATAGCCGTGGTACTTGGCGTAGGCAGTGTAATCCGCGTGGCCGGGCCGCAGCAGGTCAGCCGTTTTGGCATAGTCGCCGCTGCGGGTGTTCTGGTTTTCGATCATCAGGGCAATGGCAGTGCCGGTGGTGCGGCCGTTGACCACGCCGGACAAGAACTGCACGCATCCCCCTCTACACGGGGGGTGGAAAGGCCGTCGCCCCGGGCACGGCGCTTGTCCATGCAGGCCGCAAGAAAGGCTTCCTCCACGGGCACGCCCGCCGCCATGCCATCCAGCACCGCGCCGATGACCCTGCCGTGGCTCTCGCCAAAAATGGTCAGCGAAAGGTCGCTGCCAAAGGTGTTTTTCATGGCTTACTCCTCCACACCCAGCAGGGGGCGCAGGCCCTCCACGGGGATGGTCTCGGCCCGCCAGCAGCCCAGACCCGGCACCTTGATGACCGTGATCTGGCCGCCCTGGGCCTTTTTATCGTGCAGCATCTCGGCCAGCACCTTTTCCTTGTTATAGGTGGTGCGGGTAGGCAGGCCGATGCGGCGGTAGACCGCCCTCACCCGCTTCTGCAGCGCCTTGGATTCGATCATGGGCAGCATCCCCAGCGCCACGCACTCGCCGTGGAACAGGCCCACGGTGCGGCGGCCCTTGATGCCCTTGACGGCCTCGATGCCGTGGCCGATGGTGTGGCCGAAGTTCAGGGCCTTGCGCATCCCGCGCTCGGTCTCATCCTGCTCCACAACGTTCTTCTTGAACCGCAGGCTGCGGTAGATGATCTCGCTGATCTGGGTGTCGATATCGCCCTTTTCAAAGATGGCGAACAGCTCGGGGTCCGCCAGCAGGCCCGCCTTGACCGCCTCCGCCAGGCCGTTGATGTAGTGGCGGCGGGGCAGGGTGGAAAGGGTGGCCGGGTCCACGATGACCAGCTTGGGCTGCCAGAACGCGCCCACGATGTTCTTGGTATCGCCCAGATCCACAGCGGTCTTGCCGCCGATGGAGGAATCGATCATGGAAAGGGTGGTGGTGGGGCAGTTGATAAAATCGATGCCCCGCATGTAGATGGCAGCGGCAAATCCAGCCAGATCCCCGACCACACCGCCACCCACGGCCACCACCAGGTCGCCGCGGCCCATGTTGAACTCCAGCATCTGCCGGAGCACCGTTTCCAGGACCTTGAAGCTCTTGCTGGCCTCGCCCTGCGGCACCGTGATGATGGTGGATTCCCGGCACTGGTCGGCCACGCGCTGGGCATATTCGGCAGGCACGCCGCTGTCGGTGACAACGGCCACCTTGCGGTCCAGCCGGGCAAACTGGTACAGATTTTCCAGTGCACCGTTTTTCAGGATGATATCATAACTGCGCTCGCCCAGATTCATGGTGAGCTTTGTCCCGATGAAATCGCTCATTTCGTATACACTCCTAACAGCCGTACCGTGCGGCAGACATGATTCAGCTCGCGCAGCAGCGCGGCGGTCTTTTCGGCGGCGGGGTCTCCCACCAGCTCTACGTAAAAATAATAATCAAAGGGGACGTGGGGCAGCGGGCGGCTCTTGATGGACTCCATATCGTAGCCGCTGGCACCAATGACCTGAATGACCTCGGCCAGCTTGCCGGGCTTGTTGTCCAGCGTGAACAGCAGGGAGAACCGGTTGCCAGCCGTGGGCTTTTCGCGGCTGAGGACGATGAAGCGGGTGGTGTTGTCGCCGTCGGTGTTGATGTTGGGCACCAGCACCTCCAGCCCGTACAGGGCGGCCGTTTCCACGCTGGCAATGGCCGCCCTGGTCCGGTCGCCGCTCTCCGCCACAAACTTTGCCGCCATGGCCGTGTTGGGCATGGCCGTGGCGGGCAGGCCGAACTGCTTCAGGAAGGTCTCGCTCTGGGCAATGGCCTGCTGGTGGCTGTACACACGGGTCAGGTCGGAAAGCTGGGTGCCGGGCAGCACCAGCAGGTTCTGGGAGATGGGCAGGTCGTAGACATCCACCACCCACAGCCCGGGGTGGTTGTAACACAGGTCCAGCACCGCCGACACATCCCCCGCGTGGCTGTTCTCAAAGGGCACCACGCCGTGGGCGGCATCGCCCTTTTCCACGGCATCGAACACCTCATCCCAGGTGGGGCAGCTCACAGCCTCGGCATGGGGAAAGAGCGCCCGGAGCGCGATGTGGGCAAAGGCACCCTCCACGCCCTGATAGGCGGCGCGGTTGCGGCCCAACACCTCGGCCTCGTACTGCTTGGCCACGTCCATCATGTTCTGCACATGATCCCGGTAATAGGGGCGCAGGGCCGGGTCCCCGATCCGCGCTTCGGCCTTGTCCAGCACCACCTTTTCGCGGGCGGCATCAAAGATGGGCAGGCCGTGGGCCTTTTTGTATTCCGCCACGCTGAGCACCGCCTTCATCCGCCGCTCAAACAGGGCAGCCAGCTGGGCATCCACCGTGTCGATCTCCCGGCGGGCCTGTTCCAGTGCGTCCATCATTCCACATCCTTTGCATTTCGTGATACTGGATTAGTATACCATAACTCGGACACAGAAACAACAAAGGGCGCAGGGTTTCAGGGTGGATAACTTTTCAACTAGCACCTGCAAAAAAGGCGAATAGAATTGAAGAGGTGCCGCCCGTGGCAGCACCTCTTCAGCGTTTCAGATCTTCCCGGCTTCGCGCCGTTCCATAGTATCTCCCATAGGGGTTTTCCAGCTCAGCGGCACGGGGCGGAACAGCCGCGGCAGGCGGCTCCGGCGCGGGGGCCGGGCGGCGGGGCGCGCCTTTTTCCCGGCGCAGGAGGCGAAACCGCATCGGCTCACCCCTCCGCTTCCACGGTGGAGACTGCCCCGGCGGTCAGTGCCTGCCAGAGCTCCTCGCCGCCCGCAAGGTTCTCCTCGGTGCCGGTGTTCCAGGCCCCGCGCATCCCGACATAGAAATCCGCGAGACAGGTCTGGCTGTCGCCGCCCCGGGCGTGGGTAGTGTCGGCCCGGTACTCGCCCAGGTCAAGCCCGGTCAGCACCGGGCAGTCCGTCCAGCGGTAGACCATGTTCCACCAGTCGCTGTCGCTTCCGGCTTCGGGCAGGGTGCCGTCCAGATACCGCAGAGCGCCGGTGCTCTCCTGAAAGCCCGCCGGGTCATACAGCAGGAACACTGAGCTCAGGCCGCCCGCCACATCTGTGGCCAGCTTGGTGGTGCCCGCCATGGTCAGGTAGGCATCGCTCTCGGTCTGGGTATCCCCGGCAGAATAATCCAGCGTGTAGACATTCAGGGTCACGACCGTTTTGCCGTCGCCGTTCAGGTCCTCGCCGTACCGGGCCAGCTGCTCCTGCAGGGCGGTCACGGTATCATCCGGCAGGTAGCAGGGGGCCACCACCGCCACATTATAATCGGGCTTGGTGGTAAAGAAATACTGCCCGATGAAACTGTAAGCCACAAAAGCCGCTGCAATGCCGATCAGGAGGACCCACTTGAGGTTATAATCCCACCAGTTTGCCCAGCGCTCTTTGCGGGTATACTGTTTTTCCGCCCGCGGGGCAAGGTCTGCAGGGTCGATGTCCCGCTCATAACGATAGCTTGCCATAGTTCTCCTTACAGCTGGGCCAGAATGGTCTGGCGCACGGCATCGGGCAGCTGCTTCTGTTCAGCCTTGCTCATGCCTGCGGTCTGAATGGCGGGCAGGATGCGCACCCGGATATCGCCGGGCGTGGCCCGCAGGCCGTGGCCCTCAAACAGGCCCCGCGCGCCGGAGATGGCCACCGGCACCACGGGCACCCCCGTCTTGATGGCAATGCGGAAGGCACCGGCCTTGAACTCGCCCGCGCCGCCCTCTTCGCCCTTGTAGCGGGTGCCCTCGGGGAAGATGACGAAGCTCCGGCCGCTCTCCACGATGGCGGTGGCATCGTTCAGGGCCTTGACGGAAGCGCGGATGTCATCCCGCTTGACGAACACACAGCCCAGCAGCTTCATCCAGCGGTTGAGCAGGGGGATCTTTTCCAGTTCCTCCTTTGCCAGAATGCCGTGGGGCGCGTCCAGCGCGGTCAGCAGGATGGGGATATCATAGTAGCTGCGGTGGTTGCCCACGAACACGCAGGGCCCCACCGGGATGTTCTTCTGCCCTTCCACCGTCATCCGGGCCCCCGTGACATGCAGGATGCCCCGGCTCCAGCGGGGGATGTTGGCCTTGACGATCTGCTCCACCGTGTCCAGATCCCCGGCAGCCAGGGCACGCTCGGCCCGGCGCAGGGTGGCATAGTGCACGATCATATAGCCAAACAGATAAACGAATAACGCAATGGTGCGTAAAATGCTCAAATTCCTTTCCTCCTTCCGGCCCAAAAGGCCAGTATCATTGTAACATACTTTGGGGCAAAATGGGAGAGAACACACATTTTTTTACAAATACGTGCTTTTTAGCTTGCAAAATCCACAAAATCCGGGTATATTTATAAGCAGAAAGGTAGCACAATGGCATTGCTGCCCATTACAAAAGAGAGGTATTCCGGAACAAATGGGTTTATTTCCTTCTTCTAAAGATTTCAAGGACGGGCCGGGCGTTGAAAAGGACACGCCCCGCAAAAAGGGCATAGGCCGCTTTTTTGAGCTGGTGGGCCGCGATATGAGCGGCATGTTCCTTGCAAACCTGCTCACCTGCATCGGCTTTCTGCCGGTGATCTGCCTGGTGTACATCGGCTTCCTGATGAACAACCTGACCGTGATGATCGTCAGCGCCATTGCGGGCGGCATCCTTGCAGGCCCCGCGCTGGCCGGCATGTATGATACGGTGCTGCGCGCCCTGCGTGACGAGGCCGGTTACTGGTGGACGACCTACCGCCGGGCCTTCCGGCAGAACTTCAAGGCCAGCATCCTGCCCGGCATCCTGCACTGCGTGGTCGTCACGGTGCAGATCTTCCTGGTCTATTTCTGCTTCAATATGCTGTACCACGGCACCAATGTGGGCGTTCCCATGTGGGTGGCCACGGTGCTGAACCTTGTGCTGTTCCACATGCTGTTTTCCTACATGTGGCCCCAGATCGTGCTGCTGGATCAGCCCCTGCGTCTGACATTGAAAAACAGCCTGAACTGCATGATCGCGTTCCTGCCCCACGCGCTGGCCGCAGCGCTGGTCACCATCCTGTTCTGGGGCCTGGTGATCCTGTGCATGCCGCTGGGCCTGCTGCTGATGCTGGTGCTCGGCTTCTGGTTCCAGTGCGAGATCTGCTGCCAGATCGTCTACGGCGACCTGAACCGGGTGTTCCACATTGAGGAGAGCATCCAGAAGCTCCACGATGCCCAGCTGGAAAAGGAGCTGCGCGCCGAGCGCGGCCAGGATACCCCCGAAGAATAACACTGCGCCGTCCACAGCGCGCAAAGGAGAGAAGTGCGGATGGAACAACGGAACAATCTGGTGCTGCACGGCACCGAGACCTTCTCCCGGGGCGCACTGGACAATGTGGCGCTGGAAAGCGGCGCGGTGGTGCTGGATTCCTCCGCCGGCCGCTACCTGCCCTACGGCAGCTATACCACCCCGGAGTTCGCCATGCCGGCCTTCTGCAACCTGAATGTCAGCTGGAACGCCAGCGCCCCCACAACACCATGGTCGAGGTGCGCTGCCGGGTCTATGCCGGGAACACCTGGACCGGCTGGCTCAGCTTTGGCAAGTGGGCACCGGATTACCCCCGCTGCAGCATCAAAGCCCAGAGCGAGGACGGGCTGGCTGTTCCTGATGGGGGACACCGTCACCGTTGCCACACCGGGCGGCGGCACCGGCATCCAGCTGCAGGTGAACCTTTCCACCAACGATGACAAGGCAACCCCGGCTGTCCGGCTGCTGGCCGCTGCCGTGCGCCCCCTTGCCTGGGAGAAGCACAACGGCCACCCGCTGAACCGGCGGCTCTACCTGCCGGAATACTGTCTGAGCGCCCACGACCCCAGCTTTGGCCGGGAGATGGACCTGCCCCTTGTGATGGCGGCCCTGATGAACCGCTACGGCGAGGATATCCTGCCCGAAGAAGTTGCCTACGCCATGGAGGACAAAGCCACCAGCTCCACCGGCAATGCCGCCTTTGCAGCTGCGGCGGCGGGCTGCTGCGGCTACCCCTGCTGGCAGGCCTGGATGGATCTGGCCGACCTGCGCGCCCAGATCCACGATGACTGCTCCATCGCAGTCCGGGTGGAGCGTCACATCCGGGGCCAGCGGGACCCCGTGGGGGTCTGGATGGGCCTGCGGGGCTTCGGGCACGATGATGCCGTTCTGGCGGATTTCGTGCTGCTGAACGACCCCACTGCCGACAGCGACGGTGCCGTGAACTGCACCATGGCGCTGGCGGATTTTATGCGATACTTCACGGGCCGGGCCATTGCCCTGCGGCCCAAGCAGCGGGAAGTGGCCGCCGACCTGCCCAACCGGGTGCGATGCGACCTGACTCGCGCCGAGGATGGCAGCTATTTCTTTGAGCAGCGGGGCCAGCAGGACCCGCTGCCGGAGGATTTTTCCGGCTGGGCGGCTTACGCCGTCCACGATGGCGTGGCCCACGCCACCACTGCCCACCGCACCTTCCGCCGGATGGAGCGCACGCCCGAGGGCGGGCTGCTCTTCCCGCCCGAACAGCTGGCCGCAGGCGGCCGCTGCAGCGTGTACGCGGTGGACCAGACCGGGCGGATGCGGGTGGCGGAAGTCCGTCTCCCCGCGCCCCCCCAAGCCCGCGGCAGAGCCTGCCGCACCCCAACAGGACCCAAGCACCGTGCAGCCCGGCCTCTGAGCCGGCAGCGCAAAGTGCTTTTCGGGATAGAAACCACAACATAGGGAGGAACACATTATGGCAAAAACGATCATCACCATTGGACGTGAGTACTGCACCGGCGGCAACTACATCGCAGAGGATGTTGCAAACGCACTGGGCATCAAGCTCTACGACAAGGAGCTGATCACCATGGCCGCAAAGCACTCCGGCCTCTCGGAGGAAGCCGTAGCCGCCAGCGAAAAACGCCGCACCCACAGCCTGCTGTACAGCCTGTATACCATGGGCAACGAGCTCCCGCTGGGTGATCAGGTGTTCATCCTGCAGAGCCGCATCATCAAGCAGCTGGCCGAGGAAGGCCCCTGCGTCATTCTGGGCCGCTGCGGTGACTATGTGCTGCGGGAGCGCAAGGATGTGCTGCGCGTGTTCATCTACGCACCGGTGGAGTGGCGGCGTGAGCTGGCCAAGACCGATCCGTTGGTCAAAGCACACGACGAGAAGGGCATCAAGGAAGAGATCGAAAAGACCGACCGCAACCGTGCTGCCTACTACAACTACTACACCCAGAACCGCTGGGGCGATGCCCACAACTATGATCTGGCCATCAACGCCGCCCTGGGCCGCGAGACCTGCGTCAAGATGATCCTGGACGCTGTCGCCGCCAAGGAAAAGACCATGGCTGAGTGATCCCCGCCGGGCCGGACGGCCCAAAAAATCAATGCTGCTTCGTGGGTAGGGTGCTTTTGTGCTCTGCCCACGTTTTGGGCAACGGTGACGACCGCCGCCGCCAGCAGATGCAGGGAGGAGCCTTCCTCTATCATTCAACGTCAAAAGGAGAAATCGTGGAAAACAAACAGCTCAATCTTTCCGAACCCGAAAATATCATGGGCACCATGGATGTCAACCCGCTGCTGATCAAGCTCAGCATCCCGATGATGGTCTCCATGCTGGTGCAGGCACTGTACAACGTGGTGGACTCGATCTTTGTCGCCCGTGTCAGTGAGAACGCTCTGACCGCCGTCTCCCTGGCCTTTTCGCTGCAGAACCTGATGTTCGCCGTGGGCATCGGCACCGGCGTGGGTGTCAACGCCCTGCTCTCCAAGAGCCTGGGCGAAAAGAACCAGTACCGCGCCAATAAGACCGCCGAGAACGGCCTGTTCCTGGCACTGTGCAGCTACCTGGTCTTTCTGGTGCTGGGCCTCACCGTTGTGCGCCCCTACTTCTACGCCCAGACCGCCGATGCCGACATCGCCGAGCAGGGCATCCGCTACCTGACCATCTGCTGCGTGCTCAGCCTGGGCATGTTCATGCAGGTGATGAACGAGAAACTGCTGGCCGCCACCAGCCGCACCACCCTGAGCATGATCAGCCAGCTGGTGGGTGCCGTCGTCAACATCATCCTTGACCCCATCTTCATCTTCGGCTACTGCGGCGAGGCCCTGTCCGGCACCACCGGTGCAGCTTTGGCCACCGTCATCGGCCAGTTCTGCGGCGCAGGGGTCTCCTTTTACCTCAACCTCCGCAAGAACCCCGATATCCAGCTGGATTTCAAGGGCTTCCGCCCCAGCGCCGAAGCCATCAAACGGATCTACGCTGTCGGCCTGCCCAGCATCGCCATGCAGTGCGTGGGCAGCGTGATGACCTTCCTGATGAACCAGATCCTGATGGCCTTTACCGCCACCGCCGTGGCCGTGTTCGGCGTTTACTTCAAACTGCAGAGCTTCGTGTTCATGCCCATCTTTGGCATGAACAACGGCATGGTGCCCATCATCGGCTACAACTACGGTGCCCGCAAGCCCGACCGCGTCAAAAAGACCATCAAGTGCGCCATGTTCTATGCCGAGGCCATCATGCTGGTCGGCTTCCTGCTGTTCCAGTTCCTGCCCGACAAGCTGCTGGGCCTGTTCTCCGCCAGCGAGGCCATGCTGGCCATCGGCAAGCCTGCCCTGCGCATCATCTGCTTCCACTTCCTGCTGGCCGGCATGAGCATCATCCTGTCCTCCACCTTCCAGGCGCTGGGCAACGGCATGTTCAGCCTGATCATCTCGGTCTGCCGCCAGCTGGTGGTCCTGCTGCCCGCTGCCTGCTGCTGAGTAAGACCGGCAATGTGAATATGGTGTGGTGGTCCTTCGTCATTGCAGAGCTGGCCAGCGTGACCCTGAGCTTTGTGTTCTTTGCCCGCCTGGACAAAAAGATCAT
>ENA-OQES01000809-OQES01000809.1-human-gut-metagenome-genome-assembly--contig:-NODE-809-length-12595-cov-2.267645_pt1 | contig 12595 bp, 17 predicted proteins | sample MGYA00242798_ERZ504641 | MGnify/ENA primary metagenome ERZ504641 (study PRJEB26092, sample SAMD00036327) | human gut metagenome | host: Homo sapiens | study: EMG produced TPA metagenomics assembly of... | reverse complement strand
GAGGAGGTTTCGTTGTGAACGAGAATGAGAGTAAAAACGGTTCCAAAAGTAATTCTTGCGCTGTTAACCGGAAAGGCAGTGCCTTTAAGTGAAGTACCGGATCCGGTGTTTTCAGATAAGGTATTAGGAGACGGAGTGGCAATTATTCCGGCAGATGTCCGCCCATCAAATGTTATCTGTAACGGAAAGAATGCACCGGTTGTATCGGATCATTATGGAGTTATGATAACGGTATAATGGATCATTTTATAATAAGACATCTGCAAAAATATAAAGCAAAAAGGAAATCAAAATAAATAGAAAAAAGAAGAGGGAAAGAAAGATGAGCGAAAGAGCAGCAGGCATACTCATGCCGATCAGCAGCCTTCCATCTGAATATGGAATCGGCTGTTTCTCAAAAAGTGCATATGAATTTGTAGACTGGCTGAAGAAAGCAGGTCAGAGTTACTGGCAGATCCTGCCACTTGGTCCTACAAGTTACGGGGATTCCCCGTATCAGTCATTTTCTACATTCGCGGGGAACCCATATTTCATCAGTCTGGAGGCACTGGTGGAAGAAGGTGTTCTGACAAAGGCGGAATGTGAGGCCGTAGACTGGGGAAAAGCAAAAGGGAGTATTGATTATAAAAAGATTTACGAAGGGCGTTACCCGCTTCTTCGAAAAGCTTACGAAAGAAGTAAGGTACATGAGAATGCAGAATATCAGAAGTTCGTAGAAGAGAACAGCTGGTGGCTGTCAGATTATGCATTATTTATGGCAGTTAAAGACAGATTTGACGGTGTGGAATGGAAGTTGTGGGCAGATGATATCAAGCTGCGCTGGGGACCTGCCATGGATTATTACCGTGAAGAGTTGTATTTTGATATTGAATTCCAGCAGTATATGCAATTCAAGTTCTATGAACAGTGGATGCAGTTGAAAGCATATGCCAATAAAAAAGGAATTCAGATCATCGGCGATATCCCAATCTATGTGGCAATGGACAGCGCAGATACTTGGGCACATCCGGAATTATTCCAGCTGGATGAGGAAAATGTACCGGTTGCCGTAGCCGGATGCCCGCCGGACGGATTCTCTGCAACCGGACAGTTATGGGGAAATCCACTGTACCGCTGGGGATATCATAAGGAAACCGGCTATCAGTGGTGGATATCTCGTCTGGCTTATGTATTCCGCCTGTATGATGTGGTAAGAATCGATCATTTCCGTGGATTCGATGAGTATTTCTCTATTCCATACGGGGCAGAGACGGCAGTAGACGGACACTGGGAAAAGGGGCCTGGCATGGATCTGTTCTGGAAAGTACGAGAAGCACTGGGTGAAAAACCGGTTATCGCAGAAGACCTTGGATATGTTACGGACAGCGTACGTGATCTGGTAAGAGACAGCGGATTCCCAGGCATGAAGGTGCTGGAATTTGCATTTGATTCGAGAGATTCCGGATCTGCGAACGACTATCTACCGCACAATTATCCGGTGAACAGTGTTGCTTACACAGGAACTCACGACAATGAGACACTTGCCGGCTGGTGGGGAAGCATCAGTAAGGATGAGCAGAAGCTGACCCGCGAATATCTCTGTGATACCTATACACCGGAGGCGGAACTGAATAAGCCTCTGATCAGTCTGATCATGAGAAGCGCAGCAAAATTGGTGCGTGATCCCGATGCAAGATTATCTGGGCCTTGATAACAGGTGCCGTATGAATACACCGTCAACTGTTGGAACAAACTGGAAGTGGAGAATCCGCAAGAACCAGTTATCTGTGAAATTACAGAAAGAGATCCATGCGGTGACATTGCGTTATGGAAGAATGAACTGGACGGAAGATGTTGAAGAAGCAGCAGAAGCAGAAAAAAGTAGAATATGTAGTATTAAGAATAAAAATGGCAGATATCATTTGGGGGGTATATCTGCCATTTTGTCCTTATAAGAAAATTTTGTATGTTCTCTTCAAACTAGATAGGAAGTTCCAGATAAATATCTTTTCCTTCTTTGATAGAGATGACTACTTTACCATGCTTAATTGTAGTAACAGCACCCTGAACGCTTGCAGCAGGTGCAGCCTCAGCAGGAGCTTCCTCTTTGGCAGGAGCCTCTTCTGCTGCTAATTCATCATCAGTCTTGAATCCGTCTACATTGTCTGCTGTCAGTGGACAGAGAGAATCACTGGTCTTTGTTAATTTTGCTCCCAGAACCTGTCCAATCTTCAGACATCCATCAAGATTTAAAAGACCTGAATCTACTAATTCATCGAAGATTGCCGGATCCTCTAAGTTTGCTGGTTCAATTGTAATTCCGCCTTCTGCTCTACAACATAATACGGCAGGATCGTTAGCATGAGCTTTCGCTGTTTCCGCTGTAATTGACATACCGAATACCTCCTAAATATTCATATTTATTTTCTATGAATAGTATAGGCTTTCTAAATGAATTTTCCAATTGGTTTTTCCTATAATGATAAATGAAATAGAAAATACCTATAATAATAGAAAAAATTGAAAAGATTCAATAGAATATGACATATAGAAAATGCCTATAAGTACATGAGAATAACCAATTGGTAATTTAAAGAAAACGGGATATAATAAATTTAAACGATAATATTGTTAGTGGCAAGGAATCAGCCACATTCCCTTCTAAGAGCCCTTTTCCTGAAAGTGTCTCCCCTAAGACGACATTTCCAAGGAAAAGGGCTTTGACGTTGTATAGAGAGATAAGTTATAATAAACCATATGTTCGAAAATAAAATAAGTGAGGAAACAACAGAAAAGGCACTTGTTTCCCAAATGGACAATGGAGAAGCAGATGGAACATAAAGTAGTGGAAAAAAACAGAAGTGAAAGTCGAAGAAGCAAAATCCAAAAAAAGACAGAGAACTGCAGGAACCGAAGATGTCCTCAGAGGCAGAGCTTAGAAATATTGTAAAGCCGTTGGTGAACTGGTATCGGGAGAATAAACGGGATCTGCCGTGGCGCCATAATCCGGATGCATACAGGGTATGGGTATCCGAGATCATGCTGCAGCAGACACGGGTAGAAGCAGTAAAAGGATATTATGACCGGTTCTTAAAAGCACTTCCGACAGTGAAAGATCTTGCAGAAGCAGAAGAAGACAAACTGCTGAAACTGTGGGAAGGATTAGGATATTATAATCGTGTACGAAATATGCAGAAAGCGGCACAGCAGATCATGGTTGATCATGCGGGAAGGTTTCCGGATACTTATGAAGAAATATTACAATTGAAAGGAATTGGCAATTACACGGCGGGGGCGATTAGTGCATTTGCCTATGGAATCCCGAAACCGGCAGTGGATGGCAATGTGCTCAGGGTGATTTCCAGAATTACGGGTAGCTATGAAGATATCATGAAACAAAGTGTCCGCAAAAAGATAGAAAGTGCACTGGAACAGGTGATACCTACAGATGCCGCCAGCGATTTAACCAAGGACTGATTGAACTGGGGGCAATTGTGTGTGTTCCGAACGGGGGACCGAAATGTGAACAATGTCCGGTAAAAGAGTATTGTATTGCACATGCAGAGAATCTGACAGCGGAGATACCGGTAAAGAAGAAAGCAAAGGCCAGAAAGATCGAAGAAAGAACGGTACTGATCTTTAAAGACGGTAAACAGATTGCAATCCGAAAACGTCCGGCAAAAGGATTGCTGGCCGGATTATATGAATTTCCGAATCTGGAAGGAAAATTTTCAATGGCTGAAGTTACGGAATACAGCAAGAAGATTGGTCTGATGCCGGTCCGCATACAGGAACTTCCGGAGGCGAAACATATCTTCAGTCATATTGAATGGCATATGACAGGTTATGAAGTGGCCGTAGATGAACTGGAGAAGACGAATGAGGAAGGGTTTTCTGTTCATTCATCCGGAGCAGATCAAAAAAAGAATATTCGATACCGTCGGCATTTGAGAAGTATACGGAGTATGCAGGAATTCGGAGTAAATAGATAAGGAGGTGTATGATTTTGGATGTACACCTCCTTAATTTATATCGTCATGTGTTCGAAAGAAACTGCCAGTGCTAGGTTTTGTAGATCAGAGAGAAAATAAAAAAGGCCACAAGAAGAAATGAAAAAACTTCTAGGGAGTAATACCAAATGTCAGTTGTTTCAATTGCTGGATGTATTTCTGAATAAGTGTGCGTGTCTGGTTCTCTGGAGTTATGTATTCCGAATCGGCCAATAATTGGAAAAATTCAGAAAATGCATTGCAGATACTACTTTCCTGAATGATGATAAAGAAATGTTCGCTTTATCTGCAAGGTTGATAAGGAACAATGAATGATTATTGCGTAATTCAATATATAAAGAATCCGGATAACTGAAAGTAGAATTCAGCATATGGTCCTTCTCATTCGAAAAATGTTCCAGAAAATATTTAAGAGAGGTGATTCTCTCTTCAGGTGAAAATTGAGGCATGACAATACTACTGGTACCTGATGAGATTCCAGATTCACAGTACTTCTGAAAGCCACTGATGGTAAAAAAGTCCTTCCGGTTGATATGCTTCAGAACATTTAAAAACGCTCCATATGCTTTTGTAAGTGGAGCATATTCCGGAGAATATTCTTTTACCCGATCAAAAAATTATTCATTATCCATGAAATCACTGTCACAAGGAGTGGCGGCCAGACTGGTTGAGTCCTGAATTGTATCAAATGAAGTCATATAAAGTTGGAGCGCTTCATCAAGATCTTTACTTTGCTGTAATAGTGGGGACGAATGCTCCAGACAATTCTGAAATTCTTTTGTATATTCCTGTAAAATCGAAGAATCCGAATGAAGGATTCCTTTTGAAAGATCGGATGCCAATTGTAGTACATATTTTTCCGTAATAATATAGAATGGATATATAAGGTTCGGCTGATCGTTTCGGGAAAGCTTACTATAATAATAAAAAGGCATGTAATTGATGCCGGCCGAAAAACACAACGGAATAATCTGGTGCAGTGTCTCCAGAATTTTCATAAGCATAGGATGCATTCGTCTGGAAATGGATCAGATGCTTTATCAGAATAGTCTTACCGTATTGCGGGATCAGAAGCTTCAGATAATGTGGAAGCAATGTATCTGTACCTGGAAGATTAGTGTAAAGTTCAGGAGACTCTTGTTCCTGTATAGTCTTCCTGATGAACATATTGCAATAATAGTTCGGTTTCGTATTTATCATTTGAGATAGGTGAAATCAGTTTCATTTCGCCATAATCAACGATTGATCTTTTGTTAAATCCTTCATTTTTTTCCAAAGCAGATAGTTTTTCAAAAAGGTGAAGGATTGTGGTTTGGTTCCGGTAAGCAGTTTCACCGATGGCTTCCATTTTATATAATTCCATTATTTCTTTCTTTTCAGGCAGTGAAATCCGAAGCGCCTGACAGAAATGTTCGACAAATTCAGGTCCGGGCAATCTTTTACCAGTAACCATTCTCTGAAGTGTGGTACGTTCCAGAGATGCTGCCTGAGAAAGGCGGTATACGTTGTAACCGTTTTCTATAAGCAACTCTTTACATTTCTCACTGAATTTTGACATGATTTATCCCCTCTTGTATTAGTAAAAGTAAATAATGTGCGCACATATGTGCAGGTCACTTGTTCAGTTTAGTACATTTATCAATCGAAGGTCAAGAAAACGGAACAAAAGGCAGTGAAAGTGCACGAGCACAATTAGGAGCACATATTGAAAGGGGAAGATAGAGTATGACATTATATTACATAAAGGTATATTGTCGATATTATTGTGTAGAAATATATTATTTATATAAAAAAGTATTGTTACATATGAAATTTTATTATGCAGTAGAGAGGAGAAATATATGAGCGAGTTTATAAAAGGACATTGATAAAGATTTAGGTACTATAATCAGCAAAAAAGTGCATATGCAACCCGTTCTAGCTGAAAAATTGGAGCTGGAAAACTTTTAAATGAATATCCGGAAGATTTAAAAAATGTGATTCGTAAGTGGGCAAAAGATGAACAAATACCAGAAATTGAATATAGCAGAATTTCTTTAGAGATGGCTATGCAAGGAATAGGATTGGATATTTTAGAAGCAGTGGATTTACTGTATATAACTTCTAAAGATCCGCTACATGGGTATGAAATATTTACAAGATTTGCGCGTCGATAAAGAAGGAAGTGATATGAATGTTGGGATTTACCAAATTTAAGATAAATCGATTGGTAAACCGGCGCGAACTGTATAGTAATTTTTCATATAATAAGTGGAATCAGTTAGATACAGGTAGTAAATGGAAATGTTTACAACAACTAGAAAATCATTTTGCAGCCGAACAGGGGCGTCCAGCAGTTAAGGTTTTACCGATTTCTTCGAAAGAAGTGAGAGGAGACTATGGTGGATATGACCCAGACAAGAATGTTATATATATTAATCGTGATTTGGTAGAGTATGGAACACTCGTAGGACCGGTAGATATAAATCATCCTACACAGCTTGACGCTAATATGCAGCTATTTGATACCATTGCACATGAAGGATATCATGCATATCAGGGTTATGCAATAAAGCATCCGGGATTTCATAAAGATATGAAACAAGTAAAAGAGTGGGCCATAAATGATAGAAATGTGAAATATTTTAGAAGAGGTGATGAGTATCTGGTGCAACCTCGAGAGCGTGATGCATGGAAATATGGGAGTGAAAAGACCAGAGAAGCTTTTGATGAAATTGAAAAATATTATGGGACAGAGCCTGGACGTGCAATGTATGAAAAGTCAGTTGAGGATAATTCGTATGAGAATGCGTTGGAGCGACTATGGAATAATAATCCAGATGCTTTGAACCAGATGTATAAAGAAATGATGGATGCATATGAAGAACGGTATTGGGAGAATAATTCTACAGTTAATCTGGATCCGATAACTGTAGATGAGTATGATGCAATATCAAGAGAAGCAGTAAATCGATATTATGAGCATCTAAAAAATTAATCCATCTTTATCTAATGAAGATGTTATGCGAATGACCGGAGATATGAGTGAAAAATATTTTTCTGCGGTAGAAGAATACAAAAATGCTGTTCAACAGAAAGAAAAGAGCGAAGACAGGGGAGAAAAAGAAAATAGAACAGAAAAATATGAAGCACAAAATCCGGAGAATCGTTCAATATTTAATCCAGATCGAGTAAGTGTGGAAGAGTACGATAAAACATTACGGGATCAGGTGAATAAATATTATGAGCATTTAAAAAATGATCCATCTTTATCCAATGAAGACGTTATGCGAATGACCGAAGAAATGAGTGAGAAATATCTTACGGCAGTAGAGGAGTACAGGAATGCTCAGAAACAGGAAGATGAAGGATTCCAGGAAAAGTCAGGGGACAAGGAGAGTACGGAAAAGCGGTATAAAAAAGAAGAAATAGAGAAAGAAAATCCAGAGCATAAAAGAGACGTAGAAAATCAAAGGAAAGAAGAAGTTGAAGAAGAAAATAAATCAGAGAAAAAGGATAAATTAGAGAATCGGGAAGATGAAAAAGACTACGAAGAAGAAGGGGCAGAAAACAAAGATAAAACAGAAACTCTGAGTGAGGATGAGTTAGAAGAGGAGAGGTGGAACGAGTCAGAAAGTGAAGATGAAGCAGAGTTGTTGAGTGATAAAGCGGAAGCGGGAGAAGAACAGAATGCAGAAGATAAAGCAGTAACAGAAACCGAATCAGAATTGCAGGATAATGCGGCAGATTTATCAAGTGAAGAAAGTTCTGGAGAAACCGAAGACAACTCAGAGACAGAGGACAATGTAGAAGATTTATCAAGTGAAGAAAGTTCTGAAGAAACCGAGGATGAATCAGAGAAAGAAGATAAAGATGAAGATCTGTCAAGTGAAGAAGGCACTGAAGAAACCGAGGATGAATCAGAGAAAGAAGATAAAGCCGAAAATCTGTCAGGTGAAGAAAGTTCTGAAGAAACCGAGGATGAATCAGAGGAAGAAGATGAGCAGACGAATTTGTCAAGTGGAGAAGGCACTGAAGAAACCGAGGATGAATCAGAGAAAGAGGATAAAGCTGAAGATCTGTCGGGTGAAGAAAGTTCTGAAGAAACCGAGGATGAATCAGAGGAAGAAGATAAAGCTGAAGATTTGTCAAGTGAAAAAAGTTCTGGAGGAATCGAAGACAATTCAGAGGAAGAAGATAAAGCCGAAGATTTGTCAGGTGAAGAAAGTTCTGGAAAAATCGAGGATGAATCAGAGGAAGAAGATGAAGCCAAAGATTTGTCAAGTGAAGAAAATTCTGGAGAAACCGAAGACAACTCAGAGGAAGAAGATAAAGCTGAAGATTTGTCAAGTGGGGAAGATGATAGTACATCCTATGAAAGTGGGGGTAATGAAGAAGACGAAAATTATTCATATTAACAGAATAGGAGAAAATACAGATGGCAATAAATACAAATGCACAAAATGTAATTATAGGTGACAGCTTAGTGGATTATTGTACATATCAGGAAAGTGCATCCCGGTATGCAATACCGGGAAAAAATCATATGGGACAACCTATGATGATTCCGATTGGAGAACATATTTTGTCACGACATATGTTGTTATTAGGAGGAATCGGTACAGGAAAATCAAATGCATTTAATCACATTATTCGGAATACCAGGTCGAATCTGACGAATGAGGATGTCATGATTATTTTTGATACAAAGGTGACTTTATAAAGAATTTTACAGACCAGGTGATGTAGTAATAAGTAACGATGCGAGAGCAACCGGAGGCAGTGAAGCGGATTACTGGAATATTTTTGAAGAAGTAACAATTGATGATCGTGTAGAGGAAAATATACTGGAGATTGCCAAAGGACTTTTTGCTGAGAAACTGGAACATACAACACAACCATTTTTCCCGAATGCAGCCAAAGATTTGTTCGCAGCATTGATGCTACATCTGGTGCGGAATGATAAATTTGCAGATAAAAGAAATAATAAATCATTACGTTCGTATCTGAATAGTATTACACCACATATTATGGTTGATATATTAAATCAACATTCAGATTTAAAGGCTATGCAGTCGTATATTTATGATGAAAAATCAGGACAAACACTGGGAGTTATGGCTGAGTTACAGCAGATGATGCGCGAGATTTTTATCGGTAATTTCCAGAAAAAAGGCGGATTGTCAATGAGAAAACTGGTGAGAAGAAAAGGTGGACGAGTTATATTTGTTGAATATGACCTTGGAATCGGTGGAATGTTGATGCCTATTTATCGGCTGTTAATTGATCTGGCGATTAAAGAGGCGTTGTGTCGAACCTCAAATGAGGGAAATGTTTACTTTTTTATTGATGAGTTTAGACTGGTGCCGCATCTGGAGCATATAGATGATGGTGTAAATTTTGGACGTAGTCTAGGAGCAAAATTTTTTTGTGGGTATTCAGAATATTGATCAGGTAATGGCAGCTTATGGTGAATATACAGGACGAAGTATTCTGTCAGGATTTGGAACAACTTTTGCATTTCGGGTAAATGATGTTGGTTCAAGGGAATATATAAAAAATTTATTTGGACGGAATATCAAGCAACAGTCTTATATGTCAAAAGTTCAAAACCGAGGAATTGCTGAGCAGTTGAGAGAAGGGTACGTCGTAGAAGATGATGATATTAATAATCTTCCGGTCGGAGAAGCAATTGTAAGTGCACCAAGCGGAGAACCTTTCCGCTTTAAATTTAATTTATATCAATAATACGAAGGAGGAATAAAAGTTATGTATTGTAATGAGTGTGGTAATTCATTACCGGATGGTGTGGAAAGATGTCCGGTCTGTGGAAGTAAGGTAAAAGTACAGTATGCCAATAATGGAATGAATGATTTTAATAATGGTCAGAAGAATGATCCGGTACAGAATCAATATCAAAATGACAGAATGGGATACGTAAACAATAATTATGGAGAGGATTCTTCATTGTCAGGGATTGTTTTATCAGAAAATGAGCAATTGGTAAGGCAGTATCATTGTAGTAGTGTAAAACAGCCAAGATGTGAGGGATATTTAAGCGTGACAACGAGGCGTATGATTTTTCAGGCAGAAGGAGGTACCTTTTTCAGAAGCCGTATTTCAAAAAGAAATTTCGTTGGATAAAGTCACCGGTGTTGACTGTTATTATGGAGTAAATATGAAAATTACACAGATTATTGTGGGTGTAATTCTGACTATTTTAGGCTTTTATGCATGGGGGAATTAGCTCGTCCTATATTGGCAGTGGAAAGATTTTATTCTTTTTTGATAATGATACTAGGAATTGTTCTTATTGTTAGTGGAATTAGAAAAAGTTTTAAATTAACTATTTATGCGTCTGAATGTAGTCCATCTCCGATTAACATTGGTGAGGGTGCTCTTTCATTGCAAGGAAACGCAGTTTTTTACGCTATTGTCAGCGAGCCGACAAGTGATACTGACCGTATGATGAATGAAGTGGGCGCACTGGTACATGATTTGCAGACAATGGGAGATATGGCAGTATCCAAGTGGAAAAATTAAACGAAAGAAAAATCAATATTTATTTTTAAAGAAAGTTGGTTACAGAGGAATGGACTATGAGATGTAGAGTGTGTGGATCTAATAATGAAGATGGTTCAAAATTTTGCTGGAATTGTGGAAATAAATTAACGGAGCAATCAGAAACGAGAAGCAGTAGTGTTAACCAGCCTGGAATACAGCAGAATTCAGGAGACGTACAGCATAATCAAGTAGGAACACCACCAAAACAGGTAAGGATGCCACAGAGACAAGTCCCGCCAGGTGGATTTGACTGGGAAAACGGGAAGAAAATGGCAGAAGAGCGGTTGCAAAAAGGCAAAAATATAGCTGATGGCTGTGTAGGACAATTAAAAAGAGTAGCAGAAAATCAGACTATAACAGATAAACTTAAGAAAATTTCAAAAAATGACATGGGGAATCATTGGAGCATGTGTGGCGCTAGTTTTAGTATTGTTAATTGTAATTGCTCTGCATAAACCAACGGTTAATTTGAATGATTATCTGAAAGTTACATATGGAGGATATGATGGAGGCGGTGTGGCTTATACTGAAATTGATTGGAATAGTATGAAAGAGGACTTTGAAAATAAAATTTCTTATAAAAGGGGAATGGCGCAAACAGGAGGTATGACACCGATAGATATCATCATGGAATATACAAATGCTAATATTGAAGGTAAGAATGAAAAAATTATCAAATGGAGATAAAGTGTCTTATACTTGGAAGGTAGATAAAGATGCGATTGCAAAGCTTATCAAATGCAAAATAAAGTATAGCGATGGATCAAAGAAAGTATCTGGACTAAAAGAAATGGAATTGTTTGATCCGTTTAAAAATTTGAAAGTAACGTTTTCGGGTGTAGAGCCAAATGGAGAGGCAGATATTGAATATAATGGAGATATGTTGTCTGAGTATGATTTTACCTGTGATAAAACTTCTGGTTTGAAAAATGGTGATAAAATTAAGATTTCTCTTACTGAGGATGCGGGGTATTATGTTGACCAATATAATAAAGCACCGTCTGTGTTAGAAAAGGAATACAAAGTAAAGAATTTAGGAAAGTATCTTTCAAAAATCAAAGAAGTTGATACTGATGGTATGAATTCTGCTCGTGCAAAGGCTCAGAAAAGTATTAGCGATATGGTAGATTACTGGTCTGAGGATGTTACGTTGGATAAAGATGTCATATGCAGGAGATTATCTGCAGGTTGCAAAAGACAGCGACGATTATACTAAAAACTACTATGGTGTGATTTATCAGATTAATGCGCATATTCAGCCAGATGGTGGACAGAGAAAAGATGTAGTTAGTTATTATAGTATGAAATTTGAAAATGTTATTGTAGGTGGGGATGGAAAGTGCGAAATTGATCTGGATGAATATGATGTACCATATGATGATTTTAGTGTAGAAGTAACCAGTGGAGATTTATCTTCTGGTTCATATAGCTTTGATGGATATCAGACACTTGAGGAGTTAAAAAAGAATTATGTAGATGAAGTGGCTGATGAATTTGACTGTGAATGGGATGTTTCGGGGAAACTTGAGGCTGTAGATTTAGGAGTTACCAGTGACTATCTGTGTTCCTATAGCAGTGATCGTTTACTGACAGACAGTGATGTTGAAGGATATTTAAATGCAAATTATTCAGAATATAATTTTCCGGAAGGTATAAATATTATTCAGATGATTATCAACGAAATATACGCAAAACATGGATATGAATTTACAGATTCGAAGTTGTCTGCATATTTTTCAAACAAAACATGGTATAAAAGTAATACAAATAAAGTGAATGATATGAATGCTGTTTCGGATAGTATGTCGGAAATTGAAAAGAAGAATGTTGATTTTTTGAATAGTTATTAGATAATTTTGTATATCGGTCTGTTGATGTGAAATAAGATATCAATGGATCGATATATTAATTTTTGATAATGAAATATGAGGAAAATATGAAAAAGTTAAAACTGGCAATATATTTGACTGACCCTAGTTTTTGCATTAACTGGTTTGAAAAAAGGACGTGCAATGTGAAAAACGATCAGTGAAAATTAAACAGATGAATAAATACTCAAAAGC
>ENA-OQES01000807-OQES01000807.1-human-gut-metagenome-genome-assembly--contig:-NODE-807-length-12615-cov-2.211963_pt1 | contig 12615 bp, 15 predicted proteins | sample MGYA00242798_ERZ504641 | MGnify/ENA primary metagenome ERZ504641 (study PRJEB26092, sample SAMD00036327) | human gut metagenome | host: Homo sapiens | study: EMG produced TPA metagenomics assembly of... | reverse complement strand
GGGTGTCGATTTGTGCCCCCATATCTTCAGTATAATGGGTTTCGTCGACACTGACCACTAAAAATTTCAGGTTTGAGAAATTTTTTGAACTATTCTGGAAAAATATCGAGTGCAGATTCCATGATGGGATAGCTTTTTGCAGCCGCGGCCGAGCCTGCCGTCCACACAGAGCCGCCCGCATGGTTTCATCTGTACTGTCACCGGACAACAGCGCCAAATCGGTACTGCCCTTCCTCAACAGCCAAATGCTGCTGTCCTCATTGCAGGTTTGCTTGTATGCCGCCAGATTCCAGGCCATAGCCTCCTCCGTCAAGTTCGGATCGCACAATTTCTGTGCATAAGCCACAGAACGCTGCGTGCTGTTCCGGAGGGGATAGCGGCATTCCAAGACATAGTCACCGAAGGTGAAGGTCCTGCCGGCACAATCTGCAGAACGGATCAGTTCCGTTTTACTGCGCTCTAAATACCGAAAGAAGTCATGGTATTCCCTGTAAAACTCCCGATCTCCATACACCGGATACACCCGATCGGCAAATCGCAGGTCTCCGCATGGTGCCACCGCCCGCCGCACCTGCACACGGTCTACTAGATGTACAAAGCCGCCGAAGTGATCCTGATGCAAATGAGTCAGGATCAACAGATCAATAACGGTGATATTCCTCTGTACGAGGAATTCCAATAGGGGCTTGCGGTTCTTATGGTATTTTCCGCCGCCGTCAACTACTACCGTCCGCCGTCCCTGGGGAGTATCCAGCAGCAATACCGTGCAATCCGCGCGCCTGCATCCAAAATGTACAGTTCACTCATAAAGTTAGGATCACCTCATCCCCCACCTGATAGTCCTCGTTTCCCCGATAGCGGACCTCCAAAATCTCATTATCTGCTTGATTTTCCACTATGCCCACGTTTGATGTTTCTGTTTAGATACTGATAATAAACTTTCTGAACCGTGAATAGCAGTTCGATAAGAATCAAGAGTTGTTTGCACGACTTCACCACCTTGGTGCCGTTTTATATTAAGGCAATACCGCATAATTGGACAAGAGCGATTTGCGAGTAAATTTTGCGTACTGACGAGGCGCGGTTTTGCGGTAATACTTGATGTATTACCGTGAAATCGTAACAAAGTCAGGGCGCGAAATTTCCGCAAAGCGCCGCAGCTTTAATTGTGCGGTGTTGCCTTAAGTATAACATACTTATTTTTAAAATGCGACTTCATGCAGTATGAATTCCTATTATGGCTGCGTTTGGTTCTTCCCCAAAAACGATATATGCCCTCATGGAAATCTTCCGGGAGCTTACTTTATGTAGCAGTATCGGAATACCGCTTTGACAAAACGGTGGTACAACCGCCTTCGCGCTTTGATACAGGAGAATTTGACTGTATTTCCGGCTAAGTATCCGCTGTATGATGTAGAGCCGTGGAGTTCTGCGGGAATTCGACAGTATGTTACGCGAAATGACGTGATTTTGTATTCGGTTGATGAAATCCACAGCTATGTGTACATTCGCAGTGTTGCACACGCGGTCGAAATTTGGATTTGCATCTGTTCGGAGCAGAGCGAAAGCATAGAGTAAAACGAAAAGATTATTGGATTAATTGTGCTTGCAGCTCTTTTGATGTGCTTTGTCGTACTGATTCAGAACTCAAAAGGTGGAGGCTTGGCTTCTAGTTTTGCTTCTTCAAATCAAATAATGGGTGTTCGCAAGACTACAGATTTATTGAGAAATTAACATGGGGTTAGCTGCTTTATGGTGGCATGTAGTGTGCTTACTGCTTATTTTGTTCCTGCCGCTCATACAGATTCTTCTGTAATCATGGAAGAGGCAGTGAAAGAAGGAGCTACTAATCCGCTGAATGCACCTTCAGGTTTCGCTGCTCCGCAAACAAATGACGCTGCAACAGAAACTCCTGCTCCCAGTGATTCGGCACAGTAATTATAGAGAAAACATTTTCCTTAATTAATAAGGATAAGCGTCCTGTTTCGTTTACGAAAATAGGACGCATTTTTGTTTAAGCTTTTTTGCTTTGATAAGTATGCTTTGTACTTACTTTTGTTCTGGAATGATTTTAATCTACAAATAATAAAAGAATCATGTTGAAATTCATATCATGGAATGTAAATGGCTTGCGAGCCTGTTATGATAAAGGTTTTGTTGATGTTTTCCATCGTTTAGAGGCAGACTTTTTCTGCCTGCAGGAAACAAAGATGCAGGAAGGGCAACTGGATGCCAAGTTTGAAGGTTATCACTCCTATTGGAATTATGCTGAAAAGAAAGGGTATTCAGGCACAGCTATCTTTTCTAAAGTCAAACCGTTATCTGTGACATACGGTTTAGGCATAGAAGAGCATGATCACGAAGGACGGGTAATCACTCTTGAATTGGAATCGTTTTATTTGATTACTGTGTATACTCCCAATTCGCAGGAAGAATTGCGACGGTTGGATTATAGAATGAAATGGGAAGATGATTTCCGTGCCTATCTGAAAAAACCTGGAAGAAAAGAAACCTGTCATTGTGTGTGGTGACCTGAACGTGGCGCATAAGGAAATAGACTTGAAGAATCCTAAGACAAACCGTAAAAATGCAGGTTTCACTGATGAGGAACGTGCCAAGTTTACCACTTTGCTTGAGTCCGGTTTTACGGATACGTTCCGCTAATTTTTATCCAGAGCAGGAAGGAATCTATTCATGGTGGTCTTATCGATTTTAAAGCCCGTGAAAAGAATTCAGGTTGGCGTATTGATTATTTTCTCACTTCCGATTCACTGAAAGATAGGTTGAAAGGTGCACATATTTATACGGATATCTTTGGCTCAGATCATTGTCCGGTAGAATTGACAATAGAACTCTAAGAAACACTCTGAAAAAGCTTTTGTTTCAACACGAATCTCAGATTATCTATAATTAAAAGATAATCTGAGGTTTGTGTCGTTGAAAGACTCTCTCTGTTTTACTTCCGTAAATTATTGATTCTTGTTTATCTTTACTTTGAAAAAACAAACTATAATGAAAAGTACAGATAGAGTTAGGTATAATTATTATTCTATTGATTGTGCTTGCGTGTCAATTGAGTTTATTACAAAAAGCCAGTGTATGGATGGAAAGTGGATTGCGTTCGGCCATTCAGAAGGAAGTTCTTATTTTTATAGTAGAGGATATCTCAAGTATTTGATGGTGGAATACCGTTTGTTCCCTGTTTTTATTATAAAGATTAGAATATGTGTACAGATTGTCAATACCGGAATCTTTGCTAAACTAAAAGATAAGGGATATTTGAACACAGCTCCGGCTGTCTTATAATTGGGAGAGGGAATAATCTGTTTATTATTGTATATACCTTCAAAAATTAATTGAATCTATGAAATTATTGTCTAGGATACAGCAACAAGACTGATGATTTGTAGGATCGGATAGAGGAAAATCAGGGTAAAGCAAAGAGTTTACAAGTACAGATACAGTTTTTTGAAATGGAAAAGGGGATAAAGAAATGTGTATCTGTCGGCTGGGGATTACTATTCGTTTTCAAAACATATCTCGCTTCCGCTAGAAATCGTGGAAGCAGCGCAAGTGTATCTGTAAATCGCATTGAAGTCAGCTTCCTGTTATAATCCTGCTGAAGACTGTACTAAACTGGAACTTTGGTAAGCATTGGGCGGGGCATCTGGTAAGGATTTGTCTTTCTCTCTGGCGAATGGTGAAAAGGATATTTGCCATTTGTTTGTATTAGGACTTTCGTTTGAAGAAAGAGTTGGTCTGCTAGATGTGTAATTTTGTTCTGTAGACCGTGTGGCGTATAAAATTTGTAGAAAAAATGGGGTTAAGATAAGGAAGTAAAGAGGTATTTGTGGCGCAAATTTCCCGTTTGGATGATTGCGCCATGAATAATATGGTTTACATAGCTACTTCAATAGCCAGTATCTGTGTTTCGGAAGTGGCTTCGATAGTGACACTTTCAATGTCCCATATACCGATACCGTCACGGCGTGAAAGGTTTTCGCCTGCTACATTAATCTCTCCTTCTATAACAAAAATGTAAACACCTGTGCGAGGTTTGTGCATACGGTATATTACACTATGTCCGGCATCAAATGTACCTATTGAAAACCAGGTATCCTGCAACAGATGTGCCGGTGTGTTTCCGGAAGGAGAAATGAAAGTTGCCAGTTCGTTACGTTTCAATAACGGGCGGATATTATAATTATGGTACTCAGGTTTGGTTTCCTCTACATTAGGGATCACCCAGATTTGCAGGAATTTCAGATCTTCGGTTTTACTGGCATTGTATTCACTGTGATAGATACCTGTTCCTGTACTCATTACTTGAATTTCTCCGGGGGTGATGGTACTTTCATTTTGTACATTATCTCCGTGTCTTAAATATCCTTGTAAAGGAATGGATACTACTTCCATATTTTTATGCGGGTGCATGCCGAAACCTTCTCCGGGAGCCACTGTATCGTCATTCAATACGCGCAAAGCACCGAAGTGTATACGTCTGGGATTATAATAATCTGCGAAGCTGAATGTGTGGTAAGTTTTTCAGCCATCCATGATTAAAATAACCTCTCGTGTTGGCTTTGTCAATAATCGTCTTCATAACTTAATGTCTTTTCTATTGGAATGTTGTTATTGATATAACAAATTAGAAGTTGAAAAGTTTGGAACATTGTTGAGTAATGTAAAAAAACGGGGCGGTGTAAAATAAAAGAAGAGATGATTAAATCATCTCTTCTATAGAGCGGAAGACGGGGCTCAAACCCGCGACCCTCAGCTTGGAAGGCTAATGCTCTATCAACTGAGCTACTTCCGCAAATTTTTTGTGGGCAAAGATGGATTCGAACCACCGAAGTCGAAAGACAGCAGATTTACAGTCTGCCCCATTTGGCCACTCTGGTATTTGCCCATTCGCTTTTAAGAGTCTATCTCAATTCTCTCATTGAGTAGGTTTGTTTCTCAATTGCGATGCAAAGGTACGGCTTTTTTTTGGAATATGCAAATTATACAAGAACTTTTTTTCCAAAAAATTCTGCGTTTTTTAGCAATTTCTCTTTAAAATCGAGCATTTTGATGGCAGTTATTGCACATTCATCCCCTTTATTTCCTAATCTTCCACCGGCACGGTCTTCTGCTTGTTGCATAGTATTGGTAGTAATCAAACCATAGATTACAGGAATATCTCCTTCGGCATTCAGTTGGGCAATACCTTGAGTGGTACCGGCACATACATAATCAAAGTGCGGAGTATCGCCACGAACTACGCAGCCTATTGCAATCACTGCATCTACTTTTCCACTTTTTAATCATTTGTGCAGAACCGAAAGTCAGTTCAAAATCTGCCGGGTACTGTTTTGTACTAAAACTATTTTTTAATTCCTTTTGCGCCATGTTTCTTCAAGGTACTTATGGCTCCTTCCAATAGGGGGCCGGTAATGTTATTGTTCCATTCGGATACTACGATACCGAAACGCATATTTTCTGCATTAGGAACTGAATTGAAATCGTAATCAGATAAGTTATGATACGCTGTTGCCATTGATTTTTTAGTTTTAGTGGTTTAATAAAAGAAAGAGGTTATCTGTACACAGGTGCAGACAACCTCTTTATATCATTAAGGTATATTCTTTTCTTATTTGATGGATGCACGTTCGATGTACTTATCAATGTCCATTGACTGGTAAGAATTGAAGTATTTTTCTTTCACCAAAGTGTATGCTTTAACAGCTTCACTATTCTTGCCCAACTTTTCGAACAATTGACCAGCTTGGATCAAATAGATAGGACTCAATGCCTGGCTGTCTGCTTTATCCGCTGCTTTCAGCAAAGTTCCTGCAGCTTTGTCCAATTGTCCCATTTCAGCATAACAGTTACCGATAGTTCCCAAAATGGCAGGGCTCACCAGCTGGTCTTTAGCGCTGAATTTATCCAGATATTTCACTGCATCTTCATATTTACCCAACTGTGCATAGCAGATACCTGCATAAGCATTGGCCAAATTACCAGCAGCGGTTCCACTGAATTCATCTGCTACTTTCAGAAAACCCTTGTAACCGATACTGTCACCATTCAATGCGGTTTCAAAGTTATCAGCTCCGAAATATTGTTCTCCTTTAAATAAAGCTTCTGATGCTTTTACTTCATTGGGGTCAGAAATAAAATGCTTATATCCCATGAAACCAGCTATGATAATCACTACTGCTGCAATAGTTCCAAGGATTCTTCCTTTGTACTTGATAAGGAATGCTTCTGAGGTACTCAGTGCTTCTTCCATATCTAATGGGTCCTGTAGTGTGTTTTTGTTCTGCCATTTTTATATTTACTTTTTTATTATTTTTCGGATATTCTTTTTCGGTCAGCAAAGTAGTTCATTTCTATGTATTAATGAAATTTACGGGCATATTTTTTAGATTTTTCCCGTTTTTATCTCTAATTTTGTATCCTCAATTAAATAGAAGTTCTATGATACTGAAACGCATCTCGATATTGAATTATAAAAACCTGGAGCAGGCGGAATTGGAATTCTCGCCGAAGATGAATTGTTTTATCGGACAAAACGGTATGGGGAAGACAAATTTGCTGGATGCGGTTTATTATCTTTCTTTTTGTAAGAGTGCCACTAATCCTATTGATTCGCAAAATATCCGTCATGAAGGAGAATTCTTTGTAATTCAGGGCTTCTATGAAACAGATCAAGGTGAGCCGGAAGAGGTATATTGTGGATTGAAACGTCGTCAGAAAAAGCAATTCAAGCGGAATAAAAAGGAATATAACCGTTTATCGGATCATATTGGCTTTATTGCCCCCTTGTAATGGTGTCTCCTGCTGATGCGGAGCTGATTGCAGGAGGTAGTGACGGGCGCCGTCGATTTTATGGATGTGGTGATATCGCAATATGATAAGGAATATTTGGATGCGCTGATACGTTATAATAAAGCATTGACGCAGCGTAATGCTTTGTTGAAATCGGAACAGGAATTCGATGAGGAATTAATGCTGGTATGGGAGGAGATGATGGCATCTGCGGGTGAGGTCGTCTTTAAGAAGCGTAGTGAGTTTATTGCTGAGTTTATACCTACTTTCCAGTCTTTTTATTCTTATATCTCTCAAGATAAAGAGAAAGTGAATCTGGCGTATGAATCTCATGCTATGAGTGGGGGATTGCTGGATATTATCAAGGAGAGCCGTCGGCGCGACCGTGTAATGGGATATTCGTTGAAGGGAGTTCATAAAGATGACTTGATTATGCAGTTGGGGGATTTTCCGATAAAGCGGGAGGGGTCACAAGGACAAAACAAAACTTATCTTATCGCCTTGAAATTAGCTCAGTTTGACTTTTTGAAGAAAACGGGCGGCAATACTACTCCTTTATTGTTGTTGGATGATATTTTTGATAAACTGGATGCTTTCGTGTGGAACAGATTGTAAAACTGGTAGCCGGAGATCGTTTCGGGCAGATTTTCATTACGGATACCAATCGGGATCATTTGGATAAAATATTGAAGAAGATAGAAAGAGAATACAAAGTCTTTGCTGTAGAAGACGGAGAGTGACAGAAAGAAAGGAAATGGCTGAATGAAACGTAATGATGCGGAACAAATAGGGGGAAATGATTCGGAAATTCTTCGGCAGAATGCTTTGGAGGCGCCACTGAACGAGTATCGTCTGATACAGGCATGGAAAGATGTGGTGGGACCTGCATTACTAAATATACGAGTAATCTTATATAAGAATCAAATTCTTTATGTACATCTCACTTCATCGTGCTCGTCAAGAGTTGATGATGGGGCGTGATTTATTGGTGAAAAATCTGAATAAGCAGGTCGGCGCACAAGTGATAGTCAATATTATTTTCCGTTGACAGGATGGTCTTCTGCTGTTTCTTTGGTATTCCCGAAGTTTCCTGCAATACTTCTTGTCAGGTGCGGATTTTAACGGATTTTTACTTATCTTTCTCGTAAAGTCCGCACTTGAAGAAGTGTAATGTGTAAGAGTAGCTTATGGAACAGTTCGTATCACGATAGATTCTATTTCAATATTCCATTCTCAGTCCAGACTTCATCCATTCTCCGGTCGAAAGGTTCGACAGGCAGCTTTTCGTTTACTTGAAAGTTATAACATATACCTATATTATAGGAATGAAGAAGAGGCAGTAATTTGTCATAATATCCTTTTCCTCTTCCCAACCGGTTACCTCGGGCATCAAAAGAAACACCCGGTATAATGGCGAGGTCTATTTTCTCATACGCTGTAAATGCTTCTCCCGTCGGTTCCTCTATGTGATAAGCCTCACCGGTTTTCAGGTTTTGCCTGCCTGTATAAATACGAAGTTCCAACTCATCTCCTTTGACTACCGGCAGCAAAACTGTTTTCTGCCGGTGCCATTTTTCAACGAAGTCATGTGTCTGTACTTCATCATCCAATGAATAATAGAGCAAAACGGTACGGGCCGATGCAAACTTGGGATGCTGTTCCAGTTTCTCAAGCAAAGCAGCGGACTTCGTTATTAATTCGGTGATGCCGTGACGGCGCTTTTCTTGCGCTATCTGCTTGCGCAGTTGTTTTTTTGAGTTCCTTCATCGCTTACTTTCGGTTCTATGGGTTGTTCGGGAGCTTTGGGAAATGATTCACCTTTATCCAATACTTCCAATGCTTTGAGGACAGTCTTGTCGCTCTTGTTCAAGTATTCTATATAAGCTTCCATGCCCAGCATATTATAAATGATGTTTCCGTATAAATTTGTTTCAAACAGTTTCTGTGATTTATACATCAATATGTTGCGACGTTTTAGCCCTTTGTTCTCAGCGAAACGGGCGAATTGTTCCAAAATATTCTGATGCTTCAAATATTGCAGCAGGCTTTCCTCTGTTTCATATTTTTGCATTTCGGCACGGTGGTTGTCCGTATACTGGAAAGCAAACTGGATGGTCAGTCCGCGATTAACAGCCATGCGATAATAGGAAGTCATGCCGGTAGTATCCTGTGGTACAAAGATATCGGGCATAATACCTCCACCTCCATATACAGGACGGCCTAAAGAAGTTTCAAAGATTTGGCTTTGATCCTGCTTGATACTGTCTTGTGAGAAAAATTCTCCGTGTTCGTAACGGGTCAGGATATCCATTTCATAATTTGCGTCATTACCTTTTACATACGGTTTCTGTATGCAGCGTCCTGACGGAGTATAGTAACGGGCAATTGTCAGACGGATGGCTGAACCATCGCTGAAGTCGATAGGTTGTTGTACCAGCCCTTTTCCGAAAGAGCGGCGCCCGATGATTGTCCCCCGGTCATTGTCTTGGATAGCTCCGGCAAAAAGTTTCGCTGGCAGAAGCCGAACCTTCGTCCATCAATACGACAATGGGCATTTTCTGGCTGCTTCCGGTTCCGTTGGATGTATAGTTCTCGCGTGGAGACTTGCGTCCCTGTGTATAAACGATGAGTCTGTTTTTGGGTAAGAATTCATTTACCATCTGAATTGCTGCACCCATATATCCACCGGTATTACCGCGTAAGTCGATGACCACTCCTTCGCAGTTTGCCTGATTTAGCTTGGCTAATGAAATCAATAATTCGGGATAAGTCGTTTCACCGAATTTGTTTACTTTTATGTAACCGAATTTGTCATTCAGCATATAGGCGGCATCTACACTCTTTACCGGTATGTCACCACGAACAATGGTGAAATGTAAAGTTTCTTTTTCTCCCGGACGAAAAACGCCAAGTTTTACCTCACTGCCTTTGGGACCTTTCAGTCTTTTCATGGATTCATAGTTGGTGACAATTTTTCCTACAAAGGCACTGTCATCCACTTCTATGATGCGGTCTCCTGCCATCAGACCCACTTTTTCTGATGGTCCGCCTTGGATGACATTGTTTACATGGATGGTATCTTGCTGGATGGTAAAACTGGATACCGATTCCGCTGAAACTTCCTTTTAAATCAGAATTTACAGCTTCCAGGTCTTTTGCCGGAATATAAGAAGAGTGGGGGTCCAGCTCACCTAGAATTTGCGGCATAGCATCTTCCACCAGTTCACCCATGTTCACTGTATCTACATATTGGTCGTCAATGATACGCAACAATGCATTCAGTTTGTTGGATGAAGTATTAATGATACCTAATTTGTTTCCTGAAAAGTGGTTGGCGTAAAAAGTTCCAATCAATATTCCGGTTACGATGCTTACTGCAACGATTACCGGCATAAAACGGGATGTTCGATTTTTGCTCATATCTTTATTTGCTATTATTCATTGGGATTGATATAGATTACTTCAATATTTGCGCGTTTCAATAAATCAAGCCCGTCTTCCAAACGGTATTTTTCTGAATAAACTACACGTTTGATTCCTGCTTGGATGATGAGTTTGGCACATTCTATGCAAGGAGATGCGGTGACGTACATGGTTGCTCCGTCGCTGCTGTTGTTGCTTCGTGCTATTTTGGTGATAGCATTCGCTTCGGCGTGTAGTACGTAAGGCTTGGTGACTCCGTTGTCATCTTCGCATACATTTTCGAATCCTGCAGGAGTTCCGTTATATCCGTCGGAGATGATCATCTTGTCTTTTACGATCAATGCTCCTACTTGACGGCGTTCACAGTATGAATTTTCCGCCCAAATACTGGCCATGCGGATGTATCGTTTGTCGAGTTTGAGTTGTTTCTCTTCTTTCGTTTCCATTATTTTATTCTTGCTTTTATGGGCAAACTGGATAAAGGTCTTTTTATCCTCCGGAATCAGTTGTAATACCTTACTGTCGCCCCGATAAATAACTGCATTATTTAGTGCATTTATAAATTCATTGTTATAGCTTGTTGCAGTAGGGGTTTTGGCGAAATGTATACTTACTGTTTGCTTTTTTTCCGTCAGCTTGCCATCTGCCTTCAACGTTTCCGTTTTGTATACTACCTGTAAAAGTGCCATCCGCTTTAAAGGTAATGTTGAAGCTATGAATGATATCCAAGGCGTTTTTTCCTTCAGCAGCGATAGCTTTATCCGGATTGTGTGCCATCGCATTGTATTTGGGCTCTCCATTTCCAAATATTCCGTCCCAATTTGCTTTACCATAGAAATCCACTACATGCCATGTGCCGCTTGCAAAGATTTCCTCTACATCGTCTTCATTGTTGCAACTCCATAAGAAAGGGAGTAGCATTAGTATATAAAGAATAGACTTTAGTTTCATATTGTTTGGATTTTTTAGTTGATGATTCCATTTCTTTTCAGCAAGGCATGGATACTGGGTTCTTGTCCACGGAAGCGTTTGTAAAGGGTCATCGGATGTTCCGTTCCTCCTTTCGAGAGAATATTCTCCCGAAAAGAAGCGGCGACTTCCTGGTTGAAGATTCCTTTTTCCTTGAATAAGGAGAAGGCATCCGCATCCAGTACTTCCGCCCATTTATAACTGTAGTATCCGGCAGAATATCCCCCCGCCATAATATGTGAGAACTGTACGGACATGCAGGTGTCTTCCACTCCGGGCAGTACTTGCGCCTTTTTTTCCATGCTTTCATTTTTTCATAAGCGCGGACATCTCCGTCAAATGTTTCCCGGCGGGTGTACCATGCCATATCCAGCAAGCCGAAACTTACTTGACGCAGGCAGGCATAGGCCACATTGAAATTGGATGCATCTACAATCTTTTGGATCAGTTCGGCAGGAATGGGTTCTCCCGTCTGATAATGTCTGGCGAATGTATTGAGAAATTCTTTTTCTGTGGCGAAATTTTCCATAATTTGTGATGGAAGCTCCACAAAATCCCAATATACGCTGGTACCACTCATGGTTGAATAGGTGGTATTGGCAAACATTCCGTGCAAGGCGTGTCCGAATTCGTGTAGAAAAGTGTTTACTTCTGAGAAAGTCAGCAATGCCGGTTTCCCAGCCGATGGCTTGGTGAAGTTCATGGTAACGGATACGTGGGGACGGCTGTTGACTCCGTTTTCTATCCACTGCTCCTTATAGCTGGTCATCCATGCGCCCGAACGTTTTCCGGCACGGGGGTGGAAATCTGTATAAAGTACAGCCAGGAAACTTCCGTCTTTGTCGAATACTTCATAAGCTTTTACATCGGGATGATAGACCGGAATTTCTTTATTTTCTTTAAATGTGATGCCATACAGACGGGTAGCCAGACCGAATACACCTTTCTCTACTTGGCTCAGCTCAAAATAAGGACGCAGCTCTTCTTCATTCAGATTGAATTTCTTATTTTTCAGCTTTTCTGAATAATAGGCCCAATCCCATGGCATCAGCTGGAAGTCATTGCCTTCCATTTCGCGTGCCAATGCTTCAACTTCTGCCACTTCCTTTAGGGCGGCAGGGGTATAGGCATCCAGTAATTGGTTGAGCAGTTTGTATACGGCATCACTCGTTTCGGCCATGCGCCTTTTTTCAGTTTATACTCGGCAAAAGTGGAGAAGCCTAGTAAATGAGCCAGTTCCATGCGAATGTTTACCAATTGCTTGATGATGTCCACATTGTTGTATTCGTTATTGTGTGTACATTGGGTATTATAAGCCATATAGACTTCTCTGCGCAGTGAACGGTCATCACAATATTTCATGAAAGGAACAAAACTGGGAGCATCCAATGTAATGATGCTGCCTTCTTT
>ENA-OQES01000806-OQES01000806.1-human-gut-metagenome-genome-assembly--contig:-NODE-806-length-12625-cov-2.236918_pt1 | contig 12625 bp, 14 predicted proteins | sample MGYA00242798_ERZ504641 | MGnify/ENA primary metagenome ERZ504641 (study PRJEB26092, sample SAMD00036327) | human gut metagenome | host: Homo sapiens | study: EMG produced TPA metagenomics assembly of... | reverse complement strand
ATACAATCTTGCCAAACGCACCTCCAATGATAACACCGACAGCCATATCGACCACATTGCCTTTCATGGCAAAAGCCTTAAATTCCTGTAAAAATGAACTTTTTCCCATCTTTTCAATTATTTAATTATGATTTTGGATACGAATATAAAAACCATTTTCTTACTTTTGCAGCGCAATTCGTAAAAGAAATGCTGTAAAAGTTTGAAAGTTTAATTTTAAACATTATAAAATCCCTTAAAAGTTTAAACAAAATGATTAAAGTAGGTATTAATGGATTCGGACGTATCGGACGTTTCGTATTCCGCGCTGCTCAGAAAAGAAACGATATTCAAATCGTTGGTATTAACGACCTTTGCCCGGTAGATTACTTGGCTTACATGCTGAAGTATGATACTATGCACGGTCAATTCGACGGTACTATCGAAGCTGATGTTGAAAACAGCAAACTGATCGTTAACGGTCAATCTATCCGTATCACTGCTGAAAAGAACCCGGCTGACCTGAAATGGAACGAAGTAGGTGCTGAATACGTAGTTGAATCTACCGGTTTGTTCCTGACTAAGGAAAAAGCTCAGGCTCACATCGAAGCTGGTGCAAAATACGTTGTAATGTCTGCTCCTTCTAAGGATGACACTCCGATGTTCGTTTGCGGTGTTAACGAAAAGACTTATGTTAAGGGTACTCAATTCGTATCTAACGCTTCTTGTACTACTAACTGCTTGGCTCCTATCGCTAAGGTATTGAACGACAAATGGGGTATCACTGACGGTTTGATGACTACAGTTCACTCTACAACTGCTACTCAGAAAACAGTTGACGGTCCTTCTATGAAAGACTGGAGAGGTGGTCGTGCTGCTTCTGGTAACATCATCCCGTCTTCAACAGGTGCTGCTAAAGCTGTAGGTAAAGTTATTCCTGAATTGAACGGTAAATTGACTGGTATGTCTATGCGTGTTCCGACTTTGGACGTATCTGTAGTTGACTTGACTGTTAACTTGGCTAAACCAGCTACTTACGCTGAAATCTGCGCTGCTATGAAGGAAGCTTCTGAAGGCGAATTGAAGGGTATCCTGGGTTACACTGAAGATGCAGTTGTTTCTTCTGACTTCTTGGGTGACACTCACACTTCTATCTTCGATGCTAAAGCTGGTATCGCTTTGACTGATACTTTCGTTAAAGTTGTTTCTTGGTATGACAACGAAATCGGTTACTCTAACAAAGTATTGGATTTGATCGCTCACATGGCTTCTGTAAACTGCTAATCAGTTAATTAAAACCATACAACAAAAAGCCGCTCGGATTTTCCGAGCGGCTTTTTTGTTGTATGCAAGTTTGTTTTCTTTCTTTGAATGTTAAGTGCTTAAATTCTCCTCTGAAAATGATGTCTTTGGGTGTTCTTGTATTATTATCGTAAAGGGATAGGATTGAGAAACTCATTTATTGATATTGTCAGCATAAGATAAGTTTGCTGATTTGTAGCATGTTTATTCTTAGGTTAGGAGATATCCCTTTTAAGAAGATCTTTGGAAAGGAAGAGGAGAGAGAAGAGAGAATATTGGGCATAAAAATATCCTGAATGCTTTTACAACAAGAGCATTCAGGATATTTTTATCTGGTATTTATTGATATGACAAACGAGTTGAATTACTTCTGTACCGGATTTGTGTAAATGATACTCATCTTAATTCGTTGATTTTCATCGGATGAATTGTTTAGGTCTTCACCACCTACTAGCATAGCAGAATTTACATTCAGGTCGTTTTCTACTCCGATGATGTTACCTTGTGAGTCTGTTTCTGTTGTTACAGGTACAAGTAATAATTTGTTCCAGTCTTTATGCTCGTTTTTCCAATTATTCCATTCTGTCTCTCCCTTTTCAATTTCAGTTCTTATTTCACTGAATATATATGATATTAAGCGGTTTAGCTTTTGAAAAAAGAGTATGAGTTAGAGTTAGAATCATACGTTGCTAAGAATGTTGTTTTATTGTCATGTACCTTGTTGTTTTCGAAGAAATCTTTCATTTCGCTTTTTCTTACCATAAGCAAGATTCCGGGCGTTCCCATTTTTAAAGGAGTATTGCTTTGATCTTTCAGTTTTTGAAATGAAACAGAAATCGAATTCAAGGTATCATTTTTGTGGGCTTCATACATTTCTTCAATAGGAAGAGTTACTTCTGTACAAAGACCGGCAGGTGTTTTAAGGTATGTACATTTGGTATCGTTTACCAGTTCTTTCATGCCTGAGTTTTGAAAACGGGTAGACATGAAAACTTCTTTGGTAGATGACATCGGAACGATTGTATGTACCAAGGTGTCTTTGTCTTCATCGGTTTTTGTCCAATATGCTATGGTCAGATGAAGGTAGATATCAGAGATATACAAAATAGAACCTTCGCCGCTAGTGGTATGTACATAAAATCCTTTTAGTACATTATTGATGAAAGACTCTGAATCCTTAAAATAGGGATGGATAGTCTTTCCGTTTACAGTTTCTGTATAATTGTATTTCTCAAGAAAGTCTTTACAGAAATCTTTTCCTAATCCAATAGAAACATTGGGGTAGTAGGTATCTTCATTTCTGATAGAATCAGGAATAGTACGGTCGTATGCTGAATAATCTTTTGTGGCTAGCGGAGCAGCATTTTTATCGTAATAATCTGTCGGTTCCATATTACTATAATATAATGCTTTATCCGTGCCGTCGTCTTTGATAACCTTTGGTTAGCGGATCAACCTGCACACGAAGGTTTGCCAAAGATCTCCAAAATAACTCGTGTAGTATAATCCCAGCGTTGCTTCTTTAATTTCTTCAATTCTATCTGGCAATATAAAATTCTCAGGACAGTTTATCTGAACTAGAAAATCAGAACTGAAAGTGCCATAATCCTGATCTGTAAATTTACCGAGATAAGCCGTACTAGAACGTGAATAAACAGAATCTAACAAATGAGATCTTGTTTCAATTGTATACGAATCGGCTTTAGCCGGAATCATGTCATTGTCGGCCACAAACTGACCGATTCCTGTCGTTTCGTCATCACAACTGTAGAGTGTGGCGGCAATTCCTAATGCTACCAAGAACTTGAGTTTCATTGTTTCAAATTAAGATGTTGTATATTAAGAGAGTTATTCGGCTTCTTCCCATACTTTATCGTACAATGCATTGCATGCATCAGCGTAAGTATCTTCGGGTTGATAGTCGACTACCGGAATATTAAGGCTACGTGCATAATCCATAATAGCCGGATTTACATTTTCACTGTTTTGGATAACTCCATCTGAGTATGTGATAGCCAGTTTGCATAATTCATCATGGTTTACTGGGTCTGCTATCATGTTAAGGTCGTCAGAAGTTATGTCTCTAAATAAAATCTGGTCTTTAAAGTTAGGAACCAAATTTGATTGGAATCCGTTGCCGTAAACCGAGAAAATTACTTTTGAATCTCTAAACGAGGGTTCGTCGTAATATGCCTTTTTTTATGAATAGAGGTACAATAGCACTCATCCATCCGTGGCAATGTATGATATCCGGACACCAGCGAAGTTTTTTTAACGGTTTCCAATACGCCTCGGGCATTAAAAAAATAGCACGTTCGCCATTATCTTCATATTCTTTACCCTCTTCGTCGGTTGTCATCAAACGGTGCTGGAAGTAATCATCGTTGTCAATAAAGTAAACCTGACGTCTTGCAGCTTGGATAGAAGCTACTTTAATGATCAATGGATGGTCTGTATCATCGATAATGATGTTCATTCCTGATAAACGGATTACTTCGTGTAATTGGTTGCGACGTTCGTTTACATTGCCCCATTTAGGCATGAATGTACGGATTTCACGACCTTTGTCCTGGATGGCTTGTGGTAGATTTTGACCGATTAGAGATAATTCACTTTCGGGTACGTAGGGAGTAATTTCCTTGTGTAATGAATAATACTTTTTTGCGCGCTCATGTTATTTTAATAGTTGCTCATAAACATTTTGCAAAGATATAAAAAAAATTGGACGAGAAAGGACAAATACCTCTTGTTATTTATTCCTTATAGTTTGTTAATGTCTTGTAAAATAGAGTGTTGCAAATGAAACTATTTCATTTGCAAGTAAATGCCCAATAAAAAACTTTACTCATTTTTTATCAATCTGTTTTATTATATGATAAAAATGTGGTTACTTTGCAGCCGATTTTAGAAAACTATAGGTTTAATAATCAAAGAAAATGAAGTTAATTCAAACTATTCAAGAACTTCGTACGGAGTTAGATGCGCTTCGTAAGGAGGGCAAGACTATCGGACTGGTTCCTACTATGGGAGCTTTGCATGCAGGTCACGCTTCGCTTGTAAAACGTGCTGTTGCTGAAAATGACGTTGTTGTAGTGAGCGATTTTGTGAATCCCACTCAGTTTAACGACAAGAATGATTTGTTAAAATATCCTCGTACTTTAGATGCTGATTGTAAATTACTGGAGGAGTGTGGAGCTTCGTTTGTATTTGCACCGTCAGTTGAAGAAATTTATCCGGAGCCGGATACTCGTCAGTTTAGTTATGCTCCACTTGATACAGTAATGGAAGGAAAGTTCCGTCCTGGTCATTTTAATGGAGTATGCCAGATTGTAAGTAAGCTTTTCCTGATTGTTGAGCCTACGCGTGCTTATTTTGGGGAAAAAAGGATTTTCAGCAGCTTGCTATTATTCGTGAAATGGTACGCAAATATCCTTTCAATTTGGAAATTGTAGGTTGTCCTATTGTGCGTGAGGAAGACGGGCTGGCATTGAGCAGCCGCAATGCACGGCTTTCTGCGGTGGAGAGAGAGTATGCGCTGAATATTTCGCAGACTTTATTTAAGAGTTGTACTTTTGCAAAATCTCATCCGGTCGCTGAGACTCAGAAGTTTGTAGAAGATGCGATTGCTGCCGCTCCGGGTTTGCGTCTGGAATATTTTGAAATAGTAGACGGCACTACGCTTCAGAAAATAACGGATTGGGAAGATACGGATTATGCAGTAGGTTGCATTACGGTATTTTGCGGAGAGGTACGTTTGATAGATAATATAAAAATATAAGGGATAGTGATCGTTAACCATTAGAATTATGATGATTGAGGTATTAAAAGTCGAAACTGCATTGTGTCCGTGTAAACGGAAGCCAATTTGAATTACATGGGTAGTATTACGATTGACGAGGACTTGATGGATGCCGCCAACATGATTGCCGGCGAGAAAGTGCACATTGTGGATAATAATAACGGCGAGAGGTTTGAAACTTATATTATTAAGGGTGAGCGCGGTTCGGGATGTATTTGTCTGAATGGGGCTGCTGCCCGGAAAGTACAGGTGGGTGACATTGTGATTATCATGTCATACGCCATGATGGATTTTGAGGAAGCTAAATCGTTCAAGCCGACGGTGGTTTTCCCTGATTCGGCGATGAACAAGATTGTATAACGATATTTTTGGTTCGGTAATCCAAAAGGCCCGGTAGACGTGAGTCTGATACGGGCTTTATTTTTTATCCGCAATCATAGGGGGCAATAAACTTTCATTTATTATCCGGTAGTATGATTGCGGATAATCTGTTTATATGGATTTCTCCTTGATAAGTCCTGTCCGGTAGGCCATCAGCAATTTCTTTAAATCGTTGATCTGTGTCACCAGTTCCCGTCCTTTGTCAGTGTCCTTTACCATCATGCGTTGGGTGCTCATTTCTACTATCTGGGTGCTCGATTTGATATCCTGCCCTTCTTCAATGGCCTTTTTGCATTGAGGTGAACGGTTCGTGCTGTACCAGTTGGAATCCGCGCGAATGGTATACCAGTGTATATCCGGCAATTCCGGTTTCCGAATGGTACGCTTTAGAGAATCCTCCGTCTATGACCATCATCTTGCCGTTTGCTTTTATCGGATTCTCACCTTGGATGGTTTTTTACGGGTACATGCCCGTTGATGATATGGCGGTGTGTTCCTATCACGCCGAACTCGTCCAGCAGCATGTCACATACTTTTTCTTCATTGCGCAGGCTGTAATAGTGACCTTTCACTTCCTTGTGCAACTCTTTCTCTTTTAAGAAGTAACGTTCAAAAGTAGCCATTTTGTCTTTGTCGAAAGCAGGGGAGTCTTTGCCACACCACAAGTACCATACATAGTCTACGGCAAAGGGGCTCTGTCCTCGTTGTCTTCCTCAGCGAAGAAGGCGGTACGGATCAAATGCCCTACTTTTTCCAAGCAAGGCTTTTCCCTTGTACGTTTTTCCAGGCTATGGACACATCTTTCAGCGTACCGTCGGCATTCAAGGGGATGGAGGCGTGGAACAGCAGATTTGAGTTGCTCACCGTGTACATGCATCCGTAACGGAACAGGCAGCGGATATGTTTTTTCAATTTCTCACTGCTGACAAATGAACGATGGAGTTTGTTCATAATTTCCCGTTCTTCGTCTGTCAGCTTATAAGGATCGGCAGGATCTACCGTAGGAAGAAAACTGTCTTTCAGCTCATATTCTTTTCCATTGGGCATTGTGATGGTCTTACGCTCGAAGTCTATACGGTGTAGCAGCATACGGTCGTCCATCTCGAAATCGGGGCGGCGCCTGATAATCTCCGCTTCCAGCTTGAACTGGATAACACTGATTGCTTTGTGCATCTGGCCTATCATGCGCAGCGTCTTGGCATTGTACGTACAGTCTTCTTTCTCTACTTTCGGTCCGAACAGGGTGCAGGGATCATCAGCGTATGTTTCCATGGCAAAGGTGGCCAGGGGCAGAAGGTTGATGCCATATCCGTCCTCCAGAGCGGCAAGGTTGCCATAACGCATGGCCAGGCGTAGCACGTTTGCCATACAGCAGTCGTTGCCGGCTGCGGCTCCCATCCATAAAATGTCATGGTTTCCCCATTGTACGTCGAAATTATGATAATCGCATAATATGTCCATAATGCGGTGGGGGGCAGGGCCACGGTCGAATATATCACCCAGCACATGCAGTGTGTCTATGGTGAGCCGTTGGATGAGGTTGCATAGGGCAATGATAAAGTCATCGGCGCGGCGGGTAGAAATGATGGTGCTGATGATGACATTAATATACGCCTGTTTGTTGGGAACCATTGAGTTTTCGTGCAACAACTCCTGAATGATATACGAGAATTCTTTGGGAAGCGACTTCCGCACTTTGGAACGGGTATATTTGGAGGATACATTCTGGCATACACGTACCAGTTGGTTCAACGTGATGACATACCAGTCGTCCAGACCCGTTTCCACTGCTTTTACCAGATCCAGTTTTTTGTTCCGGATAATAAATCAGCGTACATAGTTCTTTTTTTTCATTCTCGCGCAGGGTATTGCCGAATATTTCATTTACTTTTCTTTTGATGGCCCCGGAAGCATTCCGCAATACATGCTGGAATGCCTCGTACTCTCCGTGCAGGTCGGCAAGGAAATGTTCTGTACCTTTAGGCAGGTTCAGAATAGCTTCCAGGTTGATTATTTCCGTACTGGCATCGGCTATAGTGGGGGAAACTATGCGATAGCAGTTGCAGGTATCGCATATCTTCCTGTATGGTTTCCGGGGTGATAGAATTATAAGCGTTCATAGCTGGAAATTATATAAAAAACATAAGTATTAATTGGGCTATAATGACCCGGCTGAACATGGACAGCGGATATACGGTGGCATAACTCACTGCCGGATTATCACCGGGTAACGTGTCATTGGCATAGTTCAATGCCATAGGGTTTGCCATGCTTCCACACAGCATGCCACAGGTGCTTCCGAAGTCGAGGTGGCTTATGCGGAGGGCCACTAATGCCATAATGACTACCGGAATAAAGGTGATGGCGAAGCCTACAGCTATCCAGATGGCTCCTTCGGGGCGCATCACTGTCTCGAAGAAATGTGCGCCTGCATCCAGTCCCAGGCAAGCCAGATAGAGGGATAACCCGATACCGCGCAGCATCAGGTTGGCACTCCGGGTGGTATAAGTGATGAGGTGGAAACGGGGGCCAAAGCATCCGATAAGAATTCCTACTACGATAGGTCCGCCTGCCAGGCCTAATTTAACGGGAGTGCTGATGCCGGGGATGGCGATAGGGATGGAGCCTAGTATCAATCCCAGTACAATACCTATAAAAATGGCGGCAAGATTAGGGTCCTTCAACGTTTTAACCGCATTGCCCAATACTTTTTCCACATTCTCTATGGCTTTGGCTTCTCCCACTACGGTCAGCCGGTCGCCCAGTTGGAGGATCAGCCCCGGTGTGGCAAGCAGTTGTACCCCGCTGCGCATCACACGGCTGATGTTGATGCCATAGCTGTTGCGCAGACGTAAAGAGCCTAGATTTTTTTCCCGGTTTATTTCGGGGCGGCTGATAACGATATGTTTGGAAATCAATTGGCTGTCTATGGCATTCCAGTCGATGTCTTCTTTATTCCAATCCTGGTTTTCCTGTTCGCCGAAAAGAATCGTGAGCGAGGGAGCGTCCTTTTCGGTGGTGATAACCAGCAGGCGGTCATTCTCTTTCAGTACTTTTTTTCTGAAGTGGGGATGCTTACCGTGCCTTCTCGCCATAAACGGGAGATAACAAATTTAGGATAGCTTAATAAAGCTACTTCTTTTATGCTTTTATTGAAAATGGCGGGATTGTGCACTTTGAAGGTGGCAATGAATGTCTGATTGGTGTCCTCGTGCTCGTGAATGTCGATATCTGAGGGACGGACAAATAATTTGCGTACCAGCAGCATGGCTAGAATAACACCTACCACTCCCAGCGGATAGGTTACGGCGCAACTTAACGCAGCGCCACTGGCGGGTTCCCCATTTGTTTCAATGTCTGTTGGGCGGCCCCAAAGCGGGAGTATTGGTGGTGGCTCCACAAAGGATGCCTACCATATCGCTCATCGGTATGCCTCCCAGTTTGCTGAAAAGCACCGTCATGACCGTACCTGTCAGAATAACGCCCATGCCCAGCATATTGAGCTGTACACCGCCTTTACGGAATGAACTGAAAAAGCCGGGACCTACCTGCAATCCTAGTTCGTATACAAAAAGCACAAGACCGAAACTCTCGGCGTAATTCAGCATATTCGAGTCGATTGAGAATCCCAAGTGTCCGGCCAGAATACCGGCAAAAAGACGAGGTAACTCCCAATGAAATGCCAAACAGGTGGATCTTACCTAAACCGAGCCCCACAGCAATGATAATCGAGAGGATTACAACCGCCTGTAAAGGCGTGTGTTCAAAAAATAAGCTATTTAACCATTCCATATTGCAAAGATAGTACATTTTTCAAGTTCTGCAAGCGATAAATAGGTATTTATGGATGGAACATGACTCATCTCGTTCTATAAATGATTCTTTTCCTCCAGCCACGCATCAATCAATTTTCTTGCCAGACTCAGCTTTTTGGGTATCTCTGGCAAATTGTCTTTGGTATAGAAAGCGCCGGCACTCAGTTCTTCTTGTTGTAGTTTGATGTTTCCGCTTTCATAATCGGCGGTGAAGCCTATCATGATTCCGCTGGGATAAGGCCACGGCTGGCTGCCGAAATATTTCAGGTTTTTGATATGGAGTCCTGTTTCTTCCAGTACCTCGCGGTGCACACATTCCTCCAAAGTTTCGCCCGGTTCAAGAAAACCGGCTACCAAACCGTTGAAGGTTCCCCGGAAGTTGCGGGCGTGGACCAGCAGTATGCTGTCTTCCCGGCGTATCAATACAATGATGGCAGGAGAGATGCGCGGATAAATTTCCTGACGACATTGGGGGGCAATTTTTTAGCAATAGGAGAAATCTGTACGGTAGGTACGCCGCACATGGGGCAATAGCGGCTGTTCTTGTCCCAATTCAGTATCTGGAAGGCTTTGCCACCCACATTGTACTCTTCCCAAGGCAATACGTCGTATGAACTCCGGAGATCCATCATCAGGTGGCGGTCATTTTCGCTGCCGGGCACCGGGGCATGTACGGAGAAAGTCTTGGCAGTGCGTCCCTCTATCTCTCCGATGGTGTGGATAGTGCTTCCTACCGGAACAGGCATGGGAGGCTCTGTTCCGAAAGGTATGGTGTACATTCCGTTCTTTTTCTCTATCAGCAGCTGATCCTTATAAAAAACGAACCAGCCGCAGGTTTCTATATCTTCTTCCATATTCGTTTTTTACCTTGTTGCAATTATTGATTCAATCCTTTCATAGTGAGCTGGATGCGCTTGCGCTCTAGGTCTATGCTCATCACTTTCACCCGTACATGCTGATGGATGCTGACTACGGTGGTGGGGTCGCTCACAAATTTGTCGGCCAGTTGTGATACGTGCACCAGACCCTTCTCTTTGATTCCTATATCTACAAAGCAACCGAAGTTGGTAATATTGTTCACAATGCCGGGCAGTTCCATTCCTTCAGTCAAATCCTCTATGGTCTTTACATTCTTGTCAAATTCAAAAACTTGGATTTGTTGCCGTGGGTCGCGTCCCGGCTTGTCCAATTCCTGCATGATGTCTGTCAAGGTGGGAAGCCCCACTGTCGGGGTGACATACTTCTTGATATCAATCCGGCTGCGCAGTTCTTTGCTTTTTATCAGTTCGTCTACGGTGCAGTTCAGGTCTTTGGCTATCTGCTCCACTATGGGATAGCTTTCGGGATGCACGGCCGAGTTGTCCAGCGGATTCTTTGCTTGTGGGATACGCAGGAACCCTGCGCATTGCTCAAACGCTTTCGCTCCCATCCGGGGTACTTTCAATAACTCCTTGCGTGAACTGAAAGGCCCGTTCTCGGTGCGGTAATCCACAATGTTTTGAGCCAAGGCAGGACCTAGCCCCGATATATAAGTCAGCAGATGGCGGCTGGCGGTATTGAGGTTCACACCTACCAGGTTCACACAACTTTCCACTGTCTGGTCCAATGATTTCTTCAATAAAGTCTGGTCCACATCATGCTGGTATTGTCCCACTCCGATAGATTTGGCATCTATTTTCACCAGTTCGGCCAGCGGGTCCATCAACCGGCGGCCTATGGATACGGCTCCACGCACGGTCACGTCGTATTCAGGGAACTCGTCTCGGGCGGTTTTCGAGGCCGAGTAAATGGATGCTCCGTCCTCGCTTACTACAAATACTTGCAATTCACGGTCATAGCGTTGTGAAGTGATGAATTGTTCTGTCTCACGGCTGGCGGTGCCATTGCCTATGGCGATTGCCTCTATCTGATATTGTTCTACCAATTTCACGATGCTGCGGGCTGCCTGTGAGTATTCATTCTTGGGCGGATGCGGATAAATGGTTTCATTGTGCAGCAAAGAGCCTTGGGCGTCCAGACAGACTATTTTACATCCGGTACGGTAGCCGGGATCAACTCCCATGACCCGTTTCTGTCCCAAAGGAGGAGCCAGCAGAAGCTGTCTCAGGTTTCCAGCGAAGACGCGGATTGCCTCCTCGTCGGCTTTCTCCTTGCTCAAGGCTGAAAATTCGGTTTCGATGGAAGGCTTCAGAAGCCGCTTGTACGCATCACGCACTGCCTCGCCTACCTGGCGGCTGCATTCATTGTTGCCACGGACATACATTTGTTCCAGCCGTCCGGCGCACTCTTCGTCATCAGGACTTATACTTACTTTCAACAGGCCTTCCGACTCTCCCCGGCGGATAGCCAGCAGACGGTGGGAGGAACAGCGTTTCAAAGGTTCGCTGAAATCGAAATAATCGCGGTATTTGGCGGCTTCTTCCTCTTTGCCTTTCACCACTTTGGAGGTGATGACAGCTTGTCGGGAAAATTGGTTGCGCAGTTGGTTGCGGGCGCGCTCGTCCTCGCTCACTTGTTCGGCTATGATGTCGCGCGCGCCTTTCAGCGCATCCTCTTCGTCTTTCACATCTCCTTTCACAAAAATCGGGGCAGACGGCTGTCCAGATGGTTTTCGCGTTGCAATAACAGTAAGGTGGCAAGCGGTTCCAGTCCTTTTTGCCGTGCCGCTTCGGCGCGGGTCTTACGTTTCGGCTTATAGGGCAGATATATGTCTTCCACTTCGGTGGCATCCCAACTCTGTTCAATGCGTTTGCGCAATTCTTCTGTCAGTTTGCCCTGTTCTTCTATGGTAGAAAGAATGGTTTCTTTTCGCTTGGCCAGTTCACACAACTTGTCATTTCTGTCTTTAATTTCGCCTATTTGTACTTCGTCCAGCCCTCCGGTTGCCTCTTTCCGGTATCGGCTTATGAAAGGGATGGTAGCTCCCCCAGCCCAGTAGAGATAATGTATTGTCTACTTGATGTACGGAAACCTTCAGGGCTGCGGCAATCATTTTATTGAATAGTTCCATGTCTGTTGTTTTCTTTTGGGGGCAAAGGTATAAAAAAGGTATGGTTTTCCGTATAATTTGAGGTTGAAAACAGTGTATCTTATCCGTTCGCTCGGTATTCTCTTGATTTTGAAATGACTGCATCGAACTAGGAAGTCATGGAAACATTGTGTTTATTGGATGACAACTTATCATGGGGAAAAGAAAAAATACAGGATAAATAATTAAGTTTACAGACAATGGCAAATTCGGATTTCTATTATGGTGCTTATCCAGCAGAGTATTCTAATTCGTTGTCTGGAATTTTTGATATGAAAATGCGAAATGGCAATACTACGGATTTTGCACATGCTGTTCAAT
>ENA-OQES01000805-OQES01000805.1-human-gut-metagenome-genome-assembly--contig:-NODE-805-length-12632-cov-2.783687_pt1 | contig 12632 bp, 15 predicted proteins | sample MGYA00242798_ERZ504641 | MGnify/ENA primary metagenome ERZ504641 (study PRJEB26092, sample SAMD00036327) | human gut metagenome | host: Homo sapiens | study: EMG produced TPA metagenomics assembly of... | reverse complement strand
TTTTCCTCTTGTTTCAGACTTTAATCCTTCTATTCTTACTTCCCTGCTTTCCTCTTTCAGATCCAGATATTCATTTTTTGCTGAAATTGCGGTGGTCCACACTTTTCATAGGGTAATGGATCTCCTCAAACAGCTCCTCTAAAGCAAACACCATTTCAGAAAGGCTGTAAAAAACAATGCCATACTCCTTACTTTCATGATTGATCCTTCCTTTTAATATCCTGTTTTCAAAATCATCCACTGCAATATGGATCTGACGATAAGAATTCGGTATTGCTCCAGTCTTTGCTACTGACATTTTTTCACCCACTTTCTGTTTATTATTCTGTTTTATACTATTTTCAGTATAGCAGTTTTCCGGTTACAAATCGGTTACAAAATACTTAATTTTTTCGTTTTTTCGTCTTAATAAACTGGACATTTCCATAGCGTATAGTTATACTTATTGTATAAATTCAAATTGCACGATATAAAAATGATATATAAAGGAGACCTGCCATATGCCATCTCTTCTGAACAGAGACCAACGATCCATGTACAGACCCTTGGCGGATTTTTCTATCCGCACAAACGGCTGCCAGATCAATGACAACAGCAATTCAGTCTAAAAAAGCCCTGGGCATTATTAGAGTATCTTGTTATATTCCAGAAAAAAGGATATCAAACCCTGCTGAACTGATCCGTATCATCTGGGCCGATGATACCCGGTGTCAATCCAAACGGAGCATTGAAAAACCCTTATGTTCCGTTCCCGTAAACTGTTAGAGCCGTTAGGGATCTCCCGCAGAAACTGTTAGTCCAGCAGCGGGGAACATATGCCTGGACCCAGGATTATCCTACGGTTTAGATATTGATGAATTTGAGTCTGTATGCAACCGGGCTTTAAGCAACTCCCTTGATCCGGAAGAAAATCTGTCCCTGTGTATGGAGGGTCTTTCTATTTACAAGGGTGATTTCCTTCCAAAAATCAGAATACGAATCATGGGTCATTCCCATCAGTGCTTATTATCACTCTCTGTACCAGAAGCTGGTTTACAAGACCATTCAGCTGCTTTTGGACAAACAGGCTTACGGACAGATCACTTCCATCTGCCAGACTGCTATTGGGATCGAGCCTTTTGATGAGGAATTTCATTATCACCTGGTCTATTCCTTATATAAGGACGGCCATACCAGCCAGGCACTTGAAGAATATAGCAATACCTTAGACCTGTTCTACAATGAATTTTCCATTTCACCAACGGAACATTTTAAGGAGCTGTATAATATCATCCGTAACAGTGAACGTGGCATCAATACAAACCTTGACTCTATCCAGACTTCCTTAAACGAGGAAAGCAGCGGCGGGGCTTTCTACTGTGAATATCCTATTTTCAGGGATCTGTTCCAGTTAGAACGCCGTTCTATCCAGCGTACCGGAGACTCTATTTATCTCTGCCTGCTGACAGTTACAGGGATCGACGGAAAAACTCCAAAGAGCATGATCCTTCAAAAAGCAATGGAACACTTAAATACTTCCATTATGGCTTCCCTGCGCTGCAGTGATGTATTCACCCGTTACAGTATCAGCCAGTACCTGATCTTACTGCCTACTGTAACCATTGAAAAAGGAGAAATGGTCTTAAAACGTATTATCAGCAACTTCCGCAAGCTTTACAACCGGAAGGACATTACAGTTGAGATCCGTTTGCAACCGGTTCTTCCCTGGAAAAATACGCCTTTAGGCGAAACCTTAAATTACGAAGAACTGACAGAAGAAGAACCCTAGAATTTCCGTAAGTAAACAAAAAACATTTAAAAAATCAGATGGAGCCAGGTCGGTTCCATCTGTTTTTAATTTTATGTACTAGGAAATTCCGTTGGAACTCCCTAGTACACAAAAAGGCACGACCTGCCAACGATGCGCACTCGCGCGATGAGGAAGTTTGTCGCAAAGCGAACCGCGCTCGGCGCGAGAATGTGCCAAGGCACATTCTTTTTTATGGTTTCTGCTCCCGTCATCTCTTTATTTATGGCGTGCAGATCACCGGTATTCCCTTGTAAAGCAGATCATATAAAGTTGCTGCACTGGCCGGTGGCAGATTTACGCAGCCATGGCTGCCGCTGGTCTGATAAATGGTTCCACCGAATTTGCTTCTCCAGGAAGCATCATGAAGTCCGATGCCTCCGTTAAATGGCATCCAGTAATCTACATGGCTTTCGTATTCATATTTGCCGTTATCCAGCTTCTTTCCACGCAGGATACGGTCATTTTTCTTTATAAGTCAGACTGTAGATACCTGCCGGTGTTGTATAATCCTTTGACACATTTCCTGTTACACAGGGCGCATCCCAGACAACGGTACCATCTTTTACCATGTATACATGCTGTCCGCCAAGATCCACCTGTACATATGTATTGCCCCAGTCACCACCTGTTCTGGAAACTGCACTCTGGCTGTATACAGGCTCCCTGTCTGCACTGTCACCATCCTGCCATGCCGAACCACTCTGGATCAGCTCAGTAAGGGCTGCGATCTCGCCTGCCTGGTCAATCTTCCATCCATAAGGGCCTGTAAGCTGGTATTCTGCTCCTGTTACCCCTGTAAAGGTACGTGTCTTTCCTGCTGTATCGTAAGTTGCCGCCAGATTTGCCACAAATGCTGCGACTTTTTGCCTGATCCAGAGTTACCTGTCCATTGCTGCTTCCTGTGATCCAGCTGGCCATGGTCTCGCCGGAAAGGACTTCTGACGCATCTCCAAATACATACCGCAGCTGTTTGGTCCTGCGGCTGTTCATAGCTGCACATAAAGCCTTCAGGTTTTCATCACTTTCCCAGACACCAACGGTACGGTAACAGCCGGTTTCTTCCAGGGAAAGTTCCCTGCTTCCGGCTCTTACAACAGCTGTGATCACCTGTTTTGTCTTTTCCGGGTCCACATCATTTCCCTGTACAGCCGGAACGATGGTAAATTCTTTTCCTTCTTCATAAGCAGAGATGGAAGCATCTTTTGTTGTCACAATACTTCCGCCACTGATGCAGGAAAGATTGCTGATCTTATTGTTTAACGCCTCTTCGTTATACTGGGCAGAAACTTCCATTGTATGCGTATTTTTCACCGGAAGGTCCTGCTACACGGCCGGTGGCATTCTGACTGTCCAAAATATTCTGGATACTGCCGGAAACAGTCACCTGGTAGCCAATATCGCTGCCTTTGATGCTCTCTTCTTTTCCGCCTTTTTCCTTGATATTCAGTGTATATTCCCCAGCATAAAAGCCTTCGATCCTTGCTTTTGCTTCATCTGGCGTCAATCCACCTACACCTACGCCATTGATCTTGGTGCCGGATACCAGCTTTGAGGTATCACTTTCATCTGCAAATGCACCTATGGTTGCAGCTAATGACAATGTCAGTGCTGACAGAACCGTTAAAAGCAGTTTCTTTTTTCCTACATTTTTTCTCATACTCCATACTCCATTTTTTTGAGCACCTGACCTGTAAACTCCCCTGTCAGTCGATCACCTTAATGCTTTCGATCACCGGCTGGTTTTCTTTTGCAACTGTTCCGTTGTTGTCTTCTACCTTTGTATCTTCACAGATCGCGTCAACCACATCCATACCGTCCGTTACATAACCAAAGCAGGCATATTCACCGTCTAAGAAGGTACTGTCCTCATGTACGATAAAGAACTGGGAGCTTGCGCTGTCCTTACGCTGGGCTCTTGCCATAGAAATAGCTCCTCTTGTATGGGATAATGGATTTTTCACGCCATTGGAGTCAAATTCGCCTTTGATCTCACGCTCGGAACCGCCCATACCTGTTCCTAATGGGTCACCGCCCTGGATCATAAATCCACTGATGATGCGGTGGAAGGTAAGTCCGTCATAAAATCCGTTTCCAGCCAGATCTAAAAACGTTTGCAACTGTGATCGGTGCTGCATCCCCGTCTAATTCTACATTAATGGTGCCGTAATCTTTTACAGTGATCTCTACATGGTGCTTTCCCGCAGCTGCTGCCAGATCCAGTTCACTGTTTTCCTCTGCTGCCTCTGTAGTTTCTGCTGTTTCACTTGCTGCAGCCCGGGTTGTCTCTTCTGCTTTTTGCTGTCTCAGTTTCTTTTGTATCTTCTGCCTTTGCAGTTGTTTCAACTGCTGTTGTCTCTGCTGTATTATCTTTTGTACCGCAGCCTGCTAATAACATGGCAGATGCTGCTGCCATCAGGCAGATCTTCATCCATTTCTTCATTCTTAATTTCAATTCCTTTCTTCTGCTATCATAAGCTTTACTCATGCCTGTACGCGATATGCCTGCTTTGGCAGGCGGGGCACTCGTTGTTTTCATCATAGCATTTTCCCCGAGATACAGTAAAGCGTTTCACAAAATATCAAACTTCCGTAAGATTTATTAAGAAAGATACAAAAAATGCAACAGCGCCGAAGTTTCCTTCAGCGCTGTCACTTTTATCCCTTATATAACAATTTTTCAATCGATTAGCCTGTTTTAAATCTCTGCAATTAGTCTGCCAGAGCTGCCTGTGCTGCTGCTAAACGAGCGATCGGTACACGGAATGGTGAGCAGGATACATAGTCCAGTCCGATCTTATGGCAGAATTCTACGGAGCTTGGGTCACCGCCGTGCTCGCCGCAGATACCTACATGAAGTTCAGGACGTGTAGCCTTTCCTAACTTAATAGCCATTTCCATCAGCTTGCCTACGCCAGTCTGATCCAGTTTTGCAAATGGATCATTCTCGAAGATCTTAGCATCATAGTAAGCGTTTAAGAACTTGCCAGCATCATCACGGGAGAATCCGTAAGTCATCTGGGTTAAGTCGTTAGTACCGAAGCAGAAGAACTCAGCGTCCTTAGCGATCTCATCAGCAGTTAAAGCTGCTCTTGGGATCTCGATCATAGTACCAACTTCGTATTTCAGGTCAACACCAGCTGCTGCGATCTCAGCATCAGCGGTCTCAACAACGATCTTCTTAACATACTTTAATTCCTTGGTATCGCAGATCAGAGGGATCATGATCTCTGGGCAAACGTTCCAGTCTGCATGAGCCTTCTTAACATTGATAGCTGCACGGATAACAGCCTTTGTCTGCATCTTAGCGATCTCAGGATAGGTAACAGCCAGACGGCAGCCACGATGTCCCATCATTGGGTTGAACTCATGAAGTGCATCGCAGATAGCTTTGATCTGTTCAACAGTCTTGCCCTGTGCGTCAGCCAGTTTCTTAATATCTTCTTCCTCAGTAGGAACGAACTCATGCAGAGGCGGATCCAGGAAACGGATGGTAACTGGGTTGCCTTCCAGAGCTTCGTACAGCTTCTCGAAATCTCCCTGCTGCTCAGGTAAGATCTTCTCCAGAGCTGCTTCTCTTTCTTCTACTGTTTCAGAGCAGATCATCTCACGGAATGCATCAATTCTGTTGCCTTCAAAGAACATATGCTCTGTACGGCAAAGACCGATACCTTCTGCGCCAAGCTCTCTAGCCTTTGCAGCATCTCTAGGAGTATCTGCATTGGTACGAACCTGTAATCTTCTATATTTGTCAGCCCATGCCATGATGCGTCCGAACTCACCAGCGATGGTAGCATCTACAGTTGGGATAATGCCATCGTAGATCTTACCGGTAGAACCATCAATAGACAGCCAGTCACCTTCATGGTATTCTTTTCCAGCCAGAACGAACTTCTTGTTCGCTTCGTCCATAATGATATCGGAGCAGCCGGATACACAGCAGGTACCCATACCACGTGCAACTACTGCTGCATGGCTGGTCATACCACCGCGGACAGTCAGGATACCCTGAGCAGCCTTCATACCTTCAATATCTTCAGGAGAGGTCTCCAGACGAACCAGAACTACCTTCTCGCCTTTTGCCTTCCAAGTCTTTGCATCTTCTGCTGTAAATACGATCTTACCGCAGGCAGCACCTGGTGAAGCAGCCAGTGCCTTAGCTACAGGCTCAGCCTTCTTAAGTGCAGCAGCGTCAAACTGAGGATGAAGCAGTGTATCCAGGTTACGTGGATCGATCATCTTAACTGCTTTCTTCTCATCGATCATGCCTTCGTCAACTAAGTCGCAGGCGATCTTTAATGCAGCCTTTGCAGTTCTCTTACCATTACGGGTCTGTAACATGTACAGCTTTCTGTCCTCAATGGTGAACTCCATATCCTGCATATCTCTATAGTGGTCTTCCAGAGTATGGCAGATACCTACGAACTGCTCATAAACTTCTGGCATAACTTCCTTTAACTGGTCGATCTTCTGAGGTGTACGCACACCAGCTACTACGTCTTCGCCCTGTGCATTCATCAGGAACTCGCCCATTAAGTGCTTCTCACCAGTTGCTGGGTCACGGGTAAATGCAACACCAGTACCGGAGGTCTCACCCATGTTACCAAATGCCATCATCTGTACGTTAACTGCTGTACCCCAGGAATACGGGATATCGTTGTCACGACGGTAAACATTTGCTCTTGGGTTATCCCATGAACGGAATACAGCCTTGATTGCTTCCATTAACTGCTCCTTAGGATCAGTTGGGAAATCTTTTCCGATCTTCTCTTTATATTCAGCCTTGAACTGCTCAGCCAGATCATGCAGATCTTCTGCAGTCAGCTCAACGTCCTGCTTAACGCCTTTTTCAGCTTTCATCTTGTCGATGAGCTCTTCAAAGTATTTCTTTCCGACTTCCATAACAACATCGGAGAACATCTGGATAAATCTTCTGTAGCAGTCCCAAGCCCAACGTGGATTGCCGGACTTCTTAGCCAGAACCTCTACTACTTCTTCATTCAGACCTAAGTTCAGGATGGTGTCCATCATACCAGGCATGGATGCTCTAGCACCGGAACGAACGGAAACCAGAAGTGGATTTTCCTTATCACCAAACTTCTTGCCGGTGATCTCTTCCATCTTTCCGATATATTCCATGATCTGGCCCATGATCTCGTCATTGATCTTTCTGCCATCTTCATAGTACTGTGTACAAGCTTCTGTTGTAATTGTAAATCCCTGAGGAACCGGTAAACCAAGATTTGTCATCTCAGCCAGGTTTGCACCTTTACCTCCTAAAAGATTTCTCATGTTTGCATTGCCTTCACTGAACAAGTAAACCCACTTTGTTGCCATAAGTCTTTTCCTCCTCTGATATAGCAGTCCGCCAGGCCCCTTTCACCTGACGTTTGCCGACTTAGCTTAACTTAGGGCGGAACCAATGACTCCCTTCGTCCGTCCAACGTGTTTATTATATCACAAAGTTTTTTCAGTAAACCCTTTTGGAGGCAAAACTTTGAAAAAATTTGTTAATTTTACTGTAAAAACCAGTGTAAGCGCTTCCACTTTCTGTCATTTTCACATATCCGTTGTTGGTTCGTATTTGCGAATGTGCATTGTATACAAAAGCATTTATTCGTGCCCCAGACGCTTCTTTGATGTGTCTGGAAAGAAAAAATGTTCCGCCTGCTGACGCAGACGGAACGCTCGTTAGTGGCTTGGGAAAAATAAATGTCTCCTTCGCAGCCGCTTGTTTTATTCCAAATGCTTCACTCGCATTTCCGTGCTAACGCACTCTACTGCCTGCTTGCACAGGCAAAATGCTCGTTAATGGTCCAAGAAAAACAAATGCCGCTTTTAGCGGCGCTTGTTTTTCTCTTGGACTCATTATATCTTAAACCGATACCCCACTCCCCAGATAGTCTCAATATACTGAGGCTTTGCTGTATTAAACTCGATCTTCTCTCTTATCTTTTTAATATGCACTGTTACAGTGGCAATATCTCCAATGGATTCCATATCCCAGATTTTGGAGAAAAGCTCTTCTTTTGTAAATACATGGTTGGGATTTTGTGCTAGGAAGGAAAGCAGGTCGAATTCCTTGGTTGTAAAGGTCTTTTCTTCCCCGTTTACCCACACTCTTCTGGCAGTCTTGTCGATCTTAAGACCGCGGATCTCGATGATCTCATTTGCCGGCTGGCCGCTTCCTACCAGGCGCTCATATCTTGCCATATGGGCTTTTACTCTGGCTACCATTTCACTTGGACTGAATGGCTTGGTGATGTAATCGTCAGCTCCCAGTCCCAGTCCGCGGATCTTGTCAATATCTTCTTTCTTTGCGGAAACCATGATAATAGGGGTATTTTTCACCTCACGTACCCGGCGGCAGATCTCGAAAACCATCGGTTCCCGGAAGCATCAGATCCAGGATCAGCAGGTCATATTCCTCTTTTAATGCCCGTTCTAAACCGTCTGTACCATTATTTTCTATTTCTACTTCAAAGCCTGACAGCTCCAGATAATCCTTTTCCAGCTCTGCAATGCTTTCCTCATCTTCTACGATCAGTATTTTACTCATTCCTGCACAACCTCCTGATATTTTCTTAAAACAAAGTGCACCTCTGTTCCGATTCCCTCTTTACTGGTAGCCCAGATACGGCCACCGTGATCCTCAATGATCTTTCGCACAATGGACAGACCGATACCGCTTCCGCCCTGGGAAGAATTTCTGGAAGAGTCGGTGCGGTAGAACCGGTCAAAGATATTTGGCAGATCTTTGGCTGCAATTCCTTTTCCATTGTCCTCGATCTCCACCTGGATGAAATCCCCGTCATCCTTGATGCGGATATTGATAATACCTTTTTTCTTGTCCAGATATTTCACAGAATTGCTGATGATATTGTTGATCACACGCTTCATCTGCTCTGCATCGGCAATGACCACTACGTCTTCATCTACGTAGTTAAAATATCCCAGTTCAATACCTCTTGCTTCCATATCCAGTCCCACTTCTTCCACGCAGTCCCTGAAATACTGGGAAACATTGATCTTGGAGAATGTATATGGGATCTTGTTGGTATCGATCTTAGAATAGAATGTCAGCTCATCGATGAGGCGGTCCATGTCATTAGCTTTATTATAAATGGTCCTGATGTATTTATCCAGCTTTTCCGGTGAAGATGCCACTCCGTCCATAATACCTTCCACATAGCCCTTAATAGCTGTGATCGGTGTCTTTAAGTCATGGGAAATATTGCTGATCAGCTCTTTGCTTTCTTTGTCATACTGGACTTTTTCCTCTGCACTTTCTTTTAAGCGCATACGCATTTTCTTCAAAGTCCTGGCAAAGATGGCCGATTTCATCATCTGCGTCCACATCCAGGGTAAATTCCAGATTGCCGTCGCGGATCTTCTTGGTAGCTTCCTGAAGCTTGTTTAAGGGGCTTAAAATAGACTGATAAACCCAGAACGTCAGGGTAATTCCGGCGATCAGAAGGATCATAACACCTAAAAAGAGCATTTCCCGGATCATGGATTTTACTTCCGGCAGCAGATCATCTACATTGGAAATAATAAATACGCTTCCTTCTGTCTTATCCGGGAACTGAAAATCCATCTGCTTTACCAGATGCTGGCTCTCGCCGTCTAAGTAGATACCGCCCTCTAAATCTCCCTGAAGGATATCAAAATTCCGGCAGCTGCTCACACAGCTGGGTCTTATTTTCCTCGTCTGCATCACCAAAATAAATGATGTCGGTTCCCTTTCGCACTACCAGATAAGCATAATGCTTCTGAAGTTCCGCATTGACCTCATCTAAATGACTGCTGTCTTCATATAATTCAGGCTTTTTATCCAGTTCTTCCCGGATCACCTGCTGTACCCGGCGGTAGACGGTTAAATACCTGGGTAGAATTACCATTTAAAAGATCCACCTGTTCCGTCAGACCATACTCTTTTGTAAAGGAACGTGCCTGATGATCATTGATGGCAAAAAAGGACACAAAAATAAGAAGCATGGGAACAATGGTGATGATCATAAATGCAACCGCTAAGCGGGTCTTTAGTTTCATAAGTAAGGACCTCCAATGGACTCATTATATCATACTTCCTCACTATCATTTATAAAATCATTCTAAAATCAGCGAACACGTCACTGGCGCGTTCTCAATATACATAGCAAAATGCCCGCTTCCCCAAAACAGGAAAACGGGCATTTTTAATTTAAAGTTTAACTTAAATCTCAATTAGAACATAAACTTATCAGCAAAGTAATCCTTTAACTCAGCGATCGGGATACGAACCTGCTCCATGGTGTCTCTGTCACGGACAGTTACTGCATGGTCTTCTTCAGAGTCAAAGTCATAGGTTACGCAGAATGGAGTACCGATCTCATCCTGTCTTCTGTAACGCTTACCGATGTTTCCTCTGTCATCGAATTCGCAGTTGAAGTACTTGCTCAGTTCAGCGTATACCTTTTCTGCTCCTTCGTTTAACTTCTTGGACAGTGGCAGAACGCCTACCTTTACAGGTGCCAGAGCCGGGTGGAAGTGAAGGACAGTTCTTACATCACCTTCTCCGATCTCTTCTTCGTCATATGCTGCACACAGGAATGCTAAGGTTACACGGTCAGCACCCAGTGACGGCTCGATTACATATGGGATATATTTTTTCCCTTTGCTCTCATCATCAAAGTAAGTCATATCCTGTCCGGATACAGTCTGATGCTGGGTCAGATCATAGTCAGTTCTGTCTGCAATACCCCAAAGCTCGCCCCAGCCAAATGGGAACTGGAATTCCAGGTCAGTAGTAGCCTTGCTGTAGAAGCACAGTTCTTCTGGAGAATGGTCTCTTGCACGCATTTCATCTGGCTTAATGCCTAATTTCTGCAGCCAGTCGATGCAGTACTGTTTCCAGTAAGCAAACCACTCAAGGTCAGTACCTGGTTTGCAGAAGAACTCAAGCTCCATCTGCTCGAACTCTCTGGTACGGAATGTAAAGTTACCAGGTGTGATCTCGTTACGGAAGGACTTACCGATCTGTCCGATACCAAATGGAACTTTCTTTCTGGAAGTTCTCTGTACATTCTTGAAGTTTACAAAAATACCCTGAGCAGTCTCTGGACGAAGGTATACAGTATTCTTAGCATCCTCGGTTACACCCTGGAATGTCTTGAACATCAGGTTGAACTGACGGATATCTGTAAAGTCGTGAGCACCACAGCTTGGGCAGCAGATATGCTTGTCTTCGATGTACTGCTTCATCTGTTCCTGGGACCAGCCGTCTACAGAACCTTCGATCTCAATGCCATGCTCATCGTTATAATCTTCGATCAGCTTGTCAGCGCGGAAACGTTCTTTACACTGCTTACAGTCCATCAGAGGATCGGAGAAACCGCCCAGATGTCCGCTGGCTACCCATGTCTGGGAGTTCATTAAGATGGCACAGTCAACACCTACGTTATAAGGGCTTTCCTGTACGAATTTCTGCCACCAGGCTTTCTTTACGTTGTTCTTCAGCTCAACGCCCAGATTACCGTAATCCCAGGTATTTGCAAGACCGCCATAGATCTCAGAACCTGGATATACAAAACCTCTGTTTTTTGCAAGAGCTACGATTTTTTCCATTGTCTTTTCCATATCAGTATCCTCTCTCTTTACAAGCATTCTGCAGATCCGTGGACCACTCATCTGCAAACTGCCATTTTTACTTAGTTACGATTACACTTGTTCCGGAACCTGTCTTTATAAAATGTCCGTCATGGACATCACAGCCTCCGTCTGCATCCAGCAAGTCAGCCTCTGTCTGGACCATTCCTTCTCCCTGTAAAACAACAGCAAAGGAACCGGTCGCCAAAGCAGCTTCATAGTCCACACCTGCAGCTTTCAGATCTTCTGAAAGTTCCTTCGGTGTGCCGGTTTTAATTTCCGTAAAAGGCATGGTATCATCTCCTATTTCACTGGCAAAGTCCACAAGACTTTCCCCACTGTCATAAGAGGTGATAAGAACTGCTTTTCCCTTTTCCAGACTTCCTGAAACCAGAGTTACCGGCTCTTTTGAGCTTTCTGTCCCATTGGCTTCATTGTATTCCTTTATCTTTTCAGATGCAAAGTCTAAAAGTTCCTCTTTGGAATAGCTGCCGCCTTCATACGTTTCCACGCTGACCCACTGAAGGTTACCATCTTTTGTAATATAAAGACAGCTTTCTTCTGTTTCCGGTCCTTTTGCGTTTTTTGCAGATAAGCCTTCGCAGCCTCCAAGCATAAGCACTGCTGTCAGAACAACAGCCGCCGCAAGAAGATTTTTCTTCATTCTCTTCCTAATTCCTTTCAGACATATGGCATATTATATCCTCTGAATGGCATAATTTCAAGCCCTTTAGCTCATTTTCAGCTAACCGGACGGGCCGTTTTTTCCCCCCGGGAGAGCACTTCCAGGATCTCTAAGGACTTAAACTCATGGTGTATGTATTCATCCATGGCATGCTGCACTTCCCTGGAAAATTCCCTCAAAACATCTTCTTTCAGTGTAAATGTATACAGGGAACCTAAGGGAGTCGCGATCACATACTGCCACGCATAAACGCAGGACTCCGACACTCTTCCTTCCGGCTCCTGTGTATACACACCATTAATGACCATGGCACGAAGTTCAAAAATGCGCCGTACCAGCGGATTTGGCAGAGCCTCTTTGCTTAATGCCTTTAAAGACACATACAAAAGATTTAAAAGCTCCGTTCCGTCCATATTTTCATCGGAAAGCCAGGAAGCCACTTCCAGAAAATAAGCCCCCATAGCAGGCTCCTTCCATATCTGCTGACAACTCATCAAAGTAATTGGTGATCTGGGCAGACTGGAGATTGTAGGC
>ENA-OQES01000804-OQES01000804.1-human-gut-metagenome-genome-assembly--contig:-NODE-804-length-12636-cov-2.239508_pt1 | contig 12636 bp, 18 predicted proteins | sample MGYA00242798_ERZ504641 | MGnify/ENA primary metagenome ERZ504641 (study PRJEB26092, sample SAMD00036327) | human gut metagenome | host: Homo sapiens | study: EMG produced TPA metagenomics assembly of... | reverse complement strand
GAAGGTAAAAATTGTTGAGCGAAAGGCAGTACCAGTCACGTTAAAGGATATTCAGGATTTTATCTGTCAAAAGACAACAAGGCACGCTTTTATTGTCACCTGCTCTGCCGGAACATATATCCGTACACTTTGTGTCGATATCGGAAAAAAGCTTGGCTGCGAAGCCTGCATGAGCAGTTTAACAAGAGTTATGGCAGGTGGATTTTCAAAAGAACAGGCATTGACACTCGGAAAAAAATAAAAGAGCTTGCCGATAAAAAATGAACTGGAGAGCCGCTTAATTAGCATTGACACTGCCCTTGGTCATTTTCCAAAAGTAATCGCATCAAACGAATTTGAAAAACAGCTTAAAAATGGAAATGCGATCAGTATTAATGCTGTTTTGGGGTTACAAGAGGCATCTATAGATGTTTGCAGTCATGAGATGCGCGTACGCCTGTATCTAAATAATAATGGACTAGACGAATTTATAGGTGTATATCATCTTGACAAAAACAGTCGTTTACTGAAGCCTGTAAAAATATTCTATCGAAATTAATACCAGGCAGCGATAAAGAAAAGGAGACCAACGATGCAGGTAATTTGCAATACAGAGGATTTTCAGATCACAGAGAAGACCGCGGTCACGCTTGGTAAATTCGACGGAATCCATAAAGGTCATCAGCGTCTTTTAAATGCTTTGCTTGAAAGAAAAAGCAGGGACTAAAGACTGTAGTGTTCACATTTTTTTCGTGCCGCCAATTCCGGGATGTGAGGATGTGCGTCAGCTGACACCAAACGATGAGAAAAAGGAAATTTCTAGAAGCTTATGGAATAGATTATCTCATTGAATATCCATTTACCGAAAAGGTTCGCCATACTGCGCCAAAAGATTTTATCCGGGAAATTTTATGTAAAAATCTTTGCGCGGCATTTAGTTGCAGCAGGACCAGATTTTTGTTTTGGCTATGAGCGAAAAGGAAATGTAGCACTTTTAGAAAAAAAGTGTCATCCTTATGTGGTTATGAATTTGAAGTGTTTGATAAGGTCTCTTATAAAGGAGAGCCAATCAGCAGCAGCAGGATTCGTGCATGCATCAGTGAGGGACAGATGGAGGATGCGTGTGAAATGCTTGACCGTCCGTTTTCACTTAGTGGTACAGTTATTCACGGAAAAGCAATTGGTCATACTATAGGCTTTGCAACAATGAATCTTGTCTGGCCGGAAGATAAGCTGCTTGTTCCAATAGGCGTATATCTTTCAAAGGTGAAGATTGGGGGAAACACATATCAGGCAATTACAAATGTTGGTCATCGCCCAACAGTTGAAAAAGATGCCGCAAAATCTGATTTACTTTTAGAAGCACATCTGCTACAATATAGCCAAAATGGCGTATGGTGAGGAAATTGAGGTTAGTCTCTTCCATTATGAGAGACCAGAGGTGCGCTTTTCTGGCCTTGATGCACTAAAAGAGCAGTTGAAAAAAAGATACCCTTGCATGCGTTACTTATTTTGAAGAGAGGGGAAACGATGGCAAAAAGGAAGGATTCGTCGAAGAAAAAGCGTAAAGGCTCAGGCAATGGACTTCTGATTGCAGCTGTGCTGCTGACAATATTATTTTTGGCAGGCGTAATGAGCCTTGGAGCTTTGTATTATCTTGAGAAAAACAAAGAAAAACCGCAGACCATTCCGCCAAAGATAACAGAGGCTGCTGCTGTTGTGACACAGACAGAAGAACAGACAAAGGAGTCTGATAACAAAAATACAGGCGAAGATTCACAGGGGGAATCTGTTTTGGAAAAACAAAGTGAGGAAACGTCTGAAAGTGAGTCAGAGCTGGAGATGTCTTCTGAATCAGAAAGTCAGACAAAAGAAGATGAGTCTAAGTCAGAAGAGGAAAGCACAGAGGAAGAATCAACTGAGAGTGAAGAAGTTCGAGAGGCAAAGGAAGCTGTTCTTGAAAAGTATAAAAATCTCGGTATGATCACTGGTGTGCGCAATTATTTGAATATGAGAAAAGGACCGTCAACTGATTATGAAATTTGCGGTGTAATTTTCAAAAATTGTGCCGTAGAAATCTTAGAGGAAAAGGACGGCTGGATGAAGATTGAGTCTGGCGGTGCGACAGGTTATGTTTCTGCTGAGTATGTTACGACAGGAGAGAAGGCAAGAAAGCTTGCGCTTTCAAGTATGAAATATATGGCAGAGATCCTAACAGATTCTGTTGATGCATTATATGAGCCAAAGGAAGGTGCAGACGTTATTACGACCTTCTTAAAGGGTGAGCGCTATGATATAAATGGAGAGACAAAGGACTGGGTTGAGATCGAAGCCGTTACGGAGCTGTCCGGATATGTAAAAGAGAAACAGTTTACACAGGATATTTCCTTGATGAAGCAATTTACTTCTCACTTGATGGTGTATCAGAAACTCGACAGGATCTTATTCGAAAAGCATTTGAATATTATGGCGGCACTTACGTCTGGGGGAGGCAAGCAGCTGACGGCAGAGGGCGGTGTGGACTGCTCAGGTTACACAATGTGTCTGTATAAACGCTTTGGTGTGCAGCTTCCAGAGTTTTCTGGTGCGCAGGCAGAGGTAGGTATGACTGTTGATGAAGATACGATTCGCCCTGGCGATTTGATATTCTATGTCGGCCGTTACCCTGGTGTGATTGGTCATGTCGCAATTTATATTGGAAATGGCAAGATCATTCATGCAGCATCTGAGTCAAAGGGTATCTGTGTCAGCAGCTGGAAATATGGTCCGCCTGTCATCATGAAAAATGTGATGGGAGATTAAGCAAAAAACCTTTGACAAAGAGCAATTTCTGTGATAGTATATCACATGTGTGCGCCATGCCCCAGCAACAGGATACTCCAACCATTGCCTGGGCAAAGGTCAGAATAAAAATATTAGGAGGAATTAACAATGATTTCCAAGGAAAAGAAAGCTGAAATTATCGCTGCTTACGGCAGAACACCAGAGGATACCGGATCACCGGAGGTTCAGATCGCTATCTTAACAGCACGTATCGCTGAGCTTACCGCTCATCTTCAGGAGAACCCGAAGGATCATCATTCCAGAAGAGGTCTGCTGATGATGGTAGGACAGAGAAGAGGTATGCTGGACTACTTAAAGAGCAAGGATATCGAGGCTTACCGTACCTTAATCGAGAAGTTAGGTATTAGAAAGTAATTTGTAACTATTAAGAGCCAGGCAGATTCAAAGAAAAAATCGAGGGGCTCTGAATAGTTTAGCGATTAGGGTGGAGAAATCCACCCTATATTTGTATCAAGACAGCGATGGAGAATGATGACAAAATAGTGTCGCTGTCATGGTCGTATTTGAAGGCAGAAGTGCTCCGAGACCGCTCAAGAACAGATAAGCGCTGTTTATCTGCTGTTTAGTAGTTTCGGCACCTTCTGCAAAAAGATAAACGTTGTGCAAAAAAGATGCACAGGAATGAGGACAATATGTATAAGAGTTATTCTATGGAACTCTGCGGCCGTACCCTTACGGTAGATGTAGGCAGAGTAGCAGCTCAGGCGAATGGCGCTGCATTTATGCATTATGGCGATACTGTTGTATATCTACTGCAACAGCATCAGAAGAGCCAAGAGACGGCATTGATTTCTTCCCGCTTAGCGTAGAGTATGAGGAGAAGATGTACGCAGTTGGAAAGATTCCAGGCGGCTTCAATAAAAGAGAGGGAAAGGCAAGCGAGCATGCAATTTTAACTTCACGTGTTATTGACCGTCCGATGCGTCCGCTGTTCCCGAAGGATTACCGTAACGATGTAACATTAAACAACATGGTTATGAGTGTTGATCCAGACTGCAGCCCAGAGATCACTGCAATGCTTGGTTCTGCTATTGCAACTTGTATTTCTGACATTCCATTTGATGGCCCGACTGCCAGTACAAGAGTTGGTATGGTTGACGGAGAGCTTGTATTTAATCCAACTAGCGCACAGAGAGCAGTATCTGATCTTGAGCTTACTGTTGCATCCACAAGAGATAAGGTTATCATGATCGAGGCCGGTGCAAATGAGATTCCGGAAGCAAAGATGATCGAAGCTATTTTGCTGCACATGAAATCAATCAGAAGATTATTGCTTTTATCGATACAATCGTTGCAGATTGTGGAAAGCCGAAGCATTCTTATCAGTCATATGATGTAGATGCAGAGCTTTGGGAGGATATGACTTCCTTTATTCCGGGACCAGAGATGGAAGAGGCTGTATTCACAGATGAGAAGCAGGTTCGTGAGGAGAATATCCGTTTATTAAAGGAGAGATTAAAGGAGCGTTATGAGGAGACACATCCAGAGTGGATTCCAATGCTCGGTGAGGCTCTCTATAAGTAATCAGAAAAAGACTGTCCGCAAGATGATCTTAAAGGATCACAAGAGACCAGACGGCAGAGCAATCACTCAGATTCGTCCGCTTGCAGCAGAGATTGACATGATTCCTAGAGCACATGGTTCCGCTATGTTCACCAGAGGACAGACTCAGATTTGTGATGTTGTTACACTGGCACCGCTTTCAGAGGCACAAAAGATTGATGGTCTTGATGAGAACGAGACAAGCAAGCGCTACATGCATCAGTATAATTTCCCGGCTTATTCTGTAGGAGAGACAAAGGTTTCCAGAGGTCCGGGAAGACGTGAGATCGGTCATGGTGCACTGGCTGAGAGAGCACTTGTTCCGGTTCTTCCATCACCAGAAGAGTTCCCATATGCAATTCGTGCCGTATCTGAGACATTCGAGTCTAATGGTTCTACATCTCAGGCTTCCATTTGTGCATCTTGTATGGCACTTATGGCAGCAGGTGTTCCGCTTAAGGCTATGGTTGCAGGTATTTCCTGTGGTCTTGTTACTGGCGATACCGATGATGATTACATCGTTCTGACTGATATTCAGGGTCTTGAGGACTTCTTTGGCGATATGGACTTTAAGGTAGCAGGTACTCATAAGGGTATCACTGCAATCCAGATGGATATCAAGATTCATGGTCTGACAAGAGCCATCATTGAGGAGGCAATTGCAAGAACAAGAGAAGCAAGATTCTACATCATGGATGAGGTTATGTCCAAGGCAATCGCAGAGCCGAGACAGACAGTTGGAAAAGTATGCACCGAAGATCGAGATGATGACTATTGATCCGGCTACAATCGGTGATGTTGTTGGAAAGCAGGGTAAGGTAATCAATCGTATCATCGCTGAAACTGGCGTAAAGATCGATATTACAGATGATGGAAATGTTTCTATATGTGGTACAGATGCCGATATGATTGCAAAGGCAATGAAGACCATTGAAATCATCACTAGCGATTTCGAAGAGGGACAGGTTCTTGAGGGTACTGTTATCAGTATCAAGGACTTCGGCGCATTCCTTGAGTTCGCACCAGGCAAAGAGGGTATGGTTCATATCTCCAAGATGTCTGATAAGCGTGTAGAGAAGGTTGAGGATGTTCTTTCCTTAGGACAGGTTGTAAAGGTTGTATGTCTTGGTAAGGATAAGATGGGCAGATTCAGCTTCAGCATGAAAGATGTTGCAGAATAAGAATCAGAAAAAGATGTTGTTGAATTTCGGCAGCATCTTTTTCCACTTTTGATCTTACAAACAATTTGAGAAAGGTATGGTTTTTATATGGAAAAGTTACTTAGCATTATTTCCAGAGAGATTGGAGACGCATTTGAAGCTTGCGGTTATGAGCGCGAGCTCGGACGCGTTACCGTATCTAATCGTCCGGATCTGTGTGAATATCAGTGTAATGGCGCAATGGCTGGTGCAAAGAAATATCACAAAGCTCCTTTTATGATAGCAGATGAGGTGGCAGAGAAGCTGCAGTCTTCAAAGGTAGTAAAGGATGTAGCATCTGTAAAGCCAGGAGTTTTTAAATTTCAATCTTGATAATGAATACTTGGCATCTTATATTAATCAGATGAAGACAAGTAAGAAGCATGGAATTGAGCTGTCAGCACCAGAAAAGATTGTAATTGATTACGGCGGACCAAATGTAGCAAAGCCGCTTCATGTTGGCCATCTGCGTTCTGCAATTATCGGAGAGAGCGTAAAGAGAATCCTTCGTTATGCAGGAAATGAAGTTATTGGTGATGCGCATCTTGGTGACTGGGGCCTTCAGATGGGTCTGATTATTACTGAGTTAAAGGAGAGAAAGCCAGATCTTGTTTATTTTGATCATGAATATACTGGTGAATATCCCAAGGAAGCGCCATTTACAATCTCTGAGTTAGAGGAAATCTATCCGTGCGCAAGCGGTAAGGCAAAGGTAGATGAGGAGTTTGCAAAGCGTGCACATGATGCAACTGTTATGCTGCAGAATAAGGATCGCGGCTACACTGCGATTTGGAATCACATTTTGAAGGTTTCTATCGAAGATCTTCAGAAGAACTACAGCAAGCTGGACGTCCATTTTGATCTGTGGAAGAAAGAGAGTGATGCGCAGCCGTATATTCCGGACATGGTTCAGATGTTAAAGGATAAGGGACTGGCTTATATTTCAAATGGTGCACTCGTTGTTGACGTTGCAAAGCCGGAGGATACAAAGGAAGTTCCGCCGTGTATTATCTTAAAGTCAGATGGTGCAAGCCTTTACCAGACAACAGATCTTGCTACTATCGTAGAAAGAGAAAAGCTGTTTAAGCCAAACCGCATTATTTATGTTGTTGATAAGCGTCAAGAGATGCATTTTACACAGGTATTTCGCGTATCCAGATTGGCAGAGCTTGTTCCGGAAGATACAAAGCTTCAGTTTTTGGGCTTTGGAACTATGAACGGAAAGGATGGAAAGCCGTTTAAGACAAGACAGGGCGGTGTTATGCGTCTTGAGCACCTGATTCGTGATATTAACGATGCAGTTTATGATAAAATCATGGCAAGCCGCGATGAGGATGAAGAGACAGCACGCGAGAATGCAAAGATCATTGGTCTTTCTGCAATTAAGTATGGTGATTTGTCTAATCAGGCATCAAAGGATTATGTCTTTGATGTAGATCGTTTCACTTCTTTCGAGGGAAATACAGGTCCATACATTCTGTATACCATCGTAAGAATCAAATCTATCTTAAAGAAGTTTGGTCAGGAGATTCCAACTGCAATCACTGTGCCGGACGGTGCCGCACAGAAGGCACTTATGCTTGATATGACAAGATTTTCAGATGTATTTGCACAGGCAAGTGCTGAGTATGCACCACATAAGCTGTGTGCATATATTTATGATTTAGCAAATGATTTCAATCGTTTCTATCATGAGACAAAGATTTTGGCAGAAGAAGATCAGGATAAGAAGAATGGTTACATTGCTCTGATTTCTTATTGCAAAGATATTCTGGAGACATGCATTGAACTGTTAGGATTTAGTGCACCAGAGAAGATGTGATGCAACAGTTCACGCGTTCAGACAAATTCGTAAAAATCCCATGCTTGCATGAGGACTTTTTTGAAGTGGCTGAACGAAAGGAACTGTTTTATAAAAAGACTTCAATATTGATTTGATATATATATGGGGAGAAGTATGGAGAAAACCTACGAAATGCTGCAGCAGTATGCGGTAAACTCTTTGGAATATCAGAAAGGACGTGCCCTTCATCAGCGCGGACAGGCAGCTTTGTCAAGCGCTGAGGAGGCACATGGAAGAACACAGATACAGGCAACGGTTAGAGATTTAAGCAGACGCTATGATGTAGAGGTGACAATACAATCAACAGGTCTTGCAGCTGATGGAAATTGGGGAGACTTTGATATAGAGGAGTCTTCATGTTCCTGCGGCGAGTATCATACACCGGGAAAACTTTGCCGTCATGAGATTGCGGCAGTTTTGCAATACTTTTTGTGAGGGAGAGCTTGTATCAAGTGTTCATACCTCAGCTGCCTGCATAAGTATGATTCAGGCATACGAGAAGCGTTATACGCTGCAGTATCAAAAATCCAATATTTCAGATGTAAAAGTAGTACCAAAGTTTGTGACAGAGGGAAAGAAAATCGGGCTGGAAATTTTTTGCCGGAACACGTCATCTTTATCCTATTCGCGATCTGACTGCCTTTAAACAGAGCTATCAAAAAGGTGAGGACATTTCTTTTGGTAAGCAGCTTTCGTATCCAAACTGTGAATATTCCTATGATTCTGATTCGGCAGCATTGATTCAGGTCATTTGTCTGCAGATTGATTCCTATTTGAATCATTGGTCTCAGCAAGAAAATATACATTTGATAGGAAAATTTCAAATGTTGAGCTTGAGGAAGGCTTTGCCGATTTGTATATGAAAGCATTTTGCGGCAGAGAGCTTGAACTAATCGAGGATGGCAAGAGCCGTATGGTTCATGTTGTAAAGGAAAATCCGCAGGTAAAACTGATATTAGAGAAAAAGGGGAAAAGATGGCGCAAGACTGTGGCTTCCAGATAAGTGGAAGTTAGCAGAGGGAAATCGCCATATCTATCTTTTTGGAGAAGATACAGTTTATATTTGTGATGAGTATTACAGCCGCGCTCTTAGGATTTTCTACAGAAATCTGCTGCAGGTTGCTTATCCGGGAAGCGGATATATGGATATTAACAATAGTGATTTTCCGTCATTTATTCATTATGTGCTTCCGGAGATTCAGGAAAATTATTAATTTGGAATGCCGCGACTTGTCGTTGGAGGAATTTGTTCCGCCAATGCTTCAGGTGAAATTTTGACCATAAATTTGTGGGATATTCTTGAGCTGAAGATGGAGACACGCTATGGTAAAAGAATAGTTCATCTTGGTGAAAAGTCAGATACGAACCTTGTGCGTGATGTGGAAAAGGAGCAGGCATTAAAGGATCTTCTTGAAAGATATCTTCCAAGCATGGAAAAAGATGAAGAAAATGGTCAGGAAGATTGCGAGCGCTATATTATCGAAAATGGAGATGATATTGGACGCTTTTTGGAGTTTTGCCTGCCGCAGCTATATTCATTTGGAAGTGTTGTGCTAGAAGATGGTCTGGCTGATCTTCATTTTGATGAGGCACCTCAGATCAAGGCCGGTATGCGCTTTATGGATCATTTTTTGGGAGCTTGGCTTTGAGAGTGATGGGTTAAGCGAAAAGCAGTTAAAGGATGTGCTTAGGGCTTACCATGAAAAACAGCATTATCATCGCCTTGAGGATGGCAGAATCTTAAAGCTAAGTGATGAGTTTGCTGATAAGCTGGCAGAGTTTGAGGATGTGATGGATATTGATGCCCGTGAAGCAGTTGACAGGCCAGTGAGTCTTCCAGGGTATCGCTTCTTATTTGCAGATGAGATGCTTGCGTCTATGCAGGGCATTGATTATCAGCCAGGCAAGGAAATTCGCGACATGGCAGAGCGCATGAAACGCACTGAGCTGGAAATGTATCCAGTTCCAGAAACTATTGGAGCAACGCTTCGTGAGTATCAGATCTATGGATATCGTTGGCTTAAAATGCTGCAGGATTACCATTTTAATGGAATATTGGCAGATGATATGGGTCTTGGAAAAACTTTGCAGACGATTACACTGCTAGTATCTGATCAGGGAAAGGGAAGCTCAATTATTGTCTGTCCGGCATCGCTTATTTATAACTGGCAGCATGAGCTGGAATTATTTGCATCAAATTTGCGCATTCAGGTTGTGGCTGGAAATGCAAAAGAGAGAAAAGAACTAATTGAGCAATATACATCGTATGATGTTTTGATTACGTCATACGACCTTCTTCGCCGAGATCTTGAGATCTATGAAGGCTGTAAATTTTTCCTATCAGATTCTTGATGAGGCACAGTATATCAAAAACCATATGACAATGAATGCAAAGGCTGTTAAGCAGATAAATGCAGCATATCGTCTTGCTCTTACGGGAACTCCGATTGAAAATAGTTTAAGTGAGCTGTGGAGTATTTTCGACTATCTGATGCCAGGTTATCTGTACAGCTATACACGTTTTAGAAAACAATTTGAGATGCCGATCATGAAAAATGAGGATGCAGCGGCGAGAAATCGCCTGCGAAAAATGACAGCACCATTTTTACTTCGAAGATCAAAGTCTCAGGTGCTTTCAGACCTTCCTGAAAAGGATGAAAAGACTATTTATTCTGGAATGGAAGATGAGCAAAGAAAGCTGTATCTTGCTGCCCATAAGCAGCTTGTTGATCAGCTGCAGGGTATTGACAGTGCATATTATGAGAAGAACAAGATATTTATCTTGAGTCAGCTGACAAAGCTTCGTCAAATTTGTTGTCATCCAGCGCTTTGCTACGATGATTATCAGGGAAGCTCTGCTAAGCTTGAGGCATGTATGGAGCTTGTGCAGCGTGCTGTAAAGGGAAAACATAAGGTATTATTGTTCTCTCAGTTTACATCAATGTTAGATCTGATTCGTGAGCGCTTAGCTGAGCAGAATACAAAGTATTATTGTCTGACAGGAAATACAGATAAGCAGGAGCGTCAGCGCCTTGTTGATGAGTTCCAGAATGACGATACACCTGTATTTTTGATTTCACTAAAAGCCGGCGGCACGGGATTAAACTTAACGGCGGCAGATATTGTAATTCACTATGATCCGTGGTGGAATGTGGCAGCACAGAATCAGGCAACTGACCGTGCACACAGAATTGGACAGAAAAACACAGTAACGGTGTACCGTTTGATCGCAAAGGACTCTCTCGAGGAGGGAATAATAAAGCTCCAGGAGTCCAAGAAAGCATTATCAGACGATATTCTTTCCATGGACTTCGGAGCTATTGCGTCGATGTCTAAGGATGAGCTGTTAGCTCTTCTTTCTACGGGAGAGGTAGCTAATCAGGCAAAGTAACATAAATACTGCCATAATAACAATAAAAATAGGCATATATTTAAGGGTGGCATTCCACATCGGAGTCTTAAACAGGGCAACGCTGTAGGTGTCACCCTTATATGATTTAATGGAATACGTGACCAAATTGTTATCGCCGCTTGATCCTGCATCAGAGAGTTTTTTGCTCTCTGCATTTCTGACAATCAATGATGAATAGCCATCTGGAAGAGATACAGTTACAGTATCCAAAACTTTTGCATATGATGCAGTATCTTTGAAAGCTGTGCGCTTAATGTGACTTCTTTTTTCGGAAAAGTTCAATTTTCACGCTCGGTCCATGCAAATGCAGAATGATCCGGCCGGAACGGTGACAGTATACTGATGAACGAGGAAACGCTTCTGCTGGGATCAGCCAGTCAATTGGTCGGAAGCAGATCGATAGAAACTGTTACTGAGCTTCGGCCAAAGTAGTCAGCCAGATTGGAAAGAAGAAGCTCTGCATGGCTGTGGGACCATCTGCTGCACCGATGACTGCAATCGAAGCAGCATCCTTCAGGTCGAAGAAGAAACCTGCCAGGAACAGCGTGAAAAAAAATGCCGAACTGAGCCGCTGCTCCAAAAAGCATCAGCCACGGTTTTTTCCAGCAGCGGCCCGAAGTCGATCATGGCACCAATGCCGATGAAGAGCAACAGCGGAAACAGCTCGTTGGACATTCCCGCTTCAAACAGAGCCGAGATGGGGCCTTCCGTATCGCCCTGTGTGATTGCACCGGAAAGCGGCAGGTTCACCAGCACTGCGCCAAAGCCCATGGGCAGAAGCAGGCTCGGTTCCATCTTCTTTGCGATTGCAAGGTAGATGAGCAGCGCACCGATCCCCCACATCACGACCATCTGCCAGGTCAGATTTCCAAAATTGGAAAAGAGACTGTTGAATGCATTCCAGAAATTCATGTTCGTTCATTGCCTCCTTACGATCCTGTCGCTGCGGCAAGAAAAAAAGACCCCTGCCACAGCACCATGTCTGTGACAAAAGTCTCAAGCGAACACATAGCATCGGGTATTTCTACCGTGTTGACGCTGCCATGCAGCAGCCTGCAGGGTCCCGGACCCGCCGACTGCCCTTTACTCCCTTTTATCGTAGCGAGTATAGCAGAAGTTCCCGGCCCCGTAAATCGTTTTTCCAGATTCTTTTCCGCATCTTTTCCAGTATTCTCAGGACATCCGCGCCGCATCAGAGCTTTCTGCGCAAAACAAAACCCATCGTCTTTTCCACAAAGACGATGGGAGCATTCCAGTGTTCCGTTCCGGGGTGTCGCTTACTCATCCTCCTGAGCTGCCGCATCCGTGCGCAGGGCACTTTCGCGGATCTTTTCCAGCGTCTGCTCGCTGAGGATGTGCTCTGCCTTGCAGGCATCCTCAGCGGCGGTCTTTTCGTCCACGCCCAGCTGCATGAAGAAGTGGGTGAGCAGACGATGGCGGCTGTAGATGCGTTCTGCGATCTCACGGCCCGGCTCCAACAGGGTCAGGTTGCCTTCGCCGTCCACCGCGATATAGCCGTTTTCCCGCAGCTTTTTCATGGCGATGCTCACGCTCGCCTTGGTAAAGCCCAGCTCATTGACCACGTCAATGGAGCGCACCTTGCCCATGCGCTGGGTCAGCATCAGGATCGTTTCAAGATAATCTTCTGCGGATTGGTGGATCTGCATGGTTTGTTTGCCTCCTGCCTTGCCCCGCCCCACGGCGGGAAGTTCTCTGCCGGGATGCAAAGCACCACGGTTTGTATGTTACAGGATATCACACTTTTGCCGTTGATGCAAGCAATTCGCAGGAAGTTTGTACAAACGAAACCAACTTTC
>ENA-OQES01000803-OQES01000803.1-human-gut-metagenome-genome-assembly--contig:-NODE-803-length-12645-cov-2.527880_pt1 | contig 12645 bp, 20 predicted proteins | sample MGYA00242798_ERZ504641 | MGnify/ENA primary metagenome ERZ504641 (study PRJEB26092, sample SAMD00036327) | human gut metagenome | host: Homo sapiens | study: EMG produced TPA metagenomics assembly of... | reverse complement strand
TTGGCAAATCTGTTTATTGCGTCAAGAACCGCACTGGGGCATTCCTTAAGGAACTCGGATTTCTTCCGTTAAACAGCAGGGATGAATTTACAGTAATCCGTAATTTTATTGAAAGCAGGAACCGGATACCCGATTTTAATTGAGGAGCTGGAGCTGGCAGAGAAGCATCTGATGCCGCCGGATTATGAGGAAGTGGAAAAAAATCCTGCTGGAAAATGCAGAGGTAACCGATGTAAAACGGGCGGCTGCACTTTTTTAAACTAATTCGGTACAGCTATCGGAAGTGGCTGCACGTCCTTTGGCTGCCGTCCGTTTGATGTGAGAAACTGCTTTGACACCATTTGGCAGGCATCCCGCAGGCTGGCAGATACCGTAATAGGAAAATAAAGACTTTGAGGCACTGATTCGGCAGTATGACCGGGATAGTGCCGTTTTTTATTGCGATCCGCCCTATTATGAGACGGAAGGTCATTATGCAGTGGTATTCCGCAAAAGAGGATCACAAACGGCTCCGAGACACTCTGACAGGGAGCACGGGGGAAGTGGATGGTCAGTTACAATGACTGCGATTTCATCCGGGAACTGTATGCAGGATATTTTATTACAGCTGTTACCCGCATCAATAACCTGGCTCAGAGGTATGAGGGCGGTTGTGAGTTTCCAGAGGTCATTATTACCAATTATGATCCTGGTGAGAGGGAGCGGTCAAAACCAAGACAGCTGGATCTATTTGGAATGTGGGGAGATGGAGAAACGGATCATTATGAGATCCGGGAAGAAATCTGTCCGGAAAGAGAGGTGCTATGAGAACAGAAAACAAGAGAAAAACAATGGTGCAAAAAAATGGAAAACGGTGTCCTTTCTGTGCCTAGTGAACTGTTACTGACGGCTGGGATTCCGCTTGATTGTGATTTGATGATAGAAACAGTCCCCGGAGTGATTCTGATTGGTATTGAGGCTCCGGTACAGACGGTTTGCAAACCTTATCTGAAGGTGTTCGATGAACTGGGGATTGAACCCAATGAAGTGGAGGCATTGATGGGAAAGGAGAAAAGGACCAGATGAGTAAACCGATGTATCGTTTAGTGGATGGAAAGGGACGTGTCCTGATTCCAAAATCTATGAGGGAAGCGGCAAAGCTGGAGTATGGGGATATTGTTTGTCTGGGAATGGCGGGTGGAAAAAAGTTACAGTTCGGAAGGTAGAGGTTATCGAGGTGGGAGATCAGTCTCCGGAGGCAGTGGAGGCATATGTCCGTACTGCATTTCAGTTTATGCCGGACAGCCTCCGACTGGATCTAATCGGAGAACTGAGCAGACTGCTGCAGAAAAATGGAGGGGTAAGATCATGCAGGAATTCACAGAAAAGGATTGTATGCAGACAGAAAAGGAGGCATCTATCCAGAACCGGGTGGTGGTTCTTCCCTCAAAGGTATTACCAGAGCATTACACAGGGCAGCTTTTTTTACTGTACGAATATCCAGAAAAGCAGAAAATCCCAGACACTCCATTGCCCATCTGGTTTCCCTATCTACTGGGGAGGCATGGCACTGCTGGAACAGGGATGTGGTTGGTGTGCTGCGGCCAGAACTGTTGGGGGCAAAAGGGAACGACTCCAGCTCTCCCAGATCCGTCCATTTGGGGCGCTGGATTTACATGGACATTCCCCTGAATATTCTGGATACAGTTTTCTGCCGGATGGACGCTATGCGTCAGGGGTATGGCTGGTAAATCCAGAGGAAGTATGGAGCTATGTAATGATGCAGAAGGACTACCAGTATCGGAATTTTGATCTGCGACAGGGATGATTTTGCCGTACTGGAAATGTTAGAGGGAAGGATGATCTTTCCCGATGTGCAGAGTCTGGAACAGTTTCAACAGGTACAGAAGGACTGGGGGGATGGAGATGATTTAGAAATGAGGGAAGGGAAATGAAGCAGATTCAGATTGGAAAATGGAGTGATCCGGTATTATGGGAACCGGGTAGGTCGTGTGACGGAAGGATGTGCAGTAGTGGATCCCATGTTTCAGAATGAAGCATTAGAAAGCTTCCTGCGTAAGCAGAGGAATATCCCAAAAAATTCAGTGGCAGGACGGGATCTACGACCGGTTGGCAAATAGCCAGCAAGATATGGAATCGGCAAAGGGGCTAAAAGATGTACGCATCTGGCAACTGAGAGGAGATGTGGATGTGCATATGAAGTTCCTTGCACTTTTCCAGATGGAGCAGCAATATGGCTCCCCCAAGCCGGATTTTTATATCAAAGTCTATGAAGGGGCATCTGACACCAATGACCTGGAAGAACTCTATGATAAATTCCGGTATCATCCGCCGTCCGGTTATACAGGTCATGGGCTATCCATTAGTGATGTGCTGGAACTCTATGATGAAACAGGGAGTTCCCTTTTTTTATGTGGATCGTTATGACTTTAAGAGAATTGATTTTACAGAGTCGCAACTGGCGGAGGAATTCATACACACCATGCAGTTTTAGCATGCAGTTTTGTCTGTCTGCTTGACTGAAATAGATCCAGAAAGGAACGGTTTATGAGCAGAAAAAACCAAAGGAGGAAGAATCAGTATGCCAGATTTAGACGTTCGGATTACATCTATGTATCCACCAGGAGTACAGGGCGGGATCAGAGCCTATGCATCCGCCACAATCGCCGGATGTTTTGCCGTCCGGGGAATCAAAATCGTCGAGGGAGGTAAGGATGGGCTCTTTATGTCTATGCCCAGCCGGAAAACACAGGATGGATACAAGGATATCTGTTTTCCTGTGACGGAGGAATTCCGCAACGAGCTGAAACAGGCGGTATTGGGAGCTTATGGAGAGGCACTGTCCATGGCACAGGCATCTACCTTACAGACAGCACCCCCTCAAAATCCAGGGCAGAACATGGTCTGATTTAAGGGGTACAGAGAACAAAAACAGAAAATCAATGGAGGAGATCAAATGAAGAATATTAAAAGACAGCTGGTAAATTATCGAAATGCAATGGTTATGCATATGTGGAATGTAAAAAACAAGCTTCAGGATACATCCGGTGAGGGATATGTGGACACAGCCATTAAGATCCTGATCGCAGTTGTGCTGGGAGCACTGCTTCTGGCAGGTCTTTATGCACTGTTTAATGATACCGTACTTCCTACACTGGTACGCAGGGTGCAGGAAATGTTTGACTATAGCGGTTGATATGGAGATCAGGATATCGCTGCTTCAGGCGGTACAGGCAGTGCATTTTTTTCTCGCTGCTTATTGCGGTTTCTGCCTGGGATCTTCGGTACCGGATTATTCCGGACCGATTCCAGGCAGGGATTGCCCTGCTTTCCTTTCTGAACTTTGCCCCCGGACAGCTGCTTGGAGCTTTAGGGGCAGTGCCATACCTCATAGTTGCATTATTTTGCAAGAGGGAAGGTGGAATGGGCGGCGGTGATATCAAGCTGGCAGGAGCAACCGGCTTGGTACTGGGACTTCCGGCAAGCCTGACTGCTTCCTGTTTAGGACTGACAGGATTTGTGATGTATGGTTGTATGGTCTGCCTGTGGAATCGGTTCAAGGGAAAACGAGATAAAGAAGCATTTCCTGTGGGACCGTTTCTGGCAGGAGGAGCGGCAGCTGTTTATTGTATGAGATTAGGAGGATGGATGATATGAAGAAGAAATTATGGATCATGGTTTGTGTTGCAGTGCCGCTTACAATGGTTGCGGCCATCGTATACCACAACAGAAAATAGGAAGACAGCAGTCAGTGGAACACTGGTTAAAAAGGAATCAAAATAAGGAAAAGAGTTGGAGGAGATGAAATGCGATTTTTGAAAAACAGGACTGTACTTGGTGTGCTTTGCATCGTGCTGTCTTTGATCATCTGCTTTGCAGTTACACCATTGTTTAATAAGGCTATGAGTGAAAAGACGGAAATTGTCCGTGTAGTAAAACCAATTTCAGTGGGAGAAGAAATTACTTCTGACATGGTAAAGACCATAGAGGTTGGCAGTTATAACCTGCCGGATGATGTAGTAAAGCATTCGGATACTGTAGTTGGGGCATTTGCATCTGCAGATTTGGCGCCAGGAGATTACATCCTGACATCCAAGATTGCAGAAGAGCCGGCGGCAGAAAATGCCTATCTCTATCATCTGACAGGAGAAAAGCAGGCAATCTCTGTTACGGTTAAGGCATTTGCCAATGGATTGTCCGGAAAGCTAAAGAGCGGCGATATTGTGTCAGTCATAGCTCCAGATTATAGAAAGCAGGGAAAAACAGTAATTCCTGCGGAACTTCAGTATGTGGAGGTCATTGCTGTGACTGCAAACAGTGGATATGACGCAAATACGGGAGAAGAACTGGAAGATGGAGCGGATCGTGAGCTGCCTGGAACCGTTACCTTGCTGGTAACACCAGAGCAGTCAATGGTTTTGGCAGAACTGGAGGCAGATGGAAAACTGCATTTATCTCTGGTGTATCGCGGGGATGAAAAGAGTGCAGGGCAGTTTTTGGAAGCGCAAAACCAGATGTTAACGGAACTGTATCCTCCAGAAGATATGGAAGGAGAAGCGGAAGAAAACGAGGCACTGGATCATTCTGATAAGGAGCCAGAGGAAACCAAAGCAGAGGAGCAGGAGGAAACCAGACAGGGCGAAACAGAGGAAAGCGGGGTGGAGTAAGCCTTGAATTTTCTAAAAAAGCAGTATTTTCAGCAGGGAGCCGGGACAGCTCTCCTGACTGGGAACCGGAAAATGAGAATCAAATGCTGGCAGTCTGGGGAAGTCCTGGATCTGGTAAAACCACGACAGCAGTGAAGCTGGCGGCGCGTCTTGCCATGCAGAAGAAGGATGTAGCTCTCCTTCTGTGTGATATGAATACACCGATGCTTCCCTGTATCTGTCCTCCTGGAGACCTGGAAGAGGAGCATTCTCTGGGGAGTGTTCTGGCAGCAACCCATGTGTCGGAATCGTTGGTACGCCATAACTGTATTACTCATAAAAAAAGTACGCCATCTAACAATCCTTGGAATGAGGAAGGGGGAAAATGAATACACATACCCACCTTACGAGCGGCCACAGGCAGAGGAATTACTGCAGTGTTTGAGAAAGATCGCTCCCTATATCATCGTTGATTGTGGAAGCTGTATTGCCAATGACATTCTTTCGGCCATTGCCTTGATGGAGGCAGATGCAGTGCTGCGGCTGGTAAACTGTGATCTGAAATCCATCAGTTATCTTTCCAGCCAGCTTCCGCTTCTTAAGGACAGTCAGTGGGATGCAGAAAAGCAGTATAAAGTGGCGAGCAATGTATATCCCAATGAGGCCAGCGAACACATTGAACGGGTGCTCGGCAATGTGGCATTCCAGATCCCTCATTCCGAGGAAGTAAAGGCACAGGTTCTGGAAGGGAACCTTCTGAAAGAACTGGTACTAAAGGACAGTAAAGGGTTTAGAAAAACCATGGAAGCAATCACAAAGGAGGTGTTCGGATGTTAGGGGAAAGACGCAGCAAAGCCGCGTTTTCTGCGGGTTTTCCCGAAGCTGTTCGGGAAGAAACACGACAGGATTCTGGACATCTTCCGGAGGAGATCATGGAAACGGAGGCTTCTTTGGATGGCTTGGATGGAGGGGAGGAGACAGAAGAAAACCTCCAAAATGATAGCCTGTCGGAACAGACTTGTGAAGGACAGATGCATGGAAAGGAGGATATCTGGTCAGAAGAGGAGGACATAGAGGATCCTCTGCGCACTCGAAAAAACGGGAGGTCGTTCTCTCCGTACCCATGACCTGCTTTTTTGCATCGGAGGATGAAGGGCGTGACTTTCAGTCCGTGCTGCAGGAGATACAGGCGTATCTTTCCAAAGAATATAGTAATCTGGTAACCGGAGATGGAAACGAAGAAATAAAAGCACAGATCCGCCGATTTGCCGGGAAGTATATTCAGGATAACCGTATACAAGTACCGGGAAAAACCACGGATGAGCTGATTGATGCGATTTATTCAGAAATGGCAGAGTTCGGTTTTCTCACAAAGTACATCTACGGGGAAGGAATCGAGGAGATCGATGTAAATGCCTGGGATGATGTGGAGGTCCAGTATTCTGGTGGAGTGACAGAAAAATTGAAAGAGCATTTTGAAAGCCCCGAACATGCCATCAATGTCATTCGGCGTATGTTGCATGTGTCTGGAATGGTGCTGGATGATGCGAGTCCAAGCGTTCTGGGACATTTAAGTAAAAATATCCGTATTGCTGTACTGAAGACACCTCTTGTTGATGAGGATGTCGGGGTGGCAGCTTCGATCCGAATTGTGAATCCCCAGAGCATGAAGAAACAGGACTTTATAAAGGGAGGAACGGCAACCAGTCAGATGCTGGATTTTTTATCGGAGTGCATCCGGTATGGAATCTCTGTGTGTGTGGCGGGAGCCACAAGCTCCGGAAAAACCACACTGTTAGGCTGGCTTCTGACCACAATTCCGGACGGTAAGCGTATTTACAGTATTGAGAATGGTTCAAGGGAGCTGGCGTTGGTACGCAGAAAGGATGGGAGGGTAGTCAATTCCGTGATTCATACCTTGACCCGTGACAGCGAGAATGAGAGGCAGAGAGTAGATCAGATTGCACTTCTTGATATGGCGCTACGCTTTAATCCGGATATTATTGTGGTAGGAGAAATGCGTGGACCAGAAGCGAATGCGGCACAGGAGGCAGCCAGAACCGGTGTTGCGGTTGTGACAACCATCCATTCCATGAGCTGTGAGGCAACCTACCGCCGCATGGTTTCCCTGTGTAAACGTGCTGTGGATATGAGCGATGAGACTTTGATGGGATTTGTAACGGAAGCCTATCCGATCATCGCATTTTGCAAACAGCTGGAAAACAAGGAACGCCGTTTAATGGAAATCATGGAGTGTGAGATTCTGGCAGATGGAACCAGACGATACCGTCCGCTGTTTCAATATCAGATTACGGAAAACAGAGTGGAGGATGGAAAGTTTGTAATTGTGGGGCATCATAGACAAATCAACCCAATTTCGGACAGTCTGGCAAGACGGCTGATGGAGAATGGAATGCCGCAGGAAACGCTGGCAGGACTTTTGAATGTAAAAAAGGGATAGAGAGGGGGCAGAACGGATGACGGCGATTCAGCTATTGGCGTGTGCAGGAATGATCGTGGGTGTATTTTTACTGCTGGAAATGAAGCCAGTGGAGTTTACGGACAGCCTGTTTGGATTTTTATTGAATCCCAAACGAAGTCTGCGGGAAGACATCAGGGAATCATCAGGAAGAAAAAAATCAGGGATTTTGCGCAGGGAACTGAAGGAAGCACAGAACATTCTTCAAATGACGGGCAGGGGGAACCGGTTTTCCTTCATCTGCGCAGTTGCTCTGGCACTGTTTTGCGCTGGGGGATCCATTGCCATTTTGTTAGGGAATTTTTTGCCTGGCTCCGGTGATGGCAGTGGGTTTTTTATTTCTGCCATTCTGGTATGTGAAACTGACTGCCAATCATTATAAAAGGGGATGTGTCTGCAGAACTGGAAACGGCGCTTTCGGTCATTACCACAGCATATCTGAGGACAGAAGATATTGTGACGGCGGTGGAGGAGAATACAGCATATTTAAATCCTCCAGTGTCCAGAGTATTTCAGGATTTTCTCATCCAGATTAAAATGGTAAATCCGGATGTTCAGGCCGCCCTTCGGATTTTGCGGGGAAGGATTGATAATGAGGTGTTTCGGGAGTGGTGCGATGCGGTCAGTGACTGCCAGCATGACCGGAGCTTAAAGACTACACTGCCGCCCATCGTATCAAAGCTGTCGGATATGCGGAACGTGAACGCAGAACTGGAATACATGATCGCAGAACCAAGAAAAGAGTTTATGATCATGGTTGTGTTTGTAGTAGGCAATATTCCTCTTATGTATCTGCTGAATCAGGATTGGTATGATGTACTGATGCATACGGTACTGGGACAGTGTATTCTGGCTGCTACTGCAGCGGCTATTTTTTATATCCGCTGGCTTTGTAGTGAAATTGACCCGTCCCATTGAATACAGGAGGTAGCTATGGAAGGCTTGTTGTTTTTATTCGGGCTGTTTTTAGCTCTGGGACTTTTCTTTTTAACTGCGTCTGTTCTAAAGTTACCTACCATGGGTGCGGCGAAGGCCATGCTGGGTACGGTAAAACAGGAGCGGAAAGCGGCAAAGACTTGGAAACTTATTTTTATGACCTAGCAGTGCGACTGTCTGGTTTCATCCGGATGGATGCATATAAGAGAAGCAGGATGCAGAATGTGTTAAAAGCCAGTGGAATGAATATGACCCCGGAAGTGTATCAGGCGTATGCTCTGGTAAAATCAGGCGCAGTTCTTTTGGGAGCGATTCCCTGCATATTTCTTTTTCCACTTCTAGTTCCTGTCGTGGTTGTGCTGGCCTTACTTCTTTACTTTAAGGAAAATCAGAAAGCGGATGAAACCTTAAAGGCAAAGCGGGAAGAGATAGAGGGGGAGCTTCCGAGAATGGTGGCGACTATGGAACAGGAACTGAAAGCAAGCCGTAATGTGATCGGTATGTTGGAGCGGTTCAAGGGGAATGCGGGACCAGCGCTGACTGGAGAGTTAGATATTCTTCTGGCGGATATGCGTTCCTCCAATTATGAAGCGGCGCTGACACGATTCGAGGCAAGACTGAACTCGCCCATGCTGTCCGATGTGGTACGTGGATTGATTGGTGTCCTTCGAGGGGATGACAGCACAGTGTATTTTCAGATGCTGGCTCATGATTTTAAGCAGATCGAACTGCAGAGATTAAAAGCACAGGCACAGAAAATCCCTCCTAAGATCCGTGTTTTTTCCTTTGTCATGCTGGTATGTTTTCTGCTGACTTACCTGGCGATTATCTGCTATGTGGCATTGGAGAGCCTCGGAGGAATGTTTTAGACAGGAAGGAGGAGAGGATGAGGAGTCATCGTTTATGGAGAGCACTGTCAGAAAGACGGGGCGAAGGATATGTGGATGTGATCGTGTTGGTTTTGTGTGCGGTCATGGTGCTTGCCCTTGCCATGCGTGTGCTTCCGATTTTTATTCAGAAACAGCAGTTGGATACCTTCGCTACAGAACTGGTGCGTGAAGCAGAGGTAAGCGGGCGCGTAGGTACAGAGACAAGCCGCCGTGCCGCTGTGCTGTCAGAAAAAACAGGGCTTTATCCGGACATTTTATGGTCCAGTCATGGAAGAATCCAGTTAAATGAAGAGGTTACCGTTACCCTGACGATGGATACAAATATCGGTCTGTTTGGCGAGTTTGCTTCTTTTCCGGTTACGCTTCGCGCACAGGCAGCTGGAAAATCAGAAGTTTACTGGAAATGAGGTGGAGGGATTGCGGAAACGGATGAAAGAGATACTGAGAGACAGGCGAGCCTCCTCATTTCCCATGACCATCGGGATTGTTCTTTCGTTGATTATTCTGATGTGTGGGATTAGTGAGTATTTCCGGCTTCAAATTATTGCGGCAGGTGTGCGGGAAGCCGTGGAGGATGCTGTCATCTCCACAGTCAATGATAATTATGCAGGTGTGTATCATGGAGTCAGGGAGGGATATTCTGGCAGTTATGTTCCTTTTTGGAGAGGGAAGTTGGGAAGAAGATCTGAATGAAGGGGACATTTATGATTATCTGATGAAACCATAGGGACCCGATTGTCTGGCGGCAGGCATATAAAGTATGCGGATACTGGAACTGCAATGGAGTTTGCCATAGACAGCCTGCAAGTGACGCTTCGGAATGCACCTCTGGCCCCATCAGATCCAGCCCATGCGCAGCGGTTTGAGGCAGATGCTATTGTTAGACTGGAGGTTCCGGTTCGGTTTGGCGGCCGGATTCTTCCATCCATGTGGATCACATTGAAGGTACAGGCTGGATATACAGAGGTGTTCTAGGGAATGACCTGGACTTTGAGAGGATTGTATAGTATGTTGTGCATAACAAAACAGGATAAAGGAGGAGCAGAATTATGAAACTGACAGAGAAGATGAAAAAGAATCTGGCAATTTTGGGTGGCGTGCTCATAGGAATCGGCCTGATCGCTGCCATAGGAATGCAGTTTGGTTCGAAACCGTCAGGTAAAGATGTTCTGCCAGGAACAGGGGAAACGGAAACAGAATTGATTGTAGATCCTGGAGATTTTGAAAAGAAGGAAGAGGAAAGTAAAGTAGTGTCCAGAGAAGAAGAGAGCCTTGTGATTCATCAGGGAATCGGAGAAAATCAGGAAACAGACACTCAGGCGGTGGACAGTCGGGCGCCACAGACTGATCAGACAACGCAGAGTATCCAACCGAAACCAACCAAACCAGAACCGCCAAGCAAGGAGATCCTGACAGATCCAACACAAAAAACCGGATGGTACAAGCAGGATACCCCTCCGGTTCCGGTGGATCATGAAGCGGTAGAAAAACCGTCCGAACCGGTAGCAGATCCGGAACAGCCGCAGGCAGGAGATACTTCCGGGAACCAGATCTATGTTCCAGGATTCGGCTGGGTAGAAAATCATGGAGGAGGAGGCTCTGGAACTGCAGCAGAAGATATGTATGAAAACGGGAATAAGATTGGCATTATGGATTAAGACAGAAAGAGGAAGCACCGCATCAATGTGGTGATTTTTTCTTTTCCCAGAAACCAGGGAAGGAAACAAGGCTTCCCGTGGTTGGAAAGGAGGATACTTGAAACAGAAGGAAATATGTGATTTTTTACAGTCTCAATCTTACTGTCTTTGATACTCTCCATCCAGGTTTATGCGGTAAGGGGACGGGAACCTGGATGGAGGTGGCGGAAGTATGGGACAGGGGACCATCCAGAATTCCTGGTCACCGGGAAATGAAGGAGTGCGGGTTACCGTAATCCGGGCAGAGAGCCATGATCCGGTAACAAGACCGATTGACTTAACAAATAAGCATCCCAATATTACCTACTCCTTTGGGAAAGTCAGTAAAATGTCATATACCAAAGGAAGTGCCCTGATGATCGACACCAATCCGTATGAGTATGTGAATCCGGCACAGCCCCTACCAAGGATCATCAGCTCGAAAAGCTTGGGGCAAGCTAATATTGAGCAGATAAAAAGCTATTTTACAGATGAACAGGTGGTGCGTAGCATTGCCGGACTAACCGGAATGGACTTTGACACACTGGTGGGAGGGGAGTATAGGCTCTTATTGGAGCCGATCAGTTTCCTTAAATTTCAGGGAACCCTGATTGCGGTTACAGCAACAGAGGCAGCGCTCTATGATGAGATGTTAAGTGGTGGGCTTCGTACTGTCCTTCCAACAGTGGCATTTCAGAACCTGCCGCTTTCCATGTTTTTGGAAACACCAGATCTGGGATATCCGGCCTGGGGCGGTCCGACATCGGGAGTCCGTTCCAACAGTGAAATAAAGAGTTCCTTGGGTCTTGGTATTGTACGGTTCCGGGATGTGCCTCCAGAAGAACCGGAAATCACGACTTATGATTATGAATATCGGACGAATACGGAAGTGATTACGGCAGTAGAGGTAAGCGGCGGGCAGAGTGATCCGGATCATCCGGTATCCGTAACATTTTCCGTAGGGGGAAGAAGCTATGAGGTAGGGGAGGTATATTATCCGTCTGGCGACAGTCAGCTGGCTTGGATCCGCTGGACAACACCGGAGCAGCCTCAGACTATGACGATGACCGTCCGTGTGCGGGGCGGAGGAGGAACAAGTAAAGGAACTCTTCACATCAAGGTTGTGGATCTGGATGAAAATCCACCGCCAGATCCCAATGCGGATGACCGGAATGACGAGTTTACAAGACCTTCGGTTCCTTCCAATGCAGAAGTAACCTCTGCATCCTGGGGTGTGTGGAGACCATGGTGGAGGGAATACTGGGTATGGCACAGCGGGGATGAGGATGATGACGGGTACTGGTGTGACCATGGCTGGTGGGAGTTTGATCTGGACCGATATTCCGCAAGCCTGACTGCAGATATGAGAATTACAACCGATGAAAAGTCCCCTACTGCTACGGGAAGGACGATGAAATCCGGTTATGGATTCCAGGAAAAGGTAACAACTCATGTCAGCACCAATCAGAGTTCTGCAGTGACATCTGCGCAGAATGCGGTGACTTATTTTCCGGAATTTCAGTATGAGAGGTTTTGGAGGCTTTTGGAGCGGATGAATGTCGGCTATGATATGACCCATGAGTTTAAGAAAAATGGTTACAGTACCTATGAGAGGAGAACGCATTTTACACCAATTTGGTATCCGGACGGAAGTTATACGCCATATACTTGGCTGCTGGATTGCTGGACACCGGCTGGAATGCTCTCCATGAATCTGAATGATTCTATTACCATTGATGGGAACTTGTGGAGTGACTGGCATATCGCACCACAGAAACCAGAGTAGGAGGAAGTATGTCATATCAACAGACGGAGAAACCAAAGGGATTTTTGTATCATTACACAACCCGTGACCATTTGGAAGATATTCTGCGGGATGGCAGGATACGAAGGATGGGTGATAAGGAGTGCTGGTTTTGTACATCTTTAGAGGATACACTGGAATTAATGCAAAAGGACAGTGATGATGGAAGGGAAGCCTTACTATGGAGTTGGAGGAGTATTAAGGTATTATCCTG
>ENA-OQES01000802-OQES01000802.1-human-gut-metagenome-genome-assembly--contig:-NODE-802-length-12649-cov-6.953362_pt1 | contig 12649 bp, 20 predicted proteins | sample MGYA00242798_ERZ504641 | MGnify/ENA primary metagenome ERZ504641 (study PRJEB26092, sample SAMD00036327) | human gut metagenome | host: Homo sapiens | study: EMG produced TPA metagenomics assembly of... | reverse complement strand
GGCTGATACCTTGGTTTGGATTCGTGAAAGACAAAATAGAGCCTATCAAGCCTGTTTGAGACGTATACAATATAATCAGGAACGCTTGGCCAAATTGTCACAATCTGTTGTCTTTAGACAACCTGAACGCCTTTACGATGGTTATCTACAAAAGTTGGATCGACTAACAACAAGGCTTGAAACCTTCATGAGTCAAGATTTCGAGCGAAAACAAAAAGAAGCGGAACTTTTGAGACAACGATTACAAGGCTTAAATATTCTAACTAGTGTTCAGAACTACCAAGACCGTCGAGAGTCTTTACAACGTTTATTGGTGACTACAACCAAGAATACTATTAATGGTAAGCGTGTGAGATTAGAAAAGGCACAGGATGCCTTATTGTCTCTAGATACTAGCCGTATTGTTGCAAGGGGACTATGCCATTGTCAAGAAAGATGATAAACCTTTAACAAGTACTAAGAATATTACCGAAGGTGATCAATTAACCGTCCAAATGAGAGATGGAGAACTAGAAGTAGAGGTGGAAAAATGTCAACTTAAAAAAACATTTGAGGGAAAATTTACAGGACTTAGAAGCCATCGTCACTAAGCTCGAAACAGGTGATGTTGCTCTTGAGGATGCTATTGCTGAGTTCCCAAAAAAGGTATGGCCTTGTCTCAAAAATTTGCAGAAGACCTTGGAAGATGCTGCAAAAAACACTAGTTAAGGTCATGCAAGCAGATGGTACAGAAACGGAAATGGATGCCTAATGAGCAAGCTAAATAAAATTGATGCGGCTATCCGTGATTACTACCCAAAAAAGAATCTTCCTGTATCAAGTGATTTAATCACTGCCATCCTTTATTCAGTTGATAGTGGAGGCAAGCGTATTCGTCCACTGATTTCTTAGATTTACTTGAAGGATTTGGTTTAGAGCTTACTCCTAGTCATTTCGATGTCGCAGCAAGTCTTGAAATGATTCATACTGGAAGTCTTATTCACGACGATCTGCCGGCCATGGATGATGATGATTACCGTCGAGGACGTTTAACCAACCATAAGAAATTCGATGAAGCAACGGCAATCTTGGCTGGAGATTCTCTCTTTTTGGATCCATTTGACCTCCTGGCTCAAACAGACATTTTCCGCAGAAATTCGAGTTCAATTGATTCAAGCATTGTCTCATTCCTCAGGAACCTTCGGTATGGTAGGTGGACAGATGTTGGATATGAAGGGTGAAGGTCAGGAACTTGATTTATCGCAACTGGCTAAGATTCATGAGCATAAGACAGGTAAGCTTTTAAACCTTTTCCTTTTGTGGCGGCTGGTATTGTTGCTCAAAAAGATCAACAGGTCTTGGAAAATCTTCAAGAAGCTGGTCGCTTGATTGGTCTTGCCTTTCAAGTACGCGATGATATTTTGGATGTGACTGCTGATTTCGAAGAACTTGGGAAGACACCTGGAAAAGATGTAGTTGCTGGAAAATCAACCTATCCGGCTCTGCTTGGTCTGGAAAAATCACATGATATCCTCGAGGAATCACTTGATAAAGCTGAAGCAATTTTCCAAAATCTAGCTGAGACTCAAAGTTTCAAGAAAGACAGTATTATAGAAATCATAGAAAGGTTACGACTCCATGCCTAAGGAAAGAGTAGACGTCTTGGCTTATAAACAAGGCCTTTTTGAAACACGAGAACAAGCTAAACGTGGCGTTATGGCTGGTTTAGTTGTTAATGTTATCAATGGTGAGCGATTACGATGAAACCTGGTGGAAAAAATCGATGACGGGACTGAGTTAAAACTAAAAGGTGAGAAGCTTAAGTATGTGAGTCGTGGAGGACTCAAACTTGAAAAAGCTTTGGAAGTTTTTCAATCTGTCAGTTGAAGGTATGACGACCATTGATATCGGAGCCTCAACAGGTGGTTTTACTGATGTTATGCTTCAAAATGGGGCCAAATTGGTTTATGCTGTTGATGTCGGTACCAATCAGTTGGTTTGGAAATTGCGTCAAGATGAGCGTGTTCGTTCCATGGAGCAATATAATTTCCGTTATGCTGAACCTGTTGATTTTACAGAAGGATTACCGTCTTTTGCATCAATTGATGTCAGTTTCATCTCTCTTAATCTGATTCTGCCGGCCTTGGCTAAGATATTGGTTGATGGAGGGCAAGTTGTTGCTCTTGTGAAACCACAATTTGAGGCGGGCCGTGAACAAATTGGGCAAAAACGGGATTGTCCGTGAGAGCAGTGTTCATGCAAAAAGTGTTAGAAACAGTGACAGCATTTTGCGGTTGACTATGGCTTTTCAGTTAAGGGACTGGACTTTTCACCTATCCAAGGTGGTCATGGTAACATTGAGTTTCTCGCACATTTGGAGAAGACAAATTCTCCTCAAAATGATGCTCAAACCTCTATTAAGGAAGTTGTAGCACAAGCACATAAGGAGTTTAAAAAGAATGAAGAAGAATGATCGTTTGGAGTTAATCCGAAAGATTGTCCAAGAAAATAAAATTACGACTCAGGGAGAATTGGTAAAATTACTCCAAAATGAGGGATTGAAGGCTACTCAGGCGACAGTATCGCGTGATATCAATGAAATTGGTATTACCAAGGTACCAACGGAAGACGGTTCATACATCTATGGGCTCTCAACTGCTCCTAGACGAGTGGGTGGAACTTCTGTTGCGACTCGTCGCTTGTTGCGTGTTGATCGCCAACATGCCTTTATGAATATCGTTGTTCAACCTGGGACAAGCCGTCTCATCAAGAAGATTCTTTTGGATGAGTACAAGCATTTGATTTTTAGTGTCATTGCTGACGATGATACCCTCTTTTTAGTGGCTCAGTCAGAGTTAGCAGCCATCGAACTACAGGGGCAAATCATTAAGTGGGTTGAAGAATAGGAGGGCCTATGCTTCTCGAAATTACGATAAAGAATTTCGCAATTATTGAAGAGATTTCTCTAAACTTTGAGAATGGTATGACCGTCCTTACTGGTGAAACAGGTGCTGGATTAGATTATTGATTTGTCGGACAGGATATTTCAAATAACGCATCAACAGAACGATGTAATAATTTTGCCTGCGGGGTATCTGAAAGGGTGTAATATACCTCTTTTCCTTCTCTGCGGCTAATAATAATTCCACTTTTCTTTAAAATACGCAGATGATGGGACACAGCCGGAGCACTCATGTCAACAGCCGCCGCTATGTTGCATACACATTCCTCGCAATGGCACAAGAGCCACAAAATCCTTAAACGTGTTGAATCGCCAAGCTGCTGAAACAAAAAAGATATATCCTGAAAGCCCTCTGCCGAAGGCATATTATCTAAAACTCGTTCGATATTCTGCCCATGATTATGAGGCAGATTATAATGCGGCATATCAATCAACTCCTTCCTTAAACTATGATACTCACCTAAATTTTATCTGTCAAACAGCTTTTCACAGATTGGGGATATATTATGAGCCAACCACAAAATATTACTTTTGACGTTCCAAACGCCTTTGAATTGGAGAAACTGAGTGAACTACATAAGGCTATGGGCGATTTCACACGTATGAAAATCCTCTGGCAATTAATGCAGGGCGAACAATGTGTCAATGACCTTGCAAAAACACTATCCCTTACTAATTCTGCCATATCTCATCAACTCCATGCACTCCGGATTACAAAATTAGTCCGTTCCCGCAAAGCAGGAAAACGGATATTTTATTCCCTGCAGGATGAACATATCCAATGGATACTGGAAGAAACCTATGCTCATATTTCAGAACGATAAAACGCAGCCCCGTAAACTATAATGGGGCTGCGCCAAATATTTTTTTACAGGTTTTCATATGAAACCAGTTCACTCATCGCAATACGCTGTGCTTCAAAACGGTTCCTGTCGGCAGGCTCTTCATCCGAATAGCCGATAACCAGAATATTGATTGGTTCCAGATTATCAGGAAGCGTAAATTCCTTCCGAAGTACGTCCGGCTTGAAGTAGCAAACCCAAACTGTGCCAAGTCCCAGTTCTGTCGCTTGCAACATCATATGGTCTGTCAGGATCGAAGCATCAATGTCACCAGTCTGCTTTCCATCAAACGGACGTACCCATGCTTTGTCATGGTCAGCGCAGACAATAATCGCCAAAGATGCTCCATAAATATTTGCGGCCTTACCAATTTTAGCAAGACCTTCCTCGCTTTGGACAACGATCAAATGAACGGGCTGGAGATTCGCGGCTGTCGGAGCCACATGAGCAGCCTCCAGAATTTTTTCCAGTTTTTCAGGCTCTACTTTTTTGTTGTTGTAATCACGCACAGAGCTGCGGCTCTTTGCAATATTGATAAAATCCATAGTATTTCAATCCTTTCTGTTGTAATATAAATGTGTCAACCAACTATAAACTTATTGTAACACCAAAAAGAAAAACCACAAGAATGCACTTTTTTGATAGGCACTATCAAAAAAGATAGCACCCTTGTCAAAGGAGAACTCATAATGAAAGATAAACAAATACATTTTAATTGTCCGGTAGAAGCCTCCCTGTCACTGATCGGCGGTAAATACAAGCCTCTCATTCTCTGGCATCTGATTGATCAACCTTTGCATTACATGGAACTGCAACGCTTAATACCAAACGCCACCCCAAAAATGCTTTCCAGCCAGCTCCATGATTTGGAGGATTGCGGAATGATTCATCGAGAGGTTATTCCCGAAAAACCGCCAAAGACAATTTATTCTCTTACACCCTTTGGTAAAAGCGTTATCCCCATTCTGGATGCTCTATGCCAATGGGGAAAAAACTATCTTGACGGACTGGATGTAAAAAGTCCATGCTGTTCAAATTAGTATAAAGTTTTCTACTTGCAAAAACGAGTATAGATAAATATATTTGCTATACCCGTTTTTGTTATTTCTAATTCTAAATTTGTGACTGCCGTATATAATTGCAAAGTACCGTAAAGTCTACTTCTGGATTTTTATTTAAGATTTTCTGTAAAGCTCCTTCTGCTTTTTTATGTAATTCTTGATTGTTCAAATCATCCAACATGAAAAAAATGTTAAACCGCCTGCCGATCACAAACAGGAGTTTTTCATTTGCTGGTAAATTCAAAAAGCGATTAATATCTGACAGCATTTTCTCCTTGTCCGTCCGTAAATTTCCTCTTACTTCCAAAAGCAGATTTATAATATGTTCATTTACATAGTAGCTGTCCATTTCTTTTAATTGCTGCAGGAACCTCTTTTGCTCTATCATAATCTCTTCTTCGGATTGTAATGTGAAAGAGCCTTCTCTTACAAATTCTCCCATTTTAGATTCTGGCTTAATTCCCGTCGCATGAACACGAATAAAATCTGGCCGAATAACATTCAATGCTTCTGCCGTTCTGGTTGCATTTTCTTCTGACAGTTCCTTTCCCCCAATCCCCAACAGAATAAATTCCGACAGTATCATATCTGCCTCTTTCGCCATACACCCACTTTTCACAGCCGTATCCGCATTAAACCCTTTGTTAATAAGTTTCAAAATTTGGTCTGAACCAGTCTCTATTCCAGAATAAATATGATTCAGTCCGGCTTCTCGCAGTATCCTTAATTCTGACGGACTTTTCCGAGTAATACTGTCAGCACGAGCATAAGAAGTAATATATTGTATATCTGGAAAATATTGATGGATTGTTTCCAAAATGCGAAGCAGATAATCTGTCTTTAGCACCAGCGCATCTCCATCCTGCAAAAAGCAGGATATAATCTTTTTCCCTTTATAAAACTGTGCCTGTTTTTCAATATCCTCTATAATTTCTTCTATTGGTCGCATAGAGAAACGCATAGACTTATATAGTCCACAAAAATAACATTTATTCCAGTGACATCCTCTTGTAACTCGCACCAACAAACTATTACTTTCTGAAGGTGGACGGATTGGCCCGATTTCTATATTTTTCATTCGCTTCACCCTTTCTGAATATTTAAATCAAAAGTAACACTTCCTAAAATCTTCATCAAGAATGTACTTTTTTGAAAGGGACTATCTTTTGAGAAAGTACGTCATACAATTACATATCTCATATAAATCTTTTCCTTTTCGCTATTACCATTCCCTTTAAATAATCGGCTTTTATTATGAAGGGCTTTTCTACTTTTTCAGAGCAAGTTTCGCCTGAGTAACTCAAAACTCACTTCGTGACTTTCGACTTTCCGGCAATCTTGATGGGGATTCTGCTCCCCATACCCTCAGATAATACAGTTTTCACTAATATGTATACTTGGCTCCTGTGAAAAAAACAGTCGCATCGTGATCATATCTATCACGAAAAATCCATAAATATTTTTATTGTGTTACCGCCTGATATTTTCAAATCGGCTTTATATATAGAAATATCTTTATTTTGAAAGGAACTATAAAATGGCACGACCTAAAAAAGATAAAAACTTACGGCATACTCGTCATATCATGCTCCGTCTCACCAATACTGAATATGAAATAATTGCAGAAAATGCAAAAGCAGCAAGCCTCCCGTTAGCAGAGTATGTCCGTAAACAGATAACAAATAAAAAAGTAATTGTGAAATATGAAATTGTGGCAGATCTACCGGAGTTAAAGAAATTAATTGCTGAATTTGGAAAGATTGGTAGCAATCTGAACCAAATAGCTCGTTACTTTAATACTGGTGGACTCCATTCCCAGGAAATGCGTAACGAAATCAAAAAGAGCATTGCTGAAATTTATAAATTAAAATACGAAGTAATAAAACTGGCTGGAGATTTTACCACTGTCAATGCAAATAATAGAAATAACACAGGAGAAAACTAATATGGCAATCCTGAAACATATTGCAAGCAAGAATGCCGACTATGGAGAAGCTGAACGCTATCTGATTTTCCAACATGATGAATATACGCAAAAACCAATTCTTGATGATAATGGGAATATGTTTCTTCGTGAAGAATATTATCTGGATGGTATAAACTGTGATCCGTTTACATTTGATGCGGAATGTCGGGAAACTAACGCTTTCTTTCATAAAAATCAGTCTTTTAATGAGATTAAGTCGCATCACTACATCATCAGCTTTGATCCTAAAGATCAGGAAGAACATGGTCTGACCGGAGAGCAGGCACAGAAACTTGGCGTAGAATATGCCAGAAAGAATTTTCCTGGGCACCAGGCTCTTGTCTGCACCCACACTGATGGTCATAATGGCAGTGGAAATATTCATGTACATATTGTAATCAATAGTGTGCGAAAGTATGATACCGAGCCACAACCCCATATGGAATTTGACCGGGATTCAAAAGCTGGATACAAACATCATCTTTCTGACAGATACCGAATTTACTTAAAGCAAAAAGTTATGGATATGTGTCATTCCAATGGACTAAACCAAGTAGATCTTCTGACATCTGCGGAAAGAAAAATATCCGAAAAAGAATACTGGGCAAAACGCAGAGGTCAAAAAAATTCTCGATGAACACAATACAGAACTGAAAAAGAAAGGACTTACTCCAAGACAGACAACATTTCAAACGGAGAAGCAATACCTTCGTGATGCGATTGATACGGTTGCTTCACAGGCAACATCACAAGAAGAATTTTCCAGATTGCTGTCTAATAGATATAATATTACATTTAAAGTCAGTCGTGGCAGATACAGCTACCTGCATCCTAATCGTCAAAAATACATCACCGGAAGAAATCTTGGAACGCTTTATGAAGAAAATCATCTTCTGCAGGTATTCCAAGAGAACTCCAGCAGGCAACACGCAGAAAAGTCACATTCTACTGACAGACCAGTTACAGATTTTTCAGAAAAGTCAAAATCGTCAGCTTCTGTCCAAACTGACAAAACTACACACTCTTTCCTTTTTATAAAATCTGATTTACGACTTGTAACAGATTTACAGCACTGTATCAAGGCACAGCAAAGTCAGGCATACGCACAAAAAGTAAAGCTGTCTAATCTTAAGATGATGGCTCAGACAGTTGCCTATGTACAGGAACATGGTTTCCAGAGCAAAGAAGATTTAGATACTGCCCTTTCCAATGCCTCTGCCCAAAGCACTGATGCCAGAAATACTCTGAAATCCACAGATGACTCTTTAAAAAGTATAAATGAACAGATTCATTACACCGGACAGTACCTTGCCAATAAATCCATCTATTTCGATTACCGAAAAAGTCGAAATAAAGAAAAATTTTATGAAGATCACCGGGCAGAACTCACCCTTTATGAGTCTTCTCTCCGAATACTCAAAGAAAAAGCACAGGGCAAAAAACTCCCTACTCTGAAAATGTTGCGTGAGGAAAAGAGTCGTTTAACAGAATTGCAGACAGTACAGCGAGATGAATTTAACTCCCGGCGTGAATATGAACGTGAACTTCGTACAGTATGCTCCAATGTGGATATCATTCTTAATCACCCACATATACAGGAATCTCTGCACGAAACGTCACAAGAACATTCTTGTTTCCGTTAAAAATCTCGATAAAAAATTTTCCAAATTATTTTTCACTTTCTCCGTTGACTAAATTCATTTTTTCGCATATACTATGAATAGGAAAACAGGCGACATCCTGTTGGTGTGGCTGACACCTAAAATCCGAAACGAAAGCCGAACATGAATCGGAGAGTTGGCAGGCAACAGAAAAACCTGAAAGCAAAGCCAGACATATGGGCTGGAGTGTTGGCGGACAACAGAAAAATCAGTCTATAAGGGAGATGCACAATGCTACGGTATTGTAATCTCCCTTTAAATATTTTATACATATTGCAGAGGTCATAATATGACAAAATACAACAAACAGCAGGCCATTTCTATCATTATAGATTGTGCTGCCAAATACGAAGAAAATCTCAATGGCTATCAGCTCTTATTTATTTTAAAAGACAAGCATAAACATATTTCTTCTCTGGAAGTAAGTTTTTATCCATATAATTTTCTTCACCTTACAGGCATTAAATTAATTGATGGCACTACTGCTACTGATTTTTACAAGCGCTGTTTAAACCATAAATTAAGTCCTGAAGATTTTTCCTTCGCATCTGATGGAACTACTCAGTTAAAACTTGAAATTCTTCCACAACTTATGCTTAAAAATATATCAGCTAAAATGGTTGGAGATTTTAACGGATGCAATCCAAAATTATATACAGAAAAATTAGCTGGTGGCGTAAAAGCCTGCCTTGGTTTTGTAAAAACTCATCGTGCTGAATATGTGCCAAATACAGTACTGAATACAGATATTCGCACAGTTACCAAAATTTCACAGCAGGTAATCGCTACGTATCGTCGAAAAAATTCAGCTTCCCCTTATCAGGAATTAGTTTATAAGGCGAAAAAAATAGACTGGGATACCATTATCTTTCCGAAAGAATATGACTATCTCACCATGCCAGGAAAAGATGGCGCATAACGCCATCTTTTCCTCAAACTATCCATCATCATTATTCTAAACTACTTTTCACTTATATCAAATCACATTATAGCTAAATCCCCAGTCATAGAAAACATTTACATAGCAGGTTTTTGTATTATTGGTTGCAGAAGAATAACCATCAATTTTGTAATACTGTCTCTGAACAACCTTATACTTTGTATACAGCGGCCTATACTTAATCTGATAGGTTTTTCCACTAGGAACAGGCAAACTATACTGCACAGAATATGACTGACTCTTTCCAATCGTTACTCCTAAAGAAGCAGATATATCACCTGTACTGGTATATGAACCACTAATTGTGTTCGTCACTGTATCTGTTTTATTTACAGTAACTGTACCAGGTCCAGCCCCCTGTGGTCCCAATCTCCATGAACCATAAGTTGTTCCCTGATTTGTTTTACTGTCAACTTTCCAGTAATAATATCCATCTGTTCGTGGTTGTATTTCATACTCTGTTTTATCAGATAACAAGTTTACATGTTTTACTTCACTATTTCTATGCGGATATTCTGCAGCCATTACTTTTACTGGTAACATTGTCACTATGCTAAGTACAAGCACTGTTAAAAAAGCTAATCATTTTTTTCATCCAATCGCCTCCTTTTTTGCTTTAAAGTAAAATATGTGCCTAACCTATGAACATCAATGCCAATATTAGAATGATGGATAGTGGGTATTCAAAAATGTAGTCATATGAATGCTCATAGCTGTTTTTAAAAAAGGTTCCATATTTCTTTTCTGTTGCCATTCCGCAAAGAAAGGAGTACTTATTAATCCCAAAATACCAATAGTAAAAATGTAATGCTATAATTTTTATTCTTTTTAGGGGGAGTCGTTTTATTATCATTTTTTTCATCAACGTCTCTTGATTTTAACATTTCGTCAACTTGAATATTAAATTTCTCACTCATTAAAATAAGAGTATTAATATTAGGTGCAGAAATTCCCATTTCCCACCTTGACACTGCCTGTCTTGTCACCCCTACTATTTCAGCAAATTGTTCCTGAGAAAGCTTATTATCCTGCCTTATCTTAAGAATCGTCTTTGCAATATTTTGATTACTATCTTTTGATCTATTCATGAGTCGCCCCTCCTTCCTTTTATTTGATTATATTATACTGTTGCTCCGCAATTAGAGCAAGCAATAAGACTTTACATTTCCGCAATTAACTATTGCTTTTTGGTTTTTTCACTTTTTACTATGTTCTATGTCTTGTCCCATCACTTCCCGCATAGTTTTCTGCCCACTCCGTCTTGCAACTTCTTCCTTTTTCTCATTCAGTTTTGTAAGGACAGATTCTTTTTGACGGTTCTTTTTATCTTTTGGTGCAGCATTATTCTTAAGTCCGTCAATCATATTATAATTTGCTTCCTCTGTGATTTCCGCACTTCGCAGGTATTCTCCATTCTCCATATACTTCTGCCAGTTATCCAGTTTCGGTTTACTATTTCCTGTCTGCTCCTGCACTGGCGGATGCAAATAGTCACGAATCTGCTGTTTTACCATATCGTCAAATCCATTATATACGCTGTCTACAATCACTTTGCCATTCTGATCTAAAATCACATACGCAACATTCGTTCCATACTGCTCATGCTCCATAAGGAAATAATTTTTTCCCCTCTACCAACAGATAATCTACTACTTCCCAGGTTCCGTCTTTTCCCTCTATTTCATATCCAACTGTATCTTTTGTTAGTCCACCACTTTCTGAAGATGTGACTTTCATAAAATCAGGAATCTCTATAAAAGTGTCTTTGTTTACATAGTAAGTAGTCGTGACACCATTATCATTAAGAATCAGCACATCACTGGTACTGACCGCATGACCTTTATAATTATGGGGCTGTTTCTGCTCCAGATCCTTTTTTTATCTGCTCTGGCGTTTCTCCCGGCTTCATTGTTCCAAGATACACCTGTTCATAATTTGCCACCTGCACCGGAATCTGATCCTGTGCAAGTTCTTCATAGGTCCGGAAAAGAAGATTTCTCAATTCCGGTTTCTTTTTTAACTGGTAAACTGCAAACTGACTTGTACTCATTCTCCATCCACCTCCAGATCTGCTTTATAAATTTCTACCGTTTTCTGCAATTCTTCATATCCCTCATCGCTAAGATAATAGAGCTTCTGAATCGTTGTAAAAATCAGCAGCTTCATATCTTCGTCCAGATAGGAAAAAACTCTCATCCATTGCTTCCATTGTCTGCACCCGGTTTCCTGCATCAAAAATTGCCAAAGCAGTATATTCATCTTCCTCAAATCTTATCATCATAATGACACCTCTCCCTTCTTATGTGTTCTGGATTTTTCTTTCGCTGCATTCTGTTCCTGCTCTTTTATTTTTACCTGACGTTCCCGGAGTGCCTGAAGAACTGATTCTTTTCTGCTCTTTGGCTGTGAACCATTTTCTTTTTGTACAGATTTATCTCCAACTGTCTGCTCTGTGCTTTTGGTAAGCTCCTGCTTCTGAGCAAAATAATTTTTCCACATCATCCATTGCTTTCTGAACTAATGGACTTTCCTTATAGTGTTTAATCATCTCCACACCTTCCCGGTCAACTTTTCCCAGTCGCATAAGATCATACGGTCCGTCATAATCGCTTCCATCATGCAGTTCAAATCCAACACCTTTTATTCCATTCATGCGATCTGCAGGAATCGTTTCATAAATGCGTAGTGCATCTTCCAGAGTAAGGTTCTCATGATACTCACCCATAACAGGAAATTCCATACACTCCGCAACATAAAAAGTGATCGTGGCTTCTGGCTGTTCCTGCTCTGGCTGCCTGGTAAAAACAGAGAGTGTTTCCGCATTTTCCAGACGTGAAAGTAATGATCGGGCAGTGACTACATCACTGTCTATATCCGATTCTTCCGACACCTCAATCAGCCAGTCTTTTAAACCTGCTGTATCCTTGTTCAAAATATCCTCTGTGATTTTCTCGACCTGTTCTTCCCTATTTTCAACACTATCTTTATACTCATAAGTATCATACTCATAACTAAAATTATCCAAGTCCACTGCGAGTTTCCTGATTTCCTGCTGATCAAGATAGGCTTCCGATTCCTTTATATACTCTGCCAGAGTAATTTTTTCTTCTGAGATTGGGTTAATGTCTACTTTAATGCCTGCTATTGCCATACCATAGGAATTCAATTCGTTAAAAAAATCTATCCTCCCGAATATTTCCCCGATAAGAAAGCACCACATCAAGATCAGAATCTGCAC
>ENA-OQES01000801-OQES01000801.1-human-gut-metagenome-genome-assembly--contig:-NODE-801-length-12652-cov-2.530220_pt1 | contig 12652 bp, 13 predicted proteins | sample MGYA00242798_ERZ504641 | MGnify/ENA primary metagenome ERZ504641 (study PRJEB26092, sample SAMD00036327) | human gut metagenome | host: Homo sapiens | study: EMG produced TPA metagenomics assembly of... | reverse complement strand
CGCGCGACGTCGGGGGAGGGCGAACGGTGAAACGGCCGCGACGTCCGAGGAACACGGAAAAGAGAGTGAGCCCCATGGGCAGGAACCAGCAGCACAGGACGGGACGGACCCGCGGCAGGCGGATCTTCATCCGCGTTTCCGACCAGGAATTCGAGGAGATCCGCGCGGCCGCGGACATGAAAGGCGTCAGCGTCTCGCGTTACCTGGTCGAGGCGCACGAGACGTGCACCGACCTCGAAACCGCGAAAAAGGAAATACGAGACGGGACCCCATCGTCGAAAAGCTGGAGTCCATCAGGACGGAGATCTGGCACATCGGACACAACGTCAACCAGATCGCGCGCAACACGAACCGCGACATGAACGCGAGCATGGACGACGAATACTCGGCCGCGAAGGCCGTGAGGGACTGCGCGCGTCTGTTCGGCCAAGCCTCCGACACCATCAAACGCCTGTCGAATCAGATTGGCCGCTGAACCGTTCGTCAGCCGGATGGAATGGATGCCATCTATTAAGTCGGGAGCGGGGAGATGGACGAAGGAAAACGAAAGGCCTTGGAATCTCTGCCAAGGCCTTCGCCGATCGGGCTCTCCCAATCCATGTGGACGACTATATGTCCGTTCGATCCCGAAGTCAAGCTCGGCGGCGACGCAGACGACGGGCGCCATCTTACCATTGTTGGAACGTCAGCAGCGGCCGCGGACACGATGGTTTGGATCGGACCGTTTACCGGAATGAGCAAGCCCGGTCAGGGAAAACGCAAAGAGAAATACGGACAGATACCTAAGGATTCTCATGGCATGATGGTGGACGTCGTGTCGCCCTGCTCTTGCCGGTTCGTCGGCGGCCGTCTTGTCCAGATGACTTTCCGCTTCCATTTTCGGAGCTGTCTGATTGACCGTTCCTCCCTCCTCCGACAGTTTCGGCGCACGCAGAAGCACGACTGTCAAAACGAGAAAAGGACCCGATAGGGCAACCGCACCAATGCAACGAATGAGACCGCTCCACCAGTTACAAGCCATGGCGGCGACGAGCACGAGCAAGGAGGCAGTGAGGAGGCACGACAGAACGAGGATCCGATATTTCCATACTCTTCTCGTTTCCTCGTACTCATGCAAACGCTTGTATGACTTCTCCATGGCCTGCGTGAACGAAGCATCCATTCCACTGCCTCCATCACGAATTCGTTCCAAGATGTCGAGGCGGAACTGTTTCCTCAACGCCACGTGTGTGTATATCCGTTTGCCAATCATTGCGGCCAGTATGGTCGATGAAGCGGTAACGGCAAAGGCGATAAGAAGCTTACCCACCGCCGCGGCACCGTTCATATCTTGAGACATGGCACAGACCAGTAGCAGCAGGCCGACGTCAATCCCATATAAGCCTCCGACGAGGAAAAGCGAAAAATTAACCGCATACCAGCTCTTGCTGGTTTGCCCAGAATCTCAGTCCCTTCCGCGTGTAAGTCTCGTAGGCAAGGCGTTCCGCGGCTTCGTCGATAAGAAACTCACGGTGGGCTCTGATAACAGATCGCTGTCTTTCACCAGCATGCGATTCCAATTCCGCCATTTCCTTGAGTTCCTTGATGATGCGGGAGACATCCGCCCTCCATAAATCAGGAACACCTTTCAATAATTTCAGGACAGTGGTTAGAAGATACTTCGATACTTTTTTCGATGTCCATTCCTGTTCCTCCATATGATTCCTGTTATACAGGCATGATATAAAAGGGCCGTCGTGGTTTTCCCCTTTTTTCCCGGAATAAAAATTGTCGGTTTGCTCCAAGCTCGCTTAGACATCGACGGATCGTTCCAGACATCTTTGGATGGGATATGACCGTTTTCAATCACGAATCTGTAGACACCGTGTGCCATCGATGGTCGGTTTCCGACCGAGGATAAGGACATGATTCCGAAGATCAGCCGCGGTTCGGATCCCGCGGGACTAGTGAAGTATCTGTTCGGCAAGGGTCGCCACAACGAGCACGCCAACCAGCATCTCGTCGCGTGCAGCGACGACCTGCTCGACTCGTTCGGATTCGACGGGCATCCCGACGAATCGTACGCGAAAATCGGGGAACGCTTCGACCGGCGATACCGGGTCAGGGAACGCAAGGGAGATCCCTTCCCCCGCGACCGGCGCGGCAGGCACAATCCCGGCGGGGAGCACGGCAAGGACCGCGTGTGGCACTGCTCCCTGTCCATCAAGGCCGGCCAGGGCATCCTCACGGACGGGCAATGGGAAGCGATCGTCCGCGACTATCTGAAACGAATGAGCATCCTTCCCGACGACGGCGCGGCAGGCGTGACATGGCTCGCGGTGCGCCACGGATTGAGCCGGAATGGCAACGACCATGTGCACGTGATGGTCCAGCTCGCCACGGACGACGGGTGGATCAACACGTTCAACGACATGAAAGGCGCGCAGAAATCATGCCGAGAGATGGAGCGGGAACGTCCCGAGCTCGTCGAGCTGGATCGGTCGAACACGGAGGGCGACGTCAGGTACAGGTACGCGGAATGGCGCCGCTGGGCCGAATGGAAGGCGCGGGAGGACTACGACGGGCCGCTCCCCTGGTCTGCGCTCGACAGGGACGGGCGCGTCCGGCGGATCGCCGCTGTGGCCGCGGAGACGATGCCGAAACAGCACGTCGGCCGGATCGTGGAGGCGTGCGCGAAGGCGTCCCGCAGCGAGGACGAGTTCATCCGGCGCGTGCGCCGCGAGGGTTTCAGCATCGACCCGCGTCTGCGCAAGGGCGCGGCCAGGGATTCGTTCGATTCGCCGGACCAGGTGGTCGGATACCGGATCACCTGGCGCAGCAGGGACGGCTGGACGGAACGGTTCAACGCGTCTGATCTCGGTCAGGACATGAGGCTAAAAGAACTGCGCGACGGCTGGACGCACGATGCGCGGTCAGAATCGTTGGCGGTCCAGGAATGGCGGGCGAGCATGGAGAACCGCCCGCCGTTCCTCGCCGACGGCCTGGAGCGCCGACCCGCGAACCTCTCCACGCATGACATGGAAAGGCTGATCGACGAGGCGTTCCACGTCGCCGTGGACGTGAGACGCGGGGAAAGCGATCCGGAAGCATACGACGAGGCGCTGCGCGAGGGACTGCGCGTGTTTGACAGGCTATCCGAACGGTACGGGCTCGGGGATGGATTCTCGGCCGAGATCATGAAAGACGAACTCTCGGCCGAGACGGCCGACGCGATCGGAGACGATGGGCGCGATGAGAATGGGAAAGCCCACAAGCCCTGATGCCGCGGACCAGTATCATCTCACGGGACCCGGCCTCGTCTCGGCCGAGACGCCGGGGATCCCGGTTCCAAACGGTTCGGCCGGACCGAGGTCCCGATCGCCGGGGCGCGCGCCGGACACGGCCGAACCGCGCAGATCCTCCCATGCGGGGACGAACACGTTCTCGTACCGCCATGCCATGACCGCTTTGTGGTATTCCTTGAAACCTTCGGGAAGGACGGTCACCCCCATGGCCTGTTCCGGGATCGAATCGATCAGGGAGTACAGTCGGTCGGGCTCGTAGCGTTCCATGAACCGGCCGAACGCCAGCGTGCACTGGGGATCCTGTCCAGACGCGATGTATTTGAGCGGCGCGATCGGCTTGCCTTTGTCGGTGATGTAGCATGACCTCACGTCGAGGGCATCCTGACGGATCAGTTCGTCTTTGGACAGGCGCCGTTCGATCGCGGCTTCGGTCCGTTTGTTGTTGAACGAGTTGCCGTTGTCATACACGGGCGCGAGCCGGTAGTGGCCCTTCCTGTCGGACAGGACGCCCCAATTGGTGTTGTTGCGGTCGATGTTGCGGATGAACGCGTCGGTGACGAACATGTCCCAGAAACGTTCCCGGACCCCATCGATGCCGGCGAGCTCCGGGATGCGGTTGATGGCGGCCCTCACATCGGCCAGCACCACCCCCGACCCTGTGGAGGCGGATTCGGTGAATCCCGGTTCGTCGTCGGACAGGGAGTTCTTCAGATCGTGGAACTCCACCAGTTCCCAATCGTCATCGGTGAAATCCCGGCACGCGCACACGACCTTGCCTCCTCGGATGCCCAGCACGGTCTCGTGCACCGGGATGCCCAGCATCCCGTAGACATGCGATCCGAGGAATTCCGACAGGGGCGCCGTCGTGTACGAGGGGACCGAGCCTTGCAGACGTCCCGTCGGCCCCGGGAACTTGAGGATCCAGTTGCCCCCGTTCCAGACGACGCCGATCTTGCGGCCCGCGTTTCCGGCATAGAACCTGCGGGATTTCTCGCACCCCTCGAAATCAATCAAAGCCATCATATTCCACGATTCTACCGGCCGGCGCGGCCGAATCAACCGCATTCATCCCACAGGAGGGAGACGACGCGTCCGCCGCCGCGGACCGAGACGTCGGACGCGTCCTACCGTCCGGCCTGTTTGACGGTGGGGACGTCCGGCAGGGACGGCTCCATGGCCGGCGCCGCGGGCGGCGTGATCCTGGCCTCCTGCTCGGGACTGTACGCGCCGAACAGGTCGGGTCCGTCCCATTCCTCCGGCTCGTACAGGTCGACCAGGTCGGTCTCGTTCTTTCCGGTGGCCTCGCTGGATGACAGGTCTCCCCCGGTCTCGGATTCGACGGCCCTCTTCCTTCTTTTCTCCGGGGCCGGCGTTTCGGCCGAAACGTCGTCCGCTTTTCCCCCATCCGCCGTTGGATCGTCCCCGGAAGACGCTCCGTCGCGTTCCTCCATGTCGGATCCGGACGGTTCCGGCAGGTCGGAGGCTGGGGCCGCGTTCTCGTTCTCGTTCATGGAGCCCTCGAACAGGCTGGACGGTTCGTCTCCCTCGCTGCGGTTCGTCCCCGCCCTGAGGATTCGGGCAGTCCGGCGTCGCGCAGGTGGCTGATCTGCTGGCCGGCCTCGTCTATGGACACGACGGCCTGCATCATCACGCATTCGGCGATCAGGTCGTTCCGCTGCCCGTTCCATCCCTCTCCGTTCTCCGGGGCGACATGGAACGTCTCGCCGTCGTGCCGGGCCCTGAACTCGTCCGGCGAGGTGTCGTCGTGGTCGAGTCTGACGGTGAAGCCGGCCTTCTCGAACGCGGCCAGGGTGTCCTCGAGGGCGGGCGTGCGGTCCACGTAGGTGATGGTGACGTTGTTCATGACGCGGTCGGCCTGCTGTCCGATGGTCTCGCCGGGATGGCGCTGCGACCATTCCGTCTCCATGAGGTTGCGCGCCCGGTTGAGCTGGGCGGCGTAGCCAGGGTCCGTGCCGACGAGCATTTCGCTGACGTTCCAGGCCTTCAGCAGGCTTGTGTCGCTCAACGGGGCAACATCCCCTCGTGCCGAGCACGGTCGCGTTCAGCACGCTCTCGAACCCGTTGTTCAGCTCGCGCCTGTGGGCGCTTTCCCAGGACAGCAGGCGGGCCCGCTGGGCCTCCATCTCCTTGATCTCCGCGGCCTGCAACCTCGCCTGTTGGGCCTGTTTCGGCCTTGCGTTCCCTGTGCTGCTGCTGTATGTCCGCGCTCAGTGAGCGGTGGAGCATGCTCAGCTGTTGGGGCCCATGTTGCTCCATGTGCTGTTGAGCAGCTGGTCCAATGCGTCCTCGGGATCCATCGCCGACATCATCGGCCTCCTTCCTGTTGGTTCCTACCGATCGCGTGCAGTTTTATGTTCGGCCGGCGCGGCGGGCGTTCCCTGTCGGGTATGGCCGCCGCTGCCTCCTCCATCTCCTTCGGGCGCACCGGGCGCAGGGGCTCCATGGCCTTGCGCCGCCAGCCCTTCGGCGGGCGTTCGCATGGCAGCGGCTCGCCCGGCCCGGTCGTGTGCCCGTTCTCGTCGATGCCGAGCGAGGCCACGAGGCCGGTGTCCTTGTTGAACACCCGGTCGAGCAGGCCGAACGCCTGGATGTTGAAGATCATCATCTGGCCCGGCTGGCGTCGGGCGTTCTCGTAGGCGCGCCACAACGCGTCGAGCTGGTAGATGAGCGGCGGGTACCGCCACCAGTCCGGCACCCACAGGAACTTCGTCATCACGCCCTGCTGGTAGGGCCACATGTTCGCCACGTGCAGCTCCACGAAGCTTGCGAGGTTCGGATAGTACGTGTCCCGCATCTGGGTTCGCGCGCCGAACTGGCCTATCAGCGCCTCGCGTTCGGCCTGGTCGTCGCCGATCTCCCTTGATTCGGGAATCGAAAGCACGTCCTCCCCGTCGAGCTCGCCATCGGCGCCGTTCTTCGGCTCCGGCGTGGCGTCGGTTTCTCCCTCATTCCCCTGCGCGTCCGGGACGGCGTCTTCGGCCTCGTCCTTCCCGGTGTCGTCGGACAGCGTTTCGTCCGAGGGTGTGGCGGGCGGCGTCGAATCCCGATTCCCGTCCGTCGGAACGCCGGGAACGGCGGAAGTCGTTTCGGCCGCGCGCTCCCTTTCCGCCAGCTCCAAGTCCTCCTTGGTCGAGATCGCGAAGTCCTCGGCGGCCAGGCCGGCCTTGTACGCGAACAGCCATCGCGTGAACGGGATGGTCAGCCCGTACCGGGTCACGTCCTCGACGCCTTCGACGGCGAGGTTCGCCGCGGCCACCGCCGCCACGCACACCATGTCGGGATCCGTGGGACGGTCGGCGTGGTCGGGGACCTGCGGCGGCGCGGCCACGCCGGAATCCGGTTCCGGAACGACATGGTCCGCCGCGGGCGCGGACGGCCCCGGCATTGGGGGCTTGCGGGAAGACGGGCCCCACCCGGCCCGGCGCCATCTGGACCGTTTCGCGGATGCCGTGCCGCATCTCGCGGTCCTCCGATGGGTTCTTGCCTGGAAATACCATTTTCATCCTTTCGAGGAATGTTCCAACGCCCATGTCATGCGGCCTTGCGGATGATGTCGGCCCAGACGCGGTTCTCGGTCCACGGCATGGTCCGGTCGATCTGGGCGCGGCATTGCGAGGCGAGCACGAGCGCCCGGCCGACGGGCCACTCGGCCAGGTCGGACACGTCCAGGATGTTCTCCTTCTGGATGCTGTTGTTCACACTGCGTCTGCCCTGCCCGTCGATGTTGAGGCTGCCGCGGACGATCTCCCTCTGACCGACGAGACTGCTGATCTCGCCGAGCCATTTCGCGTCCTTGATGCCGCCCAGGTAGACGAGGATGTTCGCGTTGTTGAACAGGCTGCCGAAGTTCGTCTCGCCGAACGCGGCCTTGCCCTGGTCCGGGTTCTGCCAGATCGTCATGATCGGGATGCCGGCCGAGCCGAAGTACGAGTACACGTCGGCGAGTTCGGGCCAGCGGCAGATGTTCGCGGCCTCGTCGAGCACGCAGCACATCGGCCTGGGCAGACGCCGGTTGTTGTCCGTGCATTCGGACTGCGCGTATTGGAACGCGGTGAACGCGACGACCGCGGTCAGGCTCGCGGTCAGCGCCGTGGACGGGCGCCCCTGGGCGGACAGCAGGTAGAGGGTGTCGCCCTCGCTGGTCGCGAAGGCGAGCGGGTCGAACACGTCTCGCCCCTCCGGGGTGCCGTCGCCCTCCCGGGGCAGGACCCATTCGATCACGTCGGGGTCGGCGAGGAAGGCGACCATGGTCTGTAACGAGCCGAACACGCCGCTTCGGGTCTCCGGGGTCAGGGCGATGACCGAGCTGACGCGGGCGGCGATCTCGCCGTATCCCTCGTGCTTCGTGAGGATGGTGACGGGTTCGGTGTTGCGTTCGCTCGACGCCCAGCGGAACACATCGGCGACGGTCTTGCCGCCGAGGTGGGCTGCGAACAGGTAGTCGGCGAGCTGCTGGGCCGCGGTTCCGGGGAAGAAGTCGTCGCCGCCGGTGGACGGCTGGCCGGACGCGTACCGCCAGCAGTCGGCGATGCGTTTCGCGTCGGCGATGGTGTGGATGGAGTCGATCAGGTTCCACACCCATGTGGTGTGCTTCCGGTTCGGTTCGGCGATGCGTTCCGGGTCGAACACCCAGATGCGCCCGTCGGGATGGTCGTGCATGCGGACGGGACGGGTCACGTCGAGGATGTCGCCCTTGTTCGAGGTCGCGAGGCATGGGCCGGGGGCGGAGCAGACCGCGGGGATCGCGTAGCACAGGGACTTTCCGGAACGGGGTCCGGCAAGCACGATCGCCATGTCCTCCCAGCTGGTGCTCATGGGCGTTCCGTCCACGATGTTGCGACCGAGCGGATAGCCCGGCTCCATGCGTTTCGGGTCGTAGTCCTTGACGAGACGGGACGCCATCTTCTCGGCCCGTTCCCGGGTGACCTTGGACACGGCTTCGCCGTGACCCATGCTCGGCGCGTACACGTCGACCCTGGTGCGGTCCGCGCTTCCGGTGACCTTCGGGCGACCTTGCGTGCCAGCAGCCACCAGCACAGGCCCGCGAGGGCTCCGGCGAGGATGACGAGCAGTCCGGCCAGCGCCCACTGCGCGCCGGTGAACTCCCATTGGCCGGAGAGGATGTACAGGAGCGCGAAGATGTCGAACCCGTGGCCCGACGCCGCGCATATCGCGCCGAACACGGACATGACCGCCAATGCGACGAGCAGCGCGACTCCCGCCGCGCGGCTGGACGGCCTGACGGTCCGTCCCAGGTCGGCTACCCTGTTGGTCTGGAGTTTCGGATCGACGTCCACCGCTATCCCCTCTCCCGCACTTCGGCGAGCTCGGCCAGGATCGCGTCGGCCATGTGCCGCCTCCATTCGCCGATGTCCGGAACCGAGGACTTCCAGCCGCATCCGCAGTGGAACAGTCCATGGTCGCCGACGCTGGGTTCGAGGCGGCCGTCCCAGTCGCCCCGTCCGTAGGGGTCGCCCAGGTGGTCGGCCAGCGCGTTCTCGATGGCCTCCTCCCTTGTCTCGGGAGGCGTGGAGACGAGCCCGTCGACGTGGCGCCCGTATTCCTCCCATGTGGCGAACCTCTCCCCGCATGAGCATTCCGCCCCGGACATGGAGGGACGGGGCGCGTGGGCGCGGAGGACCGCCTTCCTGCCGAGCCCCCGTCCCCTCCCTTCCCTCGTCATCGAGGAACTTCATCATGGACGCTCCTCCCCGGTCGCGGGCTGGGTCTCGGACGGGGAGGATCCGGCCCGTTGCTCCGCTTCGGCGGCGCGTTCCTTGCGGCGCTGGTAGAGGATGGAATCGTAGACGAGCCATTGCGCGTTGATGACGTTGCGCGCGTCGGGCTGGCCGTCCTTGGAGCTGGCGTAGGCGGCGGGCTCGGCGATGCTGCCGCCGGCGATGACGGGATCGCCCTGCCTCATGTCGATACGGCGCACGGTGTCGGCCGCGTTGCCGAAGAGCTGCACGGTCGTCTTGACGGGTCCGCGCGGGTCGTCCGTCCAGCCGCCGTCCGCGGTCCTCACGCGGCGGTTCTCGTAGACCACCGCCTGGAGTTTGGAGGGCAGGATGGCGCCGTCCTCCATGGTCTTCTCGGGCAGGTAGTCGGGGTTGGCGCCGAGGTTGCCCCTTACCGTCAGCATCGTCTGCGGCATGTTTCGTCCTTTCGTCGTAGGGGGTGGGGCGCCACGGCCTTTGTGGCGTCCCACATGCAATGTTGCGGCCTCCGCGGCGGCGGAACGGTGCACCGCGTCTACAAGTTTCCGTTCAGCGTGTCGGCGTGGTCGCGCCGAATGCGCGCGGGTCGCCGAGCGGATCCGTGTCCGCGCGGTCCGTGCGTTCGAGGTCGCCTTCCGACAGCAGTCCCGCCTTCCATTCCACGTAGGATTCGGAGATGAAGTCCGGGCGCGAATAGAACTCCATGCAGCTGTTCCTTCCTCCCGGGAAGTTCCAGTAGTGGTCCTCGACGACCTGCGCCAGCTCGTCCTCCGCCCAGACCCGCATGACGTCGCGTTCGGACTGGTCCGCCAGCCCGGCCGTCCACGTGTAGCGGGCGTCGGCGTCGATGGGCGCGGTTCGGATCCATTCGTCCAATCGTCCGCGGATCCAGTTGAGAGGGACGCCGCCGGAGCCGGCCGTCCGACGCGCGCCGTCCGACGCCTCGCGCACGAGCAGGCCTTGCTCCAGCCATTCCCCGAGGTCTTCCATAGTGGAGTTGATCCGGTGGTAGGCGTCGTAGCCGATTCTGTCGCCGAGGACGGTTTCGAGCCGGACGATGTTGTCGAGGTCGAGCATCGACCCGTCGTGCTCGTAGACGTCGACCGCTTCCCTCCAGTGGGCCATGACGTAGTCGGCGTCGGCGTCGTCGCGCCGGTCGAACCGTTCGAGGATGGTTTCGATGGATTCGCTGTTGAGTCTCATGTCGTTCTCCTTGTCCGCGCCCTATCTTGCGGGCCCGGCCGCGGGCGCGGCGTACGGGTCCGTTCCGGTGAGGGATTCGTCCAGGACGTCCACCGGATCCTCCGGGTCGGCCATGGGATACCGGGTCTCGATGGCTTCGAGCAGGCTCAGGATGGCGGCCTCCCGGCCTCCCTGGTCGATGAAGCGCGCGACGTTGCCCTCGACGGGGCGCGGAGCGTGCCATTCCGTCTCGTCCGCGAGACGCCACAGCCATTCGCCTTCCTGGGGGATGACGTGGCCGAGTATCCGCCCGTCGGGCAGCTCGGCGGAGAGGACGTGCGGACCTCCGGGCCATGTCGCGGATCGGCGCATCTCCACGTCGTCGATGACGAACCGGTCGTTCATCGTATCGTCCCCCTGTCCTGCGCGATGTCCGCGAGTTCCGCCAGTCCGGTGGACCCGTCCGCGGTGGGGGCCGTGTCCAGCACCGCGGACGCGAAGCGGTCGGACGGGTCGAAGCGGAGCGCGCGTTCCGCGTGCATGCGGCCGGTCTCGCCCGTCCGTCCGAGGTATTCGACGTGGTCGAGCATGCCGAGCAGCCCGTAGATGTGGCCTTCGACCGGGGCCGGGGCGTTCTGCTGGATCGGCGAGAGTATGCGCCAGGCGGCGTGGTCGCGGTCGATCAGCGTGTCCCTGTCCGGCGTGGCGTCGGGCCATTGTCCGACCAGGTCCGTGATGAGCGTGTCGACGGGCACGTCCCGTTCCGGGGTGCCGATGATGTCCCGTAGGCCGCCCATGGTCGGCAGGTCCGGGCCGAGCACGTCGGTCGCGATCATCGCCCGGGTCGCGTCGGGAGCGTACCGCATGCTGACCGCGATGACCGCCAGCGCCGACACGTCGGATACCGGATCGGTCGGCGCGTGCGGTTCGAGCATGAGGCGGCGCCATTCGTATGCGGCCGCGTTGCGCCAGTCGGCGCGCGCCACGTCGCCTCCGGAGATCACGTCGTGTCGGTAGTCGGCCGTCGGCGGCCTGGATGACCTTGTCGAGGGCCGGTTCGTCCTCGGGGTCGGCGTCGGCCATGGCGCGGATCCTGACGAGTGCGGAACGCCGGTTCCTCGATGGCGGCGCGTTCCAGGTCCTCGCCGGTGTCGGGGTCTATGCCCATGTCGATCTCGCGCACGTATCGCGCGAGGGTTTCCGCGCCGTCCGGGAAGAAGCCGTGCACGTGCTCCAGCGCGGGCTCGATGATGCTCCGCAGCGATTCCCACGCGTCGTTCCAGTCGACGTCGTCCGGATATTCGCCGTGCGTGTGGTGCTCCAGTATCCTGTTGGCGATGTCCGCCTCGTCGTCGCTGGCGAGGATGTCGTCGTGGGACTCCTACCCCCCATTCGTCGATCCATTGGCGCAGCTCCCCGTCGTCTATGGTCCTCTGTTCCATGTCCGGAGCCTTCCTTTCCGTCGTCCGGATGATTCACAGGCCATGGTCGCGCCGAAGCGGCGTGTCGGCGGGACACGATGTCTACAAGGGCCGATAATCGGACTCATCGACGAAAGGACGGCATCATGTTCCACTTCTTCGGAAGGATGAGGGGAAACGGACGGAAGGCGGCGCAGGACTACCGGCTCCTGGATTACGCGGATCACCTGCGGTTCATACGGCCCTTCGTGCAGGCGAGATACGGGTCGGAGCCCGCGCAGGAGATACTTTCCATACTGAAGGACTCGGCCGACGACGAATGGACGTATTCGCGATCGAGAAAGGCGCTTCAGCCGTTGACGGGACGCGGCGACGCTGAATTCCTCGCCCGGGTCGAGCTGATGGCGTCCGAGGCCATAGGAGGCGTCAACTCCGCCATCGGCGCCGCGAACGAATGCGGGACGCGGATGGAACGGCGTCTCCAGGTGTTCGCGCCGGACGGGATGAAGCCGTGCGCCTCATGCCGGATGCCTGACGGGCTGAGGACGGGTCTCGACGAGCCGTTCACCCTTCCGGGGGGACATAGGCGCATGTTCCGGCGACGCATGGCTTCCGATCGACCCGATGGTGCCGGAATGCCTGTCGGAGGAAAGCGCGTGCGCGGTCGTCGAGCTGTTCGAGGCGTCCGAATGACACGGCGCCCGGGAAACGGAACATAATAAGCGGATAAGCATATACATACATGCTTATCCGCTTATCTGATTATCCGCTTATCCTCGTCATCGGGCCGGCGCCCCGGTTCCGGCGGGTGGCTCCGCGTCCTCGCGCTCGAAGCGGCGGAGGCGGGCGAAGGCCCGGCGCGCGAGGTCGTACGCCTCATAGTAGCTGGGATGGTCGGTGTCCTCCTGCCAGACGATGTTTCCGTCCGGTCGGTGACGAGCGCGGTGAACGAGTTCGGCTCCATGGCCGCGAGGGGGCGGAACAGGAGCGTGAAGCCGTGGGACGGCACCGCGACCGAAGCGACAGC
>ENA-OQES01000799-OQES01000799.1-human-gut-metagenome-genome-assembly--contig:-NODE-799-length-12664-cov-5.183537_pt1 | contig 12664 bp, 14 predicted proteins | sample MGYA00242798_ERZ504641 | MGnify/ENA primary metagenome ERZ504641 (study PRJEB26092, sample SAMD00036327) | human gut metagenome | host: Homo sapiens | study: EMG produced TPA metagenomics assembly of... | reverse complement strand
CATCGCGTGCCGCCTTCAACGCCGCGTCCGTCTTGCGCTTGGCTGCGCGACGCCCGTACAGCCGGGCGCAGAACGAGGTCAGCACCTCGGTCATGTCGCGCACCAGATCGTCATCCAGCTCCGTGTCGTCCACCACGATGATCCGGCGTCCCTGCGCCTTCAACGCGCTCTCCACCAGTCCCGCGTTCATACGGGCGAGCCTGTCCCTGTGCTCCACGATCAGCGTGCCCACGGTCGGGTCGGACAACAGCCGGTTGAGCTTGCGCCGCTTGTCGTTCATGCCCGAGCCGGTCTCCGTGACCACCTCGGGGCTCTTGACGCCATGTTGATGGCGAACGCCTTCAACCGGTCGGCCTGACGTTGCAAATCGTCCTTTTGGGTCGGACGAGCTGACACGCGCGTAACACACCGTCCTGCCGTTCGCTGTGGGGGGCGGCGGGCTGGTTCTCGTATTTCGGGTCGTGGATGAGCCACATGCCGGTCGGCGTCTGCTCCACAGGAACGGGCATGGTGCCCTGACGGCACCATTTCCACACGGTCTGCGGATGCAATCCTTCCAGTCTGGCCCATTCCTTTACCAACATGAGATTTATTATAACATAGGATTACTTAAGAAAACAAAACAGTTCGGTAACAGGCAACAGCCCTAAAGCGGGTTAATGCCACGGTTTTCAGATTTTCTCAAGAATCGTTCTTTGAACGAATGATAATCGTAGTATCCGTCCGGTTTTCCTCCACCCAACTTCGGAACAGGAAAAATGCCGGTCAATCTTCCAGAACGTTGTCTTAAAAAGGGATGCTGCGCCGATGCGAAGAATTAAGATATTCATCGATAACACCATTATTCCCGCAGACATATACGCCGGGCAGAAAATCGCTTTCATCTTCCTGCCAGCAGGCCGTCAAACAGCTCAAGGTCGTGAACAAGTCGTGCATCAAGCCTCAGTGGATAATGAGAACGGGCGTGTAATCAACGTGACCTGGCAGGCTAAAGGCTGGTTCAACCGGCTCGTCACCCGGCATTCGCCTCTTCTCCGACGCATGCTCGGACAACCCGACACCTACCGGTTCGACGACAACATCGCCTCTCCGGAATTTATTCAGGAGCGTGCAGATTGAGCGGGGCAGCACATAAGACCGTTCAACCAGTAAGCCGATCAGCCGTAAGAAGGAAGAACCGATTCCAACGACGTGTCGCCCTATGTCTGATGTCGGCAATGATTTTGTCAGGCGGAATGGCATGTCTTTTTCTGCCGCATAATGAAACCGCATACGCAGGTGAACGTTTCAACCAGTCCACCGCATTAACCACGGAACAGTTGACAGCATCAAGCATCGATGATGCGGCTAGCAGGAGCAGTCAAAGGGGAGACCTCACGGCGGACGGCACATGGGATATGGGCGACCAGCCGGACCGCAAGCTCACCATCATCCACGCGGACAATCCAGTGGTCCGTGACCTGATCAACGGGCGCGACGAGGATCAGACTCCGGCCGGATTCAATCCGGATCATGCGACCGGCGACACGGGCAACGCATACGCATACGGGCAATGCACATGGTGGGCGTACGTGCGGCGCACGCAACTGGGATTGCCGGTCGGCAGCCATCTGGGGATGGCGGCATGTGGGCCGATTCCGCCAAGGCGCTCGGCTATTGGGTGGACGATAGCCCCCCGACAACGGGGATGTGATCGTGTTCAGTCCCGCGCAGGTTAGCAACGCATGGGGGCACGTCGCCATCGTGGAGAAGGTCAACGGCGACGATTCCATCGAGATCAGCGAAGCCAATGTGAACGGGCAGGTCGGCCCGTTCCGACGCACCATCGAGGCGAAACAGACGCATGAATACCAGTACATCCACTATTAAACGCGCTCCCATTATCCTGACGTTTCTCCTGCCAATCGTCATGCTCGCCATGCCGACGATCCCGGCATGGGCGGCCGGCTCCGATTCGGCTCCGATTTCCATGGCCAGTGTCAGATCGTTCCCGAAACGCCCGATCCCGCATCGTTCGTTCAGTGAGGCCGTATCGACCGACGTGGACGGCTCATGGGGAGGCATCGAAACCCTAGACGTGCCGCATACGGAAAGCCCCGAGGAACAGGCCACGCGCATCCAAGCCGAACAGGCGCGACAGTCGGAGGCCGCGTCACGCGCCGAACCACGCACACCGGCCGCAACCCCGGCCATATCGACGCCGACAACAGGCGACAAGGAGAGACCAGACTCAGATACGGCCGCCGCCCTGGTCTCCTACGCGCTCCAATACCAGGGCGCGCCATACGTGTACGGGGGCAATACGCCTGCCGGCTGGGATTGCAGTGGTTTCACCCAATACGTGTACGCGCGGTTCGGCATCCAATTGCCGCACCCGTCCGGCATGCAGGCCACGGTCGGCACGCCCGTTACTGACCCGCAGCCGGGCGATCTGATGGCAAACGCGGGGCATGCGGGCATTTACATCGGCAACGGTCTGATGATCCATGCGATGAACCCGATCGACGGCACGAAGGTCACGGCCGTCGTGCCCGGTATGGGATATTATCGCCTGCTCGGCTAGGGCACGCCTATACTTTGTTGAAAGGGGTCGGCACGCGTTTTCCGGGTTCTCTGTCCGAAATGACGCGCGCCGACCCTTCTTTATCACCGGTTGTTGTTGGCGTACGGGTTTTGCGTATTGCCTGATGCTTTTTAGTTTAGGGTGGCGGTGCCGGTGGATAGCGGGATTAGTTGGGAAAGTAGTGGGCTGATCCATGCCCATTCGGCGAATAGTAGCGTTATCCAGAAGAATAGGCAGGTGGTTGCACGTAGGATGATTGGGCCTGATTGGATGCGCCAGATTAGTGTCATGAGGTTCCATGATGTTGTTTTCTTCTGGCGGTCTTTGTGCCAGATGAGCCATGACAGGCCTGTGAGGATGCACCAGATTGTTAGTGTTGCGGTGAACAGGAGTTGGCTGACTGGAGCGTATTTGCTGGCTTTTTGGATGCTGCGTGTGATAGTGGCTTTTGCTTGCTGTATGGGAGTTGATTGTTTGGAGGCGAGCTCTTTTGGTATTCCGTCAGCAGTGTTGGCCCAATATTTGAACCGTCCGCGGACGATGAGTCTAGCACTCAGACTGTCCTGTTCATCTAGCGAGTATTTACAGGTGGTGAGTGTGATGAGGCGCGCGTCTTTTTGGTCTGTCTGGTCGGCGATGACGGCGGCATCATCGGGGGTCGTCATCCAAGATGATTGCATTTCATACACGTACCAGTGGTCGGCTGTCTGAATGATGATCGGATCCCCGGGTTTCAACGTGTCCGCCGGCCCTAGGTCACCGGGGGTGCGGTGTCCGGCATAGGAGCTGTTGCCGATGCTTCCGGGCATGACGGTTCCTTGGTAGTGTCCGATACCGTAGTTGTCAAGGACTTTCAGATCGGTGCCTTCTTGGATGGCTCGTTGCCATTCGGCGCCGAACCGGGGGATTCGCATCCAGCCGATCACTGTCGAGTATTCGGGTTCCGGCTCGGTGGGTGGTTCTCCGGTTTGGGGCTTTGGCGATACGGGTTGAACCGTCAGTTTTAGTGGTTGGCTGTTTGAATCCTTGGTTGGTGACGATGGTCTGTTGCGTGTGGATCTGATCCATTCCGTTGCCGATGTACACCCATCCGACGTGCATTACTAGGATGATGGCGAGAAAAACTCGACATGCCTGCGAACAATTGCAACAGCCGGTAACCCACTCCTTGTGATTGTCTGTCTTCTCTCTTAGGAACGGTGTTCTCTTCAATATTCCGGAGCGAAATGTCTTCAGTATTGTGCTGAGGACGGAGTCGGCCTGGTCTTGAGGCGGCATGTCTTCCCATTGGTCTTTTTTCTTTCTTCCCGGATACGGTTTAGGTCAACTACCGCGACGGCGAGCGTCGCGGCTTGGACGTGGGCGTGACCCCCCGCGACTCTCCCGTAAGGGAGGTCGTCGCGGGCACCCCATCCATCATGGGTGGTTGACGGCACCCTGACCTTGGGTCTATCCAAGGTTTTGTATGGCCCTGTCTCGGATGTTCAACGCGGCGTTATGGTCGGCGTTGTCGCTGTGCCCGCATCTCAGGCAGTCGAATCTCGCGTGATTGCGGTTTCTCGCGTCCACGTATCCGCAACGGTTGCATTTCTGACTTGTGTAGGCGGGGTCTACCATTAGGATTCTGACGCCGTTCCTTGCGGCCTTGTAGGCGGTGAACTCTTGCAGTTGGGCGAACGGCCACTGGTTGAGCATGTTGCGGCGTCTTCTGCCGGTCTTGGTGCCTTTTCTCGCCTGACGGCGGATGTACGCCAAGTCCTCGAACGCTATGACGCTGACGTTCGGAGTGTTCGCCAATCGTTTGGACGCGCGATGGTTGACGTCACGGATGAACCGCTCTTCCCGATGTCTCATCGCCTTCAACCGGCGGCGGGCGCTTCGGGTGCCTTTTTCCTGCAATGTCTTCCTGTTGTGCGCGTAACGGCGTCTGATTCCCTGCATGCGGGAATAGGAGGTCTCACCTCCTCTCGAATCCATGGTGAGGGAGTGCTGTCCCAAGTCAACGCCCAGTACGTCCCCATGTTCGATTGGAGTGGACTGGGGTAGGCGGTATACGAGCATGACGCTCGCGTTTCGCCCGTCCGGGTCGAGGACGAGTTTGGCCGCGTTCAATTTGCGTTCGGAGTATCTGCGGTCGAACCATCCGGGAATGTCCGGCAACAGTATCCGCTGTCTTTTCTCGCCGTGCGTGACGCTCAACGACAACAGGTTGCCGCGTAGGGACATGACCCTCAAATCGTAGTTGATGGTCTTTTTCCTGCGTGACGCCTTGAGGTTCCACCGGCGTTTCGGATGGTTCGAGTTCCATGAGCGCACGGCTCCCGCCGCGTCGCGCATGGCGATGCAGACGAATTGGGATGGCAGTTCCGGATATTCGGCGCGGAGCCTCGCGTAATTGTCCTTCTGCATTCTGGTGCGGTTGACCGAACGGTTGCTGTCGCACCATGAGACAAGCGACCCCCACATGCGGTTGTGGGAGTCGAAACGTCATCATCCATATATGTAAATAAATCCATTCTGGATGGTTGTTTGCCGAGTAATTCTTTTACTCTGAAATATTCATTTTTTTATCTGATCTTTAAGTGATTGTTGTTTCTTGTCCATTTCTGCAAACAAATCAATTAATTTCATATCAAAATCAACAAAACAATCATCCGGATAATCTGTTTTATCTGCTGGAGAATAGGTTTGTTTCTCTGCTTTACTTTTTCCTGTCAGTAAGTATCTGACTCTTCCTGCCTTTTCGTAATTGCCGATGAAGTCCAGGACATTGAGATATTCTTTTCCTTTACTTCTCCGCAATCCTCTTCCAAGTTGCTGCAGGAATACTATTGGAGATTCCGTCGGACGGAGAAACATTACCATATCTACAGAGGGAATATCTACGCCTTCGTTGAACATATCCACCGAAAAGACGACTTTGATTTTTCCACTTTCCAATTTCTCAATTGCTTCTGTTCTGTCCATGGAGAATTCTCCATTTGCATTACTGTAAACTGCTGCTGATGGGATTCCTCTTCTGCTGAATTCCTTTGCCATTTCTTCTGCATGTTTTCTGGAACAGCAGAAGCCTAATGCCTGTTTTGAACCATATTTACAGTAATATTTGTAAATCAGATCATGTCTGTAAGCATTTCCTATGTATGTTTTGTTCAGTTCTTCTTCCGCATATTTTCCTCTGACTATATGCAGTTTGGTATAGTCTGTCTCGTCGTAGATTCCGTAATAGTGAAATGGAACCAGCATTCCTTTATTGATGCCATCTTTTAATGAAATCTCATACGGCACATTATAATCACAGATTTCATATATAATTTTTGCCATCCATTCTCTCAGGTGTTGCTGTCAGTCCGAGGAGAAATTGGGGTTTAAAATACTCTACGATTTTTCTGTACTGATCATTGACTGCATGATGGAATTCGTCGATTACTACGTAGTTGAAGTAATCCGGTGCAAAGTATTTTTCATTCAGGTATTCTGATTTTCCGAGAGTTGCTACTGAAGCAAAGATAACTGATTTATCCGTGCATTTCTCATCTCCTGTAAAGAATCCATAATCCTCCGAATTTCTTACATTTCGGAAAGAATCTGCCGCCTGTTTCAGGATTTCCTCTCTGTGTGCAACAAATAAAACCTTTTCATATGGTTTGGAATCAAATGCTGCCAGATAAGTTTTTCCGATACCCGTTGCAGCCTGGATGAGCGCTTTCTTTGCTCCTTCTGCTCTTGTATCTTCCAATGCACAGAGTGCTTCAATCTGTGCCCCTCTTGGTTCATACATTGTTTTAATTTTAGTATCTTCTGTATCCTGTTCAAAGTCATATTTGTCAAGATCTTTTGCAACTGCAGGACGATGCCAGTTCTGGGAATATCTCTTTAATTCTTTATCATCGATTATGATGGAATGGTTTTCAAACAAGTCTTCAAATGTATAAAAAAATTCAGCATAGTTTTCTGGATCTTTTTTGCTGCTAAAACGGTAGTTCCATTCTATTCCTGAAGTCAGTGCACTTCTTGAAATATTGGACGATCCAATGTAAAGTTCACTATGGTCTGCATAATGGAATATGTAAGACTTTGGATGAAAAGAACGGCCTTTTTCGCAGTAAAATCTAAGATTAACTCTGTCACCGAGTTTTCTTTTAATCAGATATAGTGCAGACGGCTGGGTTATTCCGAGATAATTTCCTGTCAGGATTCGGATTTTGGCTCCGCGTTTCAGGGTGTTTTCCAGTTCCTGAAGAAGCATTTTTACTCCTGATTCCATAAGGAATGAAACAATGATATCAACGCTTTCTGCTTTCTTCATACTCTGGATTAACTGATAATATAATTGTCTTCTTTTATCAGGTCCGCCGGTCATGGCATCTGTGGAATATTCATTTTCATATCCGATGTTCATTTTTTCTGCATAATTAAGTTCAGCCATTTTTCCTCACCTCTTCCCGGTCGGACATCTCCTGTGATCCAGTGTTCTTCTATTTGCAGATTGTGTATCTCCTGTACAAAATCCGCAAATGTGTCTATTGTAAAATCTGTAAAGTATCGTCCGTTTCGCTCTCCCTCATACTCTCCATATTTGAAAGAAGTATAAATCCGTCCACCAGGTTTCAACGCTGTGAGCATTTTCTTGAAAACCTCTTTTAGTTCTTTTTTCGGTAAATGAAGAATGGAAGCACAAGCCCATATGCCGTCGTATTTCTCATTCACTTTCAGTTCCTGAAACAGCATCTGTCTAACTTTGATTCCAGTATGTTTACTCGCAATCTGGCATAACTGTTCGGAACCGTCTATTGCCTCTACCAGATAGCCTTGGTCCAAAAAATATTTCGTGTCCCTTCCTGCGCCGCAACCAAAATCGAGTATATATGCTCCCGGATTAAGCTTTTGCAAAAATTTGTCCTGCATTTCTGTAAACTCTACGGAAACAGTTCCAGACGCAAAGGACTGTGCATTTTCGTTATAGTAATTTAAAGTCTTATTCATTATTTTTATCCAATTTCCAAATGTCTCTTCAGACATTATTTCTCTTTTATATTCTTTACTGCCTAAGTCATCTGATAAAGCTAACTACTTTACGTCATATTATACAATTTTTCGACATAAACGGCAACAATTTTCGTTCGACATTACCTATTATATTCAATTCACTGTAATACAAAAATGAGACATACCTTCTACCTCTGATATGTCCCTTTCTTTCTAAGCAATTCTTGTTACTTTATTATTCAGTTTTAATATTTATGCTTCCGCGTCCATCTCCGCCTTAATCTCATCCTCGCAGTCTGCCATTGCCTGCAGTGTCATAGTGAGCAGCTTCTGCAGTTCCCAGCCAAGTTGTTCGGCTCCTCGCTCGATGACTTCTCTGGAGCATCCTGCTGCGAAGCCCTTGCTTTTATATTTCTTCTTGAGGGATTTGAGTTCCATGTCTTTTGTGCTTTTGGATGGTCTCATAAGTGCTGCTGCCCAGATAAGTCCTGTAAGTTCGTCTGCTGCAAAGAGTACTTTTTCCATTTCGTGTTCCGGTGCTACGTCAATAGTTGTGCCACATCCTACTGTGATGCCGTAACCGTGGGATACAACTGAATGGATCACGTCTTCGCCTACGCCTGCTTCACGGAGCATTTCCGGAGCTTTCAGGCAGTGTTCTTCCGGATATAGTTCAAAGTCGATGTCGTGGAGGAGTCCTACAATTCCCCAGTATTCTGCATCTTCGCCATAACCAAGCTCATTGGCGTACCATTTCATTACTGCTTCTACAGTCAGGGCATGCTGAATGTGGAAGGGATCCTTGTTGTATTTCTTTAATAATGTAAATGCCTCGTCTCGTGTAATTGTCTTCATTATTTTGTCACTCCTCATATCTGAATTATCAGGCGGATCAAATCATCCGCTTTACTGGTTGCTCATAGCCAAATAACTACTCCGCAGTTTATCTGTCAATCTGAATCTGACATGCTTCCATTGCTTTCAGTGCATTCTCATGGCTTTCCGGTGTTACGCCTGCGCAGCATTTAGCGTCTACGATGATCGGAACTTCCGGGAGAGATGCTTTTGCCAGAAGTGCATTGGAAATAACACAGATGTCTGTGCATAAACCTACAAATGTGATACTTTCGATTTCATCATCCTCATTCATTGCCACCAGTTCTCCTGCAAGATCTGTGGAACCAAAGGTTTCTTTATCAATGGGTTCTGTTTTTCTGAGTGCATCTAATTCGCTTCGGATCTGCCATCCTTCAGTGTCACGGATACAATGCGGTACAGGAAGTTTCTTTCCTTCCTGGGTGTCGAGATAGTAAGTCTCATGGGTGTCTCTGGTAAAAAGAACAACTCCATCAAAGTTTTTGATTTTCTCTTTTACACCAGGTACAATGGCAACTGCCTCTTTTGTTCCAAGAGCCCCGTCGATGAAGTCATTCTGCATGTCTACAACTACTAATACCTTCTGCATATTTCCTTTCCTTTCGTTCTTTCTGCACATTTTTTCAGATAATGCTATAAAATCTCTGGAAACGTATGCTGTTATTATTTGTTATTACTATACAACGACAAAGTGATTTTTGTACAGGCAAAAATGCCTGTTTTACTATAGCAATTCCATAAAATATCAATCATCTATTTTTCAGTATATTTTTCAAATCTGTACTTCTGTTTAATATCCGGATATTTGTCTCTGTCCACTTCACTCATAAACATATCATAGGGTCTGGCGCAGATTTTGAAAGGTGCGTAGAGAGCCTGGTAGATCATCAGTTTTTCACCGTTTTCTGTGTGATGGGCTACTGCAAGGACTTTATAGAGATATTCGGAAGTATCCGGGGATACCCATTCTCTTTTGAAATGCTGTACAATGTCGCCTGCATGAATATCGTGTTCCGGTGTTTCCAAAGTGTTTTCATTTTCCGCACTGTCAGGTTCTTCCGGTTCTGTGTTGAGTTCCATATATTCTTCTTTATCAAGGGAAACCGGGATTCCGGAACGGCCATTGATGTGGACGCCGCCATACCAGGTGCCTGTGACCTCACAAATATCACCTACTTCGTATTCCATGCTGCAGTCATTATTTTTCTTTATGATTCTGATCTTTGCCATCTTTTATTTTTCCTTTTATCTCTTATCATTTTAAATATATTCACATTTTTTATTTCCAGCTTTTCCAGATCTCCGGCTGATATCCCACTGTCGCCTGTTTTCCGTTTCTTACCACAGGGACTTTGATGATGCTCTGGTTTTCGAGGATTTTCTCTGCTTTGTCTTCCTCTGCAATATAGGTAATCAATGCCAGCAGGTCTTTATCCTTGCAGTCAGTATCTATCAGTTTGTTATAACCACCAATTGCCTTGCAGACAGATTGGAATTCACCTTTACTTAAGCCTTTTTCTTTCATATCTATAAACTGATATTTAATTCCCCGTTCTTTGAAATAGCGTTCTGCTTTCTTGCTGTCAAAATTTTTCTTTGTTCCGAATATTTGTATATTCATAGTTTCCTTTCCATTTTATAGCAAAGCAATTTCAAATTACTCTACACATTATTTTTCTTTTTTATTACTCCGATCGCATGACCCAGTATCCTGATCTGATCCGCATTGACCATCATGGGTTCATACTCATCATTTTCCGGAATTAGCAAAATGGTACTTCCCATCTTTCGAAAAGTTTTTAATGTGACATTTCCATCAAGTTCTACAGCCGCAATCTGCCCGTTATCTACCACATTTGTTTTCCGCAAAACGACTTTGTCTCCATTATTAATATCTGCATTAATCATAGAATTTCCCCGTACAGTCAAAAGAAAAGTTTCCGCAGGTACTGAGATCCATTCTAAGGGTAATTTACATATCTCTGTTATACCTTCCGTCATTTCTATCGGAGTTCCTGCTGCTATTTCAGCAAATACAGGACATTGTACCAGTTCATTCTCTTTTAAACTTCTCTGCGCATTTTCTTCCTGAAGGATAAATTCGTCCGGACATTCTTCGTCACACATATACCTGTATTTTTTGGTCCCGTACAAAATCCACATATATATATTCAGCAATTCCTGACGGAAGCATTGAAACATCAAACTTCGGAATATCCTCTACTTCTACTCCCTCTTTATTGATAAGTTTCAGTTCATTTCCATCTGTAATAATTCCATAGCAAACCTCTGGACTTACAGCCATATAAGAGCGCAATTGTTCTTCAGCTACGCTTATTCCTGCCTGGTATTGTTTTACCTCAGCCATAATATACGGTACTATCCGATTATTTTTATAAACCATGACAACGACATCAACAAATCCCATTTTGAGAAAACCTGTACTTTATATTTCTACATCTAGCAATTCTGACGGATAATGATAAACTGTTTTCAGTTCATTCAACAACCATTGACGTATTTTTTCTTCTTTACTATACGGATCTGCAATTTTGTCCTTAAACATATAATTCTGTAAGGGAATATCTGTCAGGCAACGAAATGCCGCTCCCTCCCTCATTTTCAGAAATTTTGGTTCTATACTTGAAATAAACCTCGAAGGAACACCATGACAGCTCATATACAGTCTCTCTGTTGCCCTTGTCATACCTACATAAAGTAATTTTCTTTCCATTGTTTCTACATAAGCAGCATCTTCATTTTCCTGCAATAACATAGGATTCGGAATTAATTTGTCTGATAATCCCATGAGAATTACTATTTTAAACTCAAGCCCTTTTATAGAATGCATAGTCAGCAGCTTAATTGCCTCTTCTCCGAAATTGATTCCTTCCTGAGAAGTATACAGCGTCATCTTTATATTCTCATCTGTTTCTTTTTTAACTTCTTCCAGGATTCTTTTGGTTCTGGCAACAATTGCAATTTCTTTCGCTTCATAGCGTTTAAGAAGTTTCTTTAAAAGTTTTTCCACTCCCAAAATTTCTTCCCCAATTGTATTATACCGGGCAAAAACCGGATAAATCCCCTGCTTATCAATAAGTGAAGGTTTTACAAAGTTATCATCATTTACAATATCTGAGTCTTCTCTGATCAGACTATATGCAGCCTCAGCAATTTGTGTGGTTGTACGATAATTTTTTCGCAAGGGATGTGCTTCTTCCTGTCATATCCAAACCTATGCTGGTAAAGCTCCGTCCCTTCACAAGCCATGATGTACTATAAATACTCTGTGCTGTATCTGCTACAAACATAATACTACTGTAATCCTTTTCAGAATCATACATTTGCATAAGACATTGCAGCTGAACTCTGGATAAATCCTGACTTTCGTCAATAATAATATGTGTATATCCAGATATTTTATGGTTTTTCAGATACTTTAAAGCATACAATGCGACATCCTGAAAATCACAAAGATTTTGCGCATAGCACTCTTTCGTATATGTTGCCATTAATTCATAAATCGCCTGTCTGATCCGGCTGTTTTTCTGTAATTTCTGTGGTCCCTCATTGCTTCCTTTGCTTCCCATTCTTCCAATCCTGTCAGCCGACTGATAACTTTCATATTCCACATAATTACAAGCCTTAATCCATGCAATTTCATTTTTCAAAAATCCTAAATACTTTGCATCCAGAATTTTGACATCCCGAATGTCTTTTTTACATTACTGAGACTTTTCTGCCATATTTCAATTTCTTTTTGTCCTTGGACAATTTGAAGCAGCTTCCCTTTTTCCTGACAAAATGCTCTAAAATAAGAATACAACAGTTTATCTATATTCGTTATTTTTACGTTTTTCTGTAATTCTGTTTTATCAAACAATCCATATTGGTCATCTTTATCAATCTGACCATATATATACTCAATATAATTTGTCAGACTTTTATTATAGGTGACCATCAATATTTTATCGCTCGCACCATAACAATAATTATCAAGCAAAAATGAAATTCTATGTACTGCTACTGTAGTTTTTCCAGAACCTGCTACCCCTCTAATAATTGAATGTCCCATGGCTGAACTCCGAATCAGGTTTTTTCTGTTCCAGATTTAGCTGCATACCTTATCTCCTGTATCTTCAAAATATCATAACCATTCCCTGTTTTCACAATTATAATAATTGATATTCATAGTCTTTTGATAACTGTTCAGTATCTTCTTTGAAAATAGAAATC
>ENA-OQES01000797-OQES01000797.1-human-gut-metagenome-genome-assembly--contig:-NODE-797-length-12678-cov-2.179906_pt1 | contig 12678 bp, 17 predicted proteins | sample MGYA00242798_ERZ504641 | MGnify/ENA primary metagenome ERZ504641 (study PRJEB26092, sample SAMD00036327) | human gut metagenome | host: Homo sapiens | study: EMG produced TPA metagenomics assembly of... | reverse complement strand
TGCAAGCAAGGACTTTTTTGCACCCATACGCTTAAACTCACTGTTCACGTATGTTACGCTTCTGTCTCGCGGATCCGAAGTTTCGCTTCCAGTACTTCCTGGCGCATCCCTGCCACTGCGTCCAGCAGTTCTATCTGGAAGCTTCCTGGGGCCTTTCGAAGACCGTTGTGCCAGTTCTCCTGCGATTCCCATGACAGAAATGCCAAGCACGGCTGCGATAAACGGATCTTTTTGTGCCAGATAGGCGGCAGTAAGTGCTCCAACCATGCATCCGGTACCGGTGATCCCGGACAGCTTTGTGGTACCATTTTCCAGTATCAGACACCGTTCCTGATCTACCAGCAGATCTCTGGCTCCGGTAGCCAGAAGCACACTGCCTGTCTGTTGCGAAAACGTCCGGAAGATCCTTCTTCTTTCTTCTTCGTTTTCATCTGTCATCGCATCTTCTTTTCCTGCATCGATTCCGGTTCCATGAAAGGACTGTCCGGCGATTGCCAGAAGTTCAGATATATTTCCCTTCAGGATCTGTATCTGCCCAAACCCGATCAGTTCCCGGGCAAGCTCCATCCGGATCCTGCTGCAGGTTACTCCCACCAGATCTAATAATATCGGAATCCCACACTCCATGGCCACCCGAGCTGAGCGGCGCATAGATTCCATCCTGGCATCGGTAATATTGCCAAGGTTCAGCATCAGTGCACCTGCTGTCCTCGTGATATCCTCCACCTCCAGCGGATGTTCTGCCATCATGGGTCTTGCTCCCACCGCAAGAATCATATTGGCACATCCGTGAATGGAGATGGGATTGGTGATGCAGTGAATCAGCGGACTGTTTTCTTTCGTGGCATTACGCACGTTCCTCAGCTGATTTTCTAACTGTTTTATCATAAACTTTCGCTCCAAGACTTCTCTGAAATTTTCGCCAGCAGACCTGCACGACTCAGCGCTTTTAAAAATTACATAGGCTGCTGCCCCGCCCATGATCGTTGCAGATACAAACATCGGGGTATAGAAAAATGCATTCAGGCCATCTCTTCCCATGATAAATGCCATCACCGGATACGATACGATAGATCCGATGATACCGGTTCCGAAAATTTCTCCAAGCACCGCGCAGATGATCTTACCGCCGGATGCCCGGTAAAAGACACCGGAAAGAAATGCACCAAATACAGCTCCTGTCAGGGCAAGTGGCGGAATTCCCATAAACAGCATACGGATCACTCCGATCATCGTAGCACAAAGCAGAGAATACCATGGTCCCATCAGTACCGAGCAGACAATATTGATCAGATGCGCGGTCGGGCACATCCCCTCGATACGCAGAATCGGAGATATTACCACACCGATCGCAACCATCATAGCTAGCATTACCATTCGAAATGTGTTCAGTCTTTGTTTTTCCATCTTTGTTTTCCTCTCTTATATCCGGGAAAACTTTACTTTTTGTCTGTGGGCATAAAAAATGCGCAGTTTCCCTGTTTTTTGCGGTCGAAGTTCCCTTACTTCCTCTCACTCCGAAACACGGATTCCCATCGCTTTTTTTCTGCTTGCCGGATCTCAGGGCGCTCCCCCTCAGATTCACCTGCACTTCTTATAAAATTTTATCTTACAGATTCTTTCTTTGCAAAATCCGTAAAATCATACATTCATAAGCTGCCTGCATCACAGATATCTTCTTTTAAAGAAACAAAGTATTGTTATCACAGCAGTCGCCAAGATTTCGTACAAGCACAGACTTTGGCTCGTTGCTCGCGTAATCAAAATTGGTCCACCGGACCAATTATTGATATGCCATGCTAAAAAAATCTGCCCGCATACCTGCGGACAGATTCTAACTTTCTCTTTCTCATCCCTCCGTTGGCATTACCCAAATCAGGTGCGGTCGAAGATTTATCTTCCTCTCAGCCTGTCACACAAGCTCCCGTTTCTTTATTCTTGTACATGATAGCACTTATGTATAGAGTTGTCAAACAGAAGTAATTTTCTTTCTGCTTCGTTCCCGTCTCTTCAGCCATCCGAAGAAAATCACGCAGATGATCACGGAAAACAAAGATCCCGTCGCTGTTGCCAGTCCCATAGGAAACAGCGTATCCGGGAAAAACTTCGAAGTAAGATATACCCCCGGAATACGGACACACAGAATGGCAATCAGATTATGAATAAATGAAATTTCCGACCTTCCATAAGCGCAAAAATATCCACTGAAGCTAAAATGCACACCGGCAAAGATGCAATCCCAGATATAGCCACGAATATACTGTGCACCTAGAATAACAACCATCGTATCTGTCGTGAACAGTCCCACTACAGGTTCCGCAATAAACTGAATCAAAACTGCCACACATACTCCAAATCCCACTGCGATTCCCATGGCACAGCGAAGGATCTGATCTGCCCGATCGTATTTCCCCGCGCCCATATTCTGTGCTCCGAGCGCTGAGACCGTGGATAACATAGAAGATGGTAGCAGGAAAAGGAAACTGATTATTTTTCCACGATTCCTACAGCCGCCGCTGCACTTAGTCCTCTCCGGTTGGCAATGATCGTGATTATGATAAATGCAATCTGGATAAAACCATCCTGTGCCGCAATAGGAATACCAATCTTCAGCACCTGACCCATCGTCTGTTTCTCCGGTGAAAAATCTGCTTTTTTCATCGTAATGCATGTCTGCTTCTTCAAGATTACCCACAAAGAGATGATAACACTGATGGTCTGGGAAAGAGTCGTTCCCAAAGCCGCACCGGCCGGTCCCATATGCATGGCTCCCATAAACAGATAATCCAGTCCGATGTTGATCACACAGGCAAGCGCTATAAAATACATGGGGCTTTTCGAATCTCCCATTCCGCGAAAGATCGATGCGATCACATTATATGCAGTGATAAAAGGAATTCCGATAAAACAGATCGTCAGATAGCGGATCGTTCCATCTACCGCTTCTGTGGGTGTTGACATCACACTTACGATCGGCCGAACCAGAAACAGCAGCAGACCTGCCAGGAGAATGGAAACTCCCAGGAACAAAACCGTTGTATTTCCAACAGTCTTTGATACTTTTTGGGAATCGCCGGCTCCCACCGCACGACCGATTGTTACTGTTGTACCCATAGCCAGCCCCACGATCATAACCGTCAGCATATGCATCACCTGACTGCCGATCGATACTGCTGTTGTGCTTGCCACTCCGTCAAACTGTCCTACGATAAACAGATCCGCCATTCCATATAACGTCTGTAAAAAAGTACGATAACAGGTAGGGCAGAGAAAAATACAGGATATTCTTCCAGACATTTCCAGATGTAAGATTCTTTTCCATAGTTCTTACTCCTTTGCTTCTTTCTATTTGGTAAGCGTTTTCTATGATATAACCACTTTTTATTACCTGCGTTGCATTATAAACCCTACAATAATTGTAGAGTCAACGAAAACAACAGGTATCTGTTCTGTTTTCAACAAAATAGATACCTGCCTCTGAGATTATATTTCGATCATCCACGCTTCATATGGTTTCAATGCCCATATTTCTTTCCAATCGTTTCTCCTTCATAGTTATGAATGAGAACTTTTCCATCTGTCAGATCCTGCGTCGCATTCATCTGTGCCGGTGTTTCTCCAAAAATTTACATACCACTACGACCTTTCTTCCATCCAGACTCCGTTCATAAGCAAAAACCTGTGGATGTTCTTCATCCAGAAGGCGGAAGTTTCCATAGATCAGCACATCATGCTCTTTTCGCAGAGCAATCAGTTTCTTGTAGTAATAAAACAGGGAAGCCGGATCCTTTCTGCTGTCTTCCACATTGATCTCTTTATAATTTTCATTGGCTTCCATCCATGGAGTTCCTGTAGTAAATCCTGCGTGAGCCTGTGTATTCCACTGCATCGGTGTTCTGGCATTGTCCCGGCTGTTTCGCAGAAGATAGCTCAGGATTTTCTCCTCGCTCCAGCCCAGTTCCTGTTTTTCTTTTCTGAAGTTCACAGACTCGATATCCTGATACCGGGAGCTTTCTGTATAGATCACATTGGTCATGCCAATCTCATCTCCCTGGTAAATATATGGTGTTCCTTTCATGCCGAAGATCATAGTTGCCAGCATTTTTCCTGATACGGTCCGATACTCCGGTGTATCATTTCCAAAACGGGAAAGCGCCCGCGGATAATCATGGTTGCCCAGAAACAGACTGTTCCATCCTTTTTGTTCCAATCCAACCTGCCATTTTTCCATCAGTTTTTTCAGATCATGCAGCGTATAGGACTTTGGATCCCAGTTACCACTCCGGACTCCGTCAATTCCCATCAGTTCAAACTGGAATACCATGTCCAGCTCCTTTCTCTCAGGGTCTGAATACACTTTCGCCATCTCCAGCGTTGTTCCTCCGGTCTCCCCAACTGTCAGCAGATTGTCCTGCAGTCCGAACGAATATTTGTTCATTTCCTGCAGGTATGTATGGATTTTCTCCGACTGCTGATCATTTCCGCCATGACCGTTCTTTACGATGTTATCAATCGCATCCATACGAAATCCCCGGGATACCTTTTTCCATCCAGTATCGGATCATGGCATACAGATCTTTTCTCATATCTTCATTTTTCCAGTTCAGATCCGGCTGCTGTATGCTGAAGGTATGGTAATAATATTCCTGAATCTGCGGTGTCCATTCCCATACATTTCCACCAAAGAATGCCCCTTCCCCCTGTGGCGGCTGATCCTCGGTACCTTCTTCCCAGATATAATAGTCATGGTACTTTCCGTCCCGGTCTTTCGCCGCTTCCAGAAACCACGGATGTTCATTGGAGCTGTGATTTAAAACCAGATCCATCATAACGATGATATCTCTCTTCTCACATTCCTTTACCAGCTCTTCCAGATCCTCCGTTGTGCCAAAATCCTTCAGAATAGCATAATAATCACTGATATCATAGCCGTTATCATAATTCGGCGAATCATTAAACGGGGAGATCCAGATTGCTCCCACACCCAGTTCCTGCAGATAGTCCAGTTTGCTGATAATTCCCTGAAAATCGCCGATACCATCTCCATTACTGTCACAAAAGCTTCTTGTATAGATCTGATATGCAGTCAGATGATGCCACCATTTTTTATCCATTTTACTTTTCTCCTATTATTCGTATTATCATAGTCATTCGTTCTATGACGCCTGGTTTACTGATTCCATCGTTATCGTTCCAGGAATCCTGTCTTTACAATATTTTGGCTGAAAATACTTTTCTTTTACCGTCTATACCATTATAATGATATCAAACTATACTTTTCTACCTTTATTTTAGGAATTTATACAATTATTTTGACTTTTTTTAAATGGAGATCATATATGAAAGAACCAATTGGAATCAGAGATTATACCATCCATGGAACAGAACTGGAACCTTTCCATATTTATCATCAGAATTACATTCATGGAGGCCTGCAGGTTCCTTTTCACTGGCACAAAGAAATTGAGATCATCTGGGTGGAACAGGGACAGTTGGAACTGACACTGGGAACTCAGCATAAGGTACTCAAAGAACGGGATTTTGTAATGATCAACAGTTACGAACTGCATCAGCTACAAAGTATCGGGAATACCGCATCTATTCATCACGCACTGGTATTTCTTCCCGACATGCTCTCATTTTTCCTATCCAGATCAGAGTCAGCTGTCTTTTCTGAAGCCGCTGCTGTCCCATCAACTTCGGCTTCCTTCCTATGTATCCGGAAATCACCCCTGCGCATCATCTATTCGCAAAGCATTTCTGGAGATTCTTCATGATTATGATACCCGGCCCATGGGATGGACTTTGATTTTTTAAAAGCAATCTGTACCGGATTCTGGGGAAATTCTTGTTTCGGAAAATCTTCTGGTGCAGACTACTGTACAAGATTCTCAGGGCCAAAAACCGGGAAGCACAATACAAGCAGATTCTTCGGTATATCCATAATCATTATGACCAGAAAATCTATCTGGAAGACCTGGCGGCTTCTCTTAACATGAATCCACAATATTTTTGCCGGTTTTTCAAAAAGCAGTTTCAGATGACTCCTGTGGCCTACATCAATTATTATCGCACACTTCAGGCTGCTGATCTGCTGAAACATACTTCTTTATCGATTCTGGAAATCGGATTACGGGCAGGATTTGAAAATCCAAGCTATTTTGCGAAGATTTTCCGGAAATATTTTGACTGTTCGCCGGAAGAATACCGCATGCATCCTCAAGATTCAGATAACGTAAATGGAATCACATCCTAACCTTAGAAAAAGCCACAGGCAAATCGCCTGTGGCTTTTTTGACGTTTGGACATATATTAACTTTCGTTAAGTAGTTTTAAGTATTTCTTAGAATTTACCAGCTTTGTGAGCTTCCTCGATGCTAACTGCAACTGCTACAGTCATACCAACCATCGGGTTGTTACCTGCACCGATCAGACCCATCATTTCTACGTGAGCCGGTACGGAAGAAGAACCTGCGAACTGTGCATCGGAGTGCATACGTCCCAGAGTATCTGTCATACCATAGGAAGCAGGACCTGCTGCCATGTTATCCGGATGCAGAGTACGTCCTGTACCACCACCGGAAGCTACGGAGAAGTATTTCTTACCAGCTTCGATACGTTCTTTTTTGTAGGTACCTGCTACCGGATGCTGGAAACGAGTCGGGTTAGTAGAGTTACCTGTGATAGAAACGTCAACGTCTTCTTTCCACATGATAGCTACACCTTCACGAACATCGTTAGCGCCGTAGCAGTTAACTTTTGCACGAGGACCATCAGAGTATGCTTTACGGAATACTTCTTTCAGTTCTCCTGTATAGTAATCATACTGAGTCTCAACAAATGTAAATCCGTTGATACGAGCGATGATCTGAGCAGCGTCTTTTCCAAGACCGTTCAGGATAACACGCAGAGGTTTCTGACGAACTTTGTTTGCTTTCTCAGCGATACCGATAGCACCTTCAGCTGCTGCGAAAGATTCGTGACCTGCCAGGAATGCGAAACACTCTGTGTCTTCTTCCAGAAGCATTTTACCCAGGTTACCATGTCCCAGACCTACTTTACGCTGATCTGCTACAGAACCAGGAATACAGAAAGCCTGCAGACCTTCACCGATTGCTGCAGCTGCTTCAGAAGCTTTTGTGCATCCTTTTTTGATTGCGATTGCCGCACCTGTGATGTATGCCCAGCAAGCGTTCTCAAAACAGATTGGCTGGATGCCTTTGATCTGGTTATATACGTCCAGACCAGCATCTTTTGTGATTTTCTCTGCTTCTTCCAGAGAAGCGATTCCATAGCTGTTCAGGACAGCATTGATTTTATCAATTCTTCTTTCATATGATTCAAATAAAGCCATTTATTTCATCCTCCTATTATATTGACGGTATGCATAAAATCCGATTACTCTTTACGCGGATCAATGATTTTAGCTGCATCTGCAACACGGCCGTACTGTCCTTTTGCTTTTTCCCAAGCAGTTGTCGGATCATCACCCTGTTTGATGAAGTCAGTCATCTTGCCAAGGCTTACGAACTGGTAACCAATGATGCATCCTTCTTCATCCAGTGCAATACCGGTAACATAACCTTCTGCCATTTCCAGATATGTTCCCAGCACAAATTTGTGTATTGCATGCTGCTGTCCCATGTAATCCTGTCCTCCTTGTTGTAATTTTATTTATAGCCACCTTGTCCAGTACATAGTCAACTGCCTGCCTAAGGTGCTTATCCTTCTCATACTGCTCAGTTTCCTTAAGCTTTAGAGCTTCTTCTCTGGTGAACATATCACGCAGTACCACCCGGTGATGCTCTACCGGTATATATGACACCTTGTCCTCAAACACAGGCTTGAGCACATAGTACGGCACCGCCTTTTCTCTCTTAGATGCCGCAAGCGATACTATGTTGTCAACCACGCATACGCCAAGGGTTTCACTATATATAATCTGTTTCTTTTGAAACATGCTTTTACCTCCGTATTTACATACACATCTATAATATCACAGACAGCGTTTCTTTTTCAAAAACATTTTATCTGGCAATTTAGTTTTTTTATCTTTCTGGTCATAGAAATATGGTCAGACGCATGTATACTTATCCTATATTGGCCTACAACTGTACATTTGTGGTGCGACATTCACATGTAACATACGCTTTCATAATTTCTTAGCCTAGTGGGAGTAAATGTCGCCGCAAATGAACATCAAAAAATTCAGCCAAAAAATTTGGAGGATATATGAAGAAAGCAGCCGTTTTTAACGATTTGTCCGGCTTTGGAAAATGCTCTCTGACCGCCGCAATTCCAGTACTGTCCGCGCAGGGCGTACAGTGCTGTCCCATGGCATCAGCAGTGCTGACAAACCAGACAGGATATGAATATCATAAATGCACAGACCTGACAGCCTGATTAAGGACTACATCGACAAACTGGCATGAAAAAAATAAATGCCCATTTTTGACGGCATTTACAGCGGTTTCATGACAGGCTCAAAGCAGATTGAGCTTTTTATGGAGTTTTTTTGATGTATTTTATGAGCAAAAACACGATGCTGCTCGTGGACCCTGTGATGGGCGATGACGGCAGAACCTACGGCATATACTCTGCCGCTCCTTTTTGGATGGCATGAAGGCTCTTTCCAGGAAGGCCGATGTCATCACACCAAATCTGACCGAGGCATGCCTTTTGGCGGACTATGATATCGAGAAGGTTTACAGCGACACGAGAAAGGATGTGCTCCTGCCTCTTGCGACAGAGATAAGCGAGAAGCTGCGAGACCTGTCCGGCAAAAATCAGGATGTAATCATCACCGGCATCAAATGCGGGGATGATAAGTCGCCCTTTATCTACAATCTGGTGACTACCGCAAACGGCACCACAACCCACAGATCACACTTTTTCGACGTGAGCTTTTCCGGCACCGGCGATTTGTTTGCCTCTGTTATATGCGGAAGCAGACTGAACGGATTTTCCACAGAGGAGGCCGCTGAGCGCGCCGGAAAATTCCTGTATGACAGCATCGCAGATACCATGAATGATGACACCGCACCGAATGACGGAGTGAAATTTCGAGAAGTTTTTGCGGGAGCTGATGTGATGTTTATGTGATTCTTATCACCCTTTGCTGCAAAATTTATCGGATTGTCAGTTGACCTCTTAAGTTAGGCTTAACACAAAACAAAGGAGAACATATTTTTATGAACTCACAGGTTGAAAAAACTCACATTTACTGCCCTCATGGCAGCCATGATTACTATTTTTACAGCATATATATGCCACATTCCGGTTGGACAGAATGGCGGATATATTCATTTTGGCGATAGCCTTATCTATATCGCAGCGTGCCTCCTTCCATGGCCGTATGCAATGACAGCCGCAGCTATCGGCGGTGGCATGGCAGATTTGCTGACCGCACCTATCTGGGCGCCTGCAACAATCATCATAAAGGCACTCATATCCATCCCGTTTACCAACAAATCAGATAAAATTGTGACCGTGAGAAATGTAGTATCGACAATCATAGCTTTCGCAATTTCCGCAACCGACTATGCCATTGCAGAGGCATTTTATCACATATGGTTTTCACAAAGCAGGCCTTCACCGGTCTCATCGCAATAATTCCGGTTTCTGTTCCGGGAAGCTGTATACAAAGCGGCGGAAGTGCTATAATATTTGTTATTCTTGGACTGGTGCTCGATAAAATCGGATTCAAGAGAAGATTTTTCACATTGGAGGAGACTAAATAATGGCTGATATAATCTATACATACAAAAACGAGGTTTATGCAAATATCACAAATAAATGTGACTGCGCTTGTACATTCTGTATACGCTCTCAGAAGGACGCTATAGGCGATGCGACAACGCTCTGGCACAAAGTTGATCCGACATACGACGAAATAATCGCCGCAATTGATGCTTTGATTTTACAGGATATGAGGAATTCGTTTTCTGTGGATATGGTGAGCCGACATGTGCTCTTGAAATGCTAGAGAAAACCGCTAAATATGTAAAGGACAAGTATCATCTCCCTATCCGTGTAAACACGAACGGACTAGGTAATCTCTACCACGGACGCGATATCGTCCCGGAGTTGGCTGAATATGTGGATTCTGTTTCCATCAGCTTGAATGCTGCAAATGCCGAGGAATACAATAAAGTCACAAGACCAACCTTTGACAATGCTTATGAGGCTATGCTGGATTTTGCTGAGGAATGCAACCGCATGATCAAGCATACACAGCTTTCCATCGTGGATGTACTCCCTGATGAGGATATAAAGACTTGTCAGCAGATTGCTGATGAGAGGGGAATTCATCTAAAAGATACGATTCATTTTTTCGAATTAAAGTCGCAAAAATATTTACAGCTAATATATTAGCTATATCTTAGATAAAAATACCAAAAAGGGATAATATATTAGCATGATTAACTTATATCAAAAAACATGGACAGAAATAAATAACAACATTGCACAAAAGATAGTACGCTTGCGCAAAAGAAAGAAAATTACTCAAAAGCAATTAGCTGCAAGATCAGGTGTAAGTCTTGGTTCACTTAAGCGATTTGAGCAGAGCGGCGAGATATCCCTGCAATCTTTGACCAAAATTGCAATAGCTCTTGATGTGGAGAACGAACTTGAAGACTTGTTTAATAATGTGCCATTTGCATCTATCGAGGAGGTAATTAATGAACAGACTAAATAAGCTGGAAGTTTTTTATCATGAAAGACTCGTAGGAACGATTGCTTTGTACCAAAATCGTCTGGCTGCGTTTGAGTATGACAGTAACTGGCTAGCAAATGGATTTCCATAAGCCCTTTTTCGCTGCCTTTGGAAAAGAAGGTTTTATGCCAAAGATAGATCCGTTCGAGGGACTTTTTGGTGTTTTTGCGGATAGTCTGCCTGATGGTTGGGGCAGATTGTTGGTTGACAGACTTATGAAGAAAAATGGCATAAATCCATATGATATAGGCAGCCTTGAGAGACTTGCGATTGTAGGGGCTTCCGGAATGGGAGCTTTAACCTACCAGCCTGTTATAACAATGGGAAAAAATCACGATGAGAAATCGTTGGATGAAATTGCACTGGAATGTGGAAAAAATATTGAGCACAGAAACTTGCGATAATCTGGACTTTCTGATTTTCTAAGGGAGGCTCTTCCGGCGGAGCCAGACCTAAGATACTTACAAAGGTAGATGGAGAGGATTGGATCATCAAATTCCCGTCATCTTATGATAGCAAAGATATAGGCAGACAGGAATATGATTATGCAATGTGTGCCAAAGAATGCGGAATAGCAATGGAAAACGTAAGATTATTTTCCTCTGAGCGCACGAAGGGATATTTTGGTACCAAAAGATTTGACCGTACTAATGACTCTAGAAGCAGAAGAATTCACATGGTATCCACTTCCGGGCTGTTAGAAACATCTCACAGAATACCAAATCTCGATTATGATATTCTGATGCAGCTTACACTCCAGCTTACCAAATCTATGGAAGAATGTGAAAAATTGTATTCGACTTATGTGCTTTAATGTGTATGCGCATAACAGGGATGACCATTCGAAGAATTTTACTTATCTGTATGATGAAGATGAAGGCTGTTGGAAATTGTCACCGGCGTATGACCTCACCTACAGTAATTCAATCGGTGGAGAGCATGCTACCACGGTAAATGGAAATGGTGTAAATCCGGAACTGGACGATATTCTCGCGGTTGCCCAAAAAAGTTGGATTAAATATGACAATGGCAAGGAAAACCGCACTGAATATAAGGGATTGCGTTAATGAAATGCTTGGTGAATATCTATAGTTCAGTGATAATATATTATCTATATCTTGAAAATGGCAAAATGGATACTAGCCCAAAAGATAGTATGCTTTCACAAAAAGAAAAAAAAGTGGCTTGTGAAAAATGCGAAAAAGTTTCACAAGCCATATTTTTGATGCTATTCTATATTAATCTTTGAAAAGATCAGTTGAGTAATATCTGTCTCCGCTGTCAGGAAGAAGTGCTACTACTGTCTTGCCCTTGAACTCAGGTCTCTTGGCTACCTCAATTGCTGCATAGAGAGCTGCTCCTGAAGAAATACCTACAAGTACGCCCTCCTCTTTTGCGATAATCTTTCCGTACTCAAATGATGCCTCATTTGATACAGGGATAATCTCATCATATACCTCTGTATTTAATGTGTTTGGTACGAAGCCTGCTCCGATTCCCTGAATCTTGTGTGCTCCGGCTTTTCCTGTTGAAAGCACTGCTGATGTCTCAGGCTCCACTGCGATAATCTTTACATCAGGGTTCTTGCTCTTTAAGTACTCACCTGTTCCTGTGATTGTTCCGCCTGTTCCAACTCCGGCTACGAATGCGTCTACCTGTCCGTCTGTATCGTTCCAGATCTCAGGACCTGTTGTCTTTCTGTGTGCCTCCGGGTTTGCAGGGTTCTCAAACTGCTCCGGAATGAAGCTGTCAGGAATCTGCTCATGAAGCTCCTCTGCCTTGGCGATGGCTCCCTTCATACCCTTTGTACCGTCTGAAAGCACGAGCTCTGCGCCATATGCCTTGATGATGTTTCTTCTCTCGATGGACATTGTCTCAGGAAGAACGATGATAATCTTATATCCCTTTGCTGCTGCGATTGCGGCAAGTCCGATTCCTGTATTTCCTGATGTTGGCTCGAT
>ENA-OQES01000796-OQES01000796.1-human-gut-metagenome-genome-assembly--contig:-NODE-796-length-12682-cov-2.863640_pt1 | contig 12682 bp, 15 predicted proteins | sample MGYA00242798_ERZ504641 | MGnify/ENA primary metagenome ERZ504641 (study PRJEB26092, sample SAMD00036327) | human gut metagenome | host: Homo sapiens | study: EMG produced TPA metagenomics assembly of... | reverse complement strand
GTTCTGAAGGATTTTTCCATGACCGTGAAACAGGGGGAGCAGGTCACGCTGGTGGGCCGCACCGGTGCGGGCAAGAGCACCGTGTTCAAGCTCCTGCTGGGCCTGTATCAGCCGGAGACCGGTACGGTGACCATCGGCGGCGTGAATGTGGGGGACATCACCGACCGGGAGCGCCGCACCTGCATCGGCTGTGTGGAACAGCATTTCTCCCGCGTGCCGGGCACCGTGCTGGAACAGATCACGCTGGGAGACCCGCAGATCACCGGGGAAATGGCAAGGGATGCCGCCGCACTGGCCGGGATCGATGCTGCCATCCGGGCTCTGCCGGAGGGCTATGACAACGTCTGTACCGAGGGCATCTTCTCACAGGGCGAGTGGCAGCTGCTGTCCATTGCCCGTGCCGCTGCCGCAGACCCCGCCGTGCTGCTGCTGGATGAGATCACCGCCAATCTGGATGCCGAAACCGAGGCCCGCGTGCTAGAGGCTCTGCGCCGTGCCTCCGCGGGCCGCACGGTGCTCTCCGTCTCCCACCGCGTCTATGAAAATCTTGGCGGCAGAACGATTGAGATCAGGACCCGGGAATGACGTATGACAAAAACCCCCCTGTGCGCCGCAGCAGGCACACAGGGGGCGTTCTGGTATGCTCAATTCTTTTCGATGTAGACGCTGGTGGAGGGGAAGGCGAAGTCCACGCCGTCTGCCTGCATCACGTCCATGATGTTCAGGTTCAGATCATTCTGCTGCTGCAGGAAGGTGGCATAGACGTTGGTGGTCAGGTAGGCCGAGATGAGGATGTTGATGCTGGAATCGCCAAAGCTGGTCAGCCGGACGATGTTGGTGCCCTTGTTGGTGTAAGGGCTGTTGTCCAGCATGGCCTGCAGGTCAGCCATCAGCTTTTCCAGCTGGGCACGGGTGGTGCCGTAGGTGACACCCAGCGTGAACTTATAGGGCCGCATGGTGCGCAGGGCTGTGTTCTGGACAGTGGAGGCGCAGATCTGGCTGTTGGTGATAATGATCACGCTGTGGTCCATGGAGCGGATGCGGGTGGAGCGGAAGTTGATATCGATGACCTCGCCCTCCACATTGCCCACGGTGATCCAGTCGCCGATGGAAAAGGGTTTGTCCAGCAGGATGACGATGCCGCTGAACAGGTTGCTGGCGCTTTCCTGCGCGGCCAGCGAGATGGTCAGGCCCACAAGACCGGCACCGGCTACGATGCTGCCGATGGGGAAGCCGACGATCTGCGCGCAGGTGGCAACACCCAGAATGATGACCAGCACTTTGTAGGTGGTGTCCAGCAGGGAGCGCAGGGTCTTGTTGCTCCGGATCTCCGGGCTGCAGGAGGCCAGCAGCAGGTCGGCTACCTCAGAAGCATTGTACAGGCCCTGACAGAACAGAAGGGTCGCTGCGATCTTATAGGCCGTGAACAGAAACTTTGTCAGGCCCGGAATGGCCCACGGCAGGCTGGTCAGGGCCAGATACAGGCCGCTGTAAAAGGCCATCCGCGCCAAAGGGCTCTGTAAGCTGCGCAGGAGGATGGGCGTGGCGGCAAAGTGCCAGCTGCGGGCCTGCAGGGCGGGAAAGATCTTCCGGCGCAGCAGCCAGCCGAGCAGAAGCCCCGCAAAAACGATGACAGCGGCGCAGACGGCCCGGGCAGCCAGCGCCCACCAGCCCTCCAGCAAAAAAATGGCCCGATCTTGAACCCGAGGTCACGAACGGTAAAAATCATGGCAAAAAGCTCCTTGTATCAGAAATTGTAACATCCTGTCCCACAGTATACCATATCCGGCCCGTGCAGGGCAAATAAAAAATGGGGTTGACAAGGTGGAGCAGCCGCGTTATACTCTTGGCCAGAAAGTTCGTTTCAGGGCGGGGTGAGATTCCCCACTGGCGGTACAGCCCGCGACCACCCGCAAGGGTGCTGACCCGGTGAAACTCCGGGGCCAACGGTATAGTCCGGATGCAAGAAACGGCAGGCAATACGATTTGTCTACGCGCCCTGTTGCAGTGTTTGCTGCGGCAGGGCGCGATTTTTGATTGTCTTCCCGGTTCCGAACCACGCGAAAGGGGCTTTCCAATCTATGATTTGGGGCAAAACGCCCCGGGAGGATATTACCATGAAGAAAAACACGACCCGCAACCTGACCGTTGCCGCCATGCTCAGCGCAGTGGCCTTTATCCTGATGTTCATCGAGTTCCCGCTCCCGATGCTCATCCCATCCTTTGTCAAGATGGACTTCTCCGACCTGCCTGCCCTGCTGGGTGCTTTTGCCCTTGGCCCGGTGTACGGTGTGATCATCAGCTTTATGAAGAACCTGCTCCATGTGGTCATCAAGGGCACCTCTACCGCACTGGTGGGTGAGCTGTGCAACTTCATGCTGGGTGCGGTGTTCTCCGCACTGGCCGGTTACCTCTACAAGCACCACAAGAGCCGCAAGAACGCCATCATCGGCGCCGTGGCCGGTGCCGTGGCCATGGCACTGTTCAGTGTGCCGTCCAACTACTTCATCACCTACCCGGCCTACGTCAAGTTCTACCACATGCCGCTGGAAGCCATCCTGGGTATGTATCAGGCTATCCTGCCCTCTGCCAACAGCCTTATCAAGTGCCTGGTCATCTTCAATATGCCCTTCACGCTGGTCAAGGGCCTGCTGGATGCCCTGCTCTGCATGTTGATCTACAAGCCGCTCTCTCCCATCCTGCATGGCCGGAAGTGAGTGATAAAAAAGAAAGGACGCGAGAGCGTCCTTTCTTTTTGCTTTTATCGATTCGATTTAAGACAGCGCGCCCTTTTCCAGCCACTTGCCCCGGGCAAGGCGGATAAGGAACAGCAGGCCCCGGATGCTCAGTTCGCAGCACATGGCACCCCAAACGCCCATCAGGCCCAGCCGGGGAGCCAGCAGGAACGCCAGCGTCAGCCGGATGCACCACATGCTGAATATGTTCAGCACAAAACAGGAGGTGCTGTCGCCCGCACCCTGCATGGCACCGCTGGCCACGATGGAAGCGCCGAACATGGGCTCGGCCCAGGCTTCGATGCGCAAAACCTGAGCACCCAGAGCGATGACAGCCGCATCGGTGGTGAAAAGGCTCATCAGGGTGGGGGCAAAGATCCACAGGCCAACGCCGGAAAGGGCCATGACCCCCATGCCAAGGCCGGTGCACAGCCAGGCAAAACGCTTGGCCATATCCTTCCGGTTGGCACCCACGGCCTGGCCGATGAGGGTGACAGCTGCGCTCTGGATGCCGTAGCCCGCCATGTAGCACAGGCCCTCGGCGTTGACAGCCAGGCTGTTGGCGGCAATGGCCACGGTACCCAGGCCGGCAACGATGCGCACTAACACCACCTGCGCCAGAGAGATGGCGGCGCGCTCTCCCGCCAGAGGTACGCCCACCCACAGCAGGTTCCGCAGGCAGGAGCGGGTGATCCTCCAAGGGGCAGGCTTCCGGATGCAGAGGGGGCCGTCCCGCAGCAGCAGGATGGCCAAAGCCAGCAGGCCGCCCACCACAGTGGCTAGGGCGGTGCCCAGGGCTGCGCCGGGCACGCCCAGCCCGGCACCCCAGACGGTGATGCCCCACAGCGTCCGGGTGGGGTTGATGAGGAAGAAGTTGAAGATGGCATCCAGCACGCAGACCAGCACGCTGATGAGGCTGGCGGTCAGGGCGTAGCCTGCCGCCCGGAGGATGGAGAGGTACAAGCCCATGGCCATGGTGAAGGGCAGCGCCGCTGACCAGATGGCAAAGTAGGCTGTGGCGTTTGCCCGCAGGGAGGGGTCAGCTCCCAGCCACCCCGGCAGAAAGGGGCTGATGCCCAGGCCGAAGAGAGCGGCACCCACGCCCAGGATTACATTGAAAAGCATGGCCTGCCGCAGCACGCTGCGGGCATCATCCTGCCGGTCGGCCCCCAGATACTGGGCGATCTGGATGGAGAGGGCAGTGTACAGGCCCACCAGAACACCGTGGAGCAGCCAGGTGCTGGAGCTGACGATGCCGATGGAAGCAGTAGCTTCTGCACCGATGTGGCCCACCATGGCAGCATCGATGTATCCCATGGCAGTGACCACCAGCTGCTCCAGAATGGAGGGGATGCTCAGCGCCAGAGCCACCTGGGCCGTCTGGCGGGAGGGGATGGTTTCACCCTGCCGCATCCGGGCCGAAAGCTGTTCAAGTGAAAGTTTCATGTATTCTCCTTTTCTCCGATTTTCCTGTGAGACCAAAAAATACCCTCGAAAGGGCGTTTGTCCATTCATTATAGACACGGGGGGCGAAAAATGTCAACCCATCAGCCCATCGGGGGAGCCATTGCCCCAGAGATTGACTTTTTTTGGCCCGGGCGTGATACACTTCATTTGTATCCAGCCGTGAAAGAACAGGAACGGCCTCTGCCGCTCCGGGAAAGAGGAAAAAAAACTATGCTTCAACTGCTTTCTGGCAACCCGCGCACCGTGGATGCGCTGGGCTTTCTGCTTGCATTTGCGCTGACCGCGCTGATGGACTCGGTGTTCCACGATAAGCTCCCCCACGACCATGGCCGCGCGTTTGCCGTGAATGGCGAACTCTCCAAGGGCAAGGCCCGGGGTTCCGGCCTCATCTTTGTGCTCTGCATTGCACTGGTCACGCTGGCCGTGGTGCCTTTTAAGGCAGAGTATGTCATCTACACCGTCCTGCTCATTGCGTCCATGCTCTCGGGCTATTTTGACGATGCCGCCGAGACTGCCTGGAACGAGTACAAAAAGGGCCTGATCGATCTGGTCATCGCCGTTGTGGCGGGCGTGACCTACCTGAACTTCAACGGCACGGAGGTCAACTTCCTGAGCTGGAGCTTCAGCCTGCCCTATGCCGTCTACCTCATCCTGATCATCGTCCTGATCTGGGCCAGCATCAACGTGGTCAACTGCACCGATGGCGTGGACGGCCTATCCGCCAGCCTTGCCGTGGTCAGCATCGGCACCTTCCTGCTGGCTTACTGGGAGGAACTGGGGGATTACGCCACCGCAGGCGTCGTGTTCATTGGTGCCCTGCTGGCCTACCTGTGGCAGAACGCCAAGCCTTCCACCCTGCTGATGGGTGACGCGGGCAGCCGCGCCATGGGCTTCTTCCTGGCCGTCCTGGCCCTCAAGAGCAGCCATCCCTTCGCCTTTCTGCTGGCCGCGCTGGTGTTTATTGTGGACGGCAGCCTGGGCATCCTGAAGATCAGCTTCAAGCGGTTTTTGCACATCTCCATCCTCAAGAACACCCTGACCCCGCTGCACGACCATGTGCGCAAGCGTCTGGGCTGGAGCGATGAGCAGGTCGTGGCCCGCTGGCTCATCCTGCAGGCTGTGGCATCTGCCTGGCTGCTGCTGTTGGTGCGGTAAAACACAAATAAGAAATGCAGCGCCCGCACAGGAAAGCTCCTGCGCGGGCGTTTTGCTGTTCTGGTCCGGGAGGAAAGTTCCAGCTTCCGGTACAGCGTTTCCCGACAGGCTGGGTCACGAATTTCCTGCATGAGTTCACCTCATTTCTTTTGTTTCATTGTGCCATGTGTCACAAACAAATGCAAGCAAAACCCTTATAATAGGGATGAAAGTGGAGGAAAAAACCAATGGATTCTATTTTTGATCTCAATCATCTGTACCGCACCTATTTCAAGATGGCGCTGCCCTCGGTGTTCGGCCTGATGGTGAGCGTGGTGTATAACCTTGCCGATACCTTTTTTCATTGCGCAGTCCAACGATACGGCGCTGATTGCGGGTGTTTCGCTCTGTGCGCCGGTGTTCACAGCCCTCATGGCCTTTGGCAACATCTACGGCCAGGGCGGCAGCTCACTCATTTCCCGCCTGCTGGGACAGGACGACCGTGAGGGCACCGGCCGGGCTCAGCTCGTTCTGCTTCTATGTGGCCCTGACCACGGGCGTGGTGTTGGCAGCCCTGATGATGCTGTTCCGCGTCCCGCTGCTGGGCATTCTGGGTGCGACTGCTGAGACGATGCCGCACGCACAGGCCTATTACACCGTGCTTGCCATTGGTGCCCCCGGCCACAGTGCTGAACTTTATCCATTCCAACCTCGTCCGCTGCGAGGGCATGGCCACCCAGTCCATGATCGGCAGCATCGGCGGCACGGTCATCAATATCATCCTCGATCCCATCCTCATCACCACAGTGGGCTGGGGCGCAGGGGGTTGCGGCCATTGCCACCATTGTGGGCTACCTGTGCAGCGACCTGTACTTCCTGTGGCTGCTCCACAAAAAGAGCCGCTGCCTGTCTGTCAAGCTATCCCAGTGCCACGTCACGGGCAGGGAGCTGCAGCAGATTTTGGGCGTGGGTGTTACTGCCGCGCTGAGCAACCTGATGCAGAGCCTGACTGTCATTGTGATGAACCAGTTCCTGTTGCCCTACGGCAACGACAAAATTGCCGCCATGGGCATTGCCAGCAAGGTGAGCATGATCGCCCAGCTGGTGCTGGTTGGCTTCTCGTTCGGCGGCATCCCACTGTTCGGTTACCTGTACGGCGCAAAAAATGCGGGACGTGATGCGCAAGCTCATCCGCTTCTGTCTGACCTTCCTCGTTTCCATTGCCGTGGTGCTGTCCTTCATCCTCTGCCTGAATTCCGGGGTGCTGATGCGGCTCTTCGTGCAGGATGCCGGGATGATCGCCACTGGTGCGCAGATGCTCCGCTGGCAGGTCTACACCGCAGCCTTTGGCGGCGTGGTGCTCCTGCTCACGGTGCTGTTCCAGGCCAACTGGTAAATCATACCGTCCTTCCTGCTCTCCATCAGCCGTCAGGGCGTGGTGTTTCTGTTGGCACTGGTGGTCTGCGTACATCTGTTCCAGTATCAGGGCGTGCTGATGGCTCAGGCTGTGGCCGACATCCTGAGCGCTGCGCTGGCCCTTGGCCTGCTGGCGGCCAGCCGCGATATCATTGCGAAAAACAGTAAACACCAAAAAACGCCCGGAGGGCCGCTGAAAGCTGCGGTTCTCCGGGCATTTTTAGTATTCGATGCCTTTGCGCGCCTTGATGCCCTTCTGGTAGGGGTGGCGGCGGCATTTCATCTCGGTGGAGTAGTCGGCGGCATCCAGCATCCACTGCGGGGCCTTGTGGGCAGTCAACACGCATTCCTGCGCGGCGGGACGCTCCAGAACGGCCCGCCGGAGCAGGTCTTTGTCCACCATGTCCAGCTCCCAGGCCGAACCGGCCTCATCTAAAATAAGCAGGTCGGCAGGCTCGGCCAGTGCGGCGGTCAGGTTTTCGTTCTGCACGGCCCGGGCAGCAGCCTTTTCCGCTTCGTTCATCTGGAACACGAACTTCTGCCCGCCCTTGCCCCGGAAAATTTTTGCCCCAGCTGGGCCAGCAGAGGGATCTCGCCGCTCTGCCCGCCCTTGAGGAACTGCACGATGACAACCCGTTTGCCGCTGCCCAGTGCGCGGAGGGCGAGGCCCATGGCGGCGGTGGTCTTCCCCTTGCCGTCGCCCCAGTAGAGATGCAGCAGGCCCTGTTCCATCATCCGTTCTCCTTGGTGTACTGCACGGTCTCCACCAGGTGCAGGATGTGCTGCTCCGGCCAGTCCCGGGCATCCAGCACATAGCCGCCCGCGTTGGGGCCGCACCAGTCGTGAAAGCTGCGGCGGGGCACGCCAAACCGCTCCAGTGCGGCCATTTGTGTGCCGCCATGGGCCACGATGACCAGCCGTTCCTGCCCTTCGGCAAGGGCCTTGTCAATGAGGTCAGCCAGCGTTTTGCACACCCTGTTGCAGAAATCGCTCCTGCGCTCCCCATCCGGGTGGGCGGCGTGCTCGTTTTCCTGCACCCATGCCAGATATTCCGGGTCCTGCTCCACCTGTACGAAGGTCTGGCCCTCGAACCGGCCGAAGTTCATCTCCTTCAGCCCGTCCACCGGAATGAGCTTTGCCCCGGGAAAGAACACCCGCGCCGTCTGGGCGGTGCGCTGCAGCGGGGTGACATAGACCACCTCCGGTGAAAAAATCTGCCTGCCGCAGCTGGGCGATGCCTGCGGCGGAAAGGGGGGATGTCCCGCTGGCCCTGATATCGTTTTTGCGCGTTGTACTCCGTCTGGCCGTGACGCAGCAGATAAATGAGCATAATCGTTCTCCTTTTTGGTTTGTCCTGCACCATTATAGCCTATTTTGCGGTTATTTTGCCAGCCATGCTCTTGCAATTCTTCCGCATTTCAGATATATTGAGTGGGTATGAAATTTCAGGGGAGAGAAGTGCCAGTGGAGATTCGGGACCGAAAGCAGCGCAGCGCCGGGCGGGCATCATGGCCCGCAGGGGTCTGCCGCAGGCAGAAAGAGCGGCGGCCAATGCAGCCATCTGTGCCCGCCTTCTGGCCATGCCCTGCTTCCAAAAGGCAGAGAACCTGCTGCTCTACGCCGCTTTTGGCGGGGAGGTGGATCTTGCTGTGCTGGCAGAGCAGGCGGCCCGGCTGGGCAAAACGGTGGCCTATCCGGTCTGTGGGGAAAACTTTACCCTGACCGCCGCCGTGCCGGGGCCGGACGGCTGGAGATGGGGGCTTACGGCATCCGTACGCCGGTTCTGGAACGGGCGGCGCTCATCCGGCCGGAGGCGCTTGATCTGGTGCTGGTGCCCTGCACTGCCTTTGATGCGGTCTGCCGCAGGGTGGGCATGGGCAAGGGCTACTATGACCGCTATCTGCCCAGGTGCCGGAACGCCGTGGCGCTGGGCGTGGCCTTTGAGGCCCAGCGGGTGCCGGAAGCGGCTGCAGATGAACAGGACCGGCAGCTGGATGGATTTGTAACAGAGAGGAAAGTATATCGTGGAACTGATGAATTTGAGCTGTGAAGGTTTTCTGGAGGAGCTGGCCAGCAAGGCGGCGGCTCCGGGCGGCGGCGGCGCTTCGGCGCTGGTGGGCGCGGCCGGTGTGGCGCTGGGCAGCATGGTGGGCAGCCTGACCGTGGGCAAAAAGGAAATATGCTGCCGTAGAAGCGGACATCGCTGCCCTGAATGTCCGGGCCGAGGCCCTGCGCAAGCGGTTGGAAGCGCTGGTACAGGCCGACGCGGAGGCCTTTCTGCCCGTGGCGGCGGCCTACAAGCTGCCGAAGGAGACTCCGGAACAGCAGGCCCACAAGGCCGCGGTGCTGGAAAAGGCACTGGACAGGGCCTGCGCCGTGCCGCTCGGAGGTGATGACTGCCTGCGGTGAGGGCATCGCACTGGCCGCAGAGTACGCCGAAAAGGGCAGCGTGCTGGCCCGTTCCGATGCCGGATGCGCGGCGCTGTTCTGCAAGGCAGCCATGCAGGCGGCGGGGCTGAACGTGAAGGTCAACACCCGCCTGATGGCAGACAAAGCCCATGCGGATGCGCTGGAGGCCAGAGCGGAACAGCTGCTGGCCGAGTTTGTGCCGCAGGCTGACAGGGTCTATCAGACTGTATCAAATGAGTGAGGGGAGAAGAAAATGGCTCAGATCCTGAAGGGCGCGCCCGTGGTGGCCGCCATGAACGAAGCAAACGCCGCGCGCTGTGCCGCGCTGAAGGAAAAGGGCATCGTGCCCACGCTGGCTGTGGTGCGGGTCGGCGCGCGGGAGGATGACATTTCTTATGAAAAGGGGATCGTCACCCGGTGCGGTAAGGTTGGCGTGGAGGTGCGGCAGTTCCATCTGGCGGAAGATGTTACGCAGGAGGAACTGCTGGATGTGATCCGGCAGATCAATGGGGATGCATCGGTTCACGGGTGCCTGATCTTCCGGCCCCTGCCAAAGCGGTTCGATGACCGCAGGGTCCAGGAGGCGCTTGCCCCGGAAAAGGACGTGGACGGTATCACGGACGGCTCGATGGCCGGTGTGTTCACCAATATGCCCATCGGTTATCCGCCCTGCACGGCGCAGGCCTGCCTTGAGATCCTGAAATACTACAACGCGCCGCTGTCCGGCAAACGGGCCGTGGTCGTGGGCCGCAGCCTGGTGGTGGGCAAGCCCGCTGCCATGATGCTGGACCGGGAGAACGCCACCGTGACCCTCTGCAATTCCCGCACCCAGGACCTGCCCGCCCTCTGCCGGGAGGCCGATGTGCTGGTGGTCGCCATGGGAAGGCGGGGAGCCATCGGGGCCGATTGCCTGCGGGAAGGTCAGGTCGTGGTGGATGTGGGCATCCACGTCAACGAAGAGGGCAAGCTCTGCGGCGATGTCCGCTTTGATGAGGCAGAACCCATCGTGGAGGCTGTCACCCCGGTGCCCGGCGGTGTGGGCACGGTGACCACCTCTGTGCTGGTGGGCCATGTGGTGGATGCCGCATCCGCACAGTAAAACAGAAAACAACAGGCGGTGCCGGAGATTTTCGGCACCGCCTGTTGATTTTTATACGGTTGCAAGCACGGCAAGGATGCTCTGCCAGCGGGGGTTCTGCACCTGCTGCGCGGCACGGCGGGGCGCGGAAGGTGAAACCGTGCGGGCAGGACGCTGGACGCAGTCAGCTGGCTGCGCAAAGGGGGAGACGAGTTCGGCCTGCCAGCGGGCGGCCAGTGCCATGGCTTCAGGGCTGGATTGCAGGGTGCGGCGCTCCGTTCCGGCCAGAAAATCGCCCAGCCAGCAGAGGATTGCCGCAATGGGCAGGCAGTCGGCGGCACGGGTGGACCAGTAGTTCCACTCGCCGCCCCGGTCCACAAAGCTCTCCACGGTGATCATGGCACCTTCCCGGGCAGATTGAGGCAGGCAGGAGCGGGAGGTGCCTGCCGCGCGGCGCAGCTCCCGCAGAATGATCTCGGTACGGCCCGCGTCCAGGGTGTCATCCCGGATGCAGGCGGAAAAGTCCGCACTGTCCAACAGGTTTTCGGCCCGGGTGGGGAATTGCCCTGTCATCTCGCCGGATGCGTTGTGGCAGAGCTGCCAGCCCTTGCGGAACAGCTGGAAGTTCAGGTTGCGGCGGCCCATGGTGGAGTAAAACACCCGGGCGTGGCCATTGGGAGACTGCCGCAGCTCCAGATAGGCATCAGCGCCGCCCAGGTCCTGTACCTTGACGGTCAGGAGCAGGGAAGAATTGTTTTTTTGTGCGGACATGGCACGGTGCATCTCTTCAAAATAGCGGCTGGCATCCATAGCGGGTCTCCTCTCTGGTTTTGGATGATGTGTCGGAAACCATCCATCAGTTGTTCTCTGCCTGCATTATAACATATACGACAACAAAATACAACTATAAGTTTGACAAAAACCAAAATATTTTGGAAATTCGGGGATGCTGACAAACGGATTGGTTGTAAATGAAAAAGGCTTCTCCCGTCGGAGAAGCCTTTTGCGGTGGCAGGATTCAATCGCCCAGCTCCCGGATCTCATTCTGGATGAGCCGCCCAGCGGCGCGTGCCAGCTGATCCATGCCCCGGATGCGGGCGAGATTTTTGCCGTAGATGCGTTCTGCATCGTGGCTGGAGCTGTCCTCGCCCATGAACACGGCAGAAACACGCAGACCCCTGCGCTGCAGGTCGCGTACCTCAGCGGCGGCATCGTCCACGCCGTAGGAGCCGCCGTAATCACAACCCAGCGGTTGTTCCGGGCTGGGCGGTACGCGGCGGCTGTCGTTGGGGGAAGCATCTGTCAGCAGGATGAGCAGATGCCGGGGTGCGGGGCCGGGGTCAAAGCTGACCAGATCACCTGCCGCCCGCAGGGCAAGGCCGTCACGGTTCCAGCCCGATGCAAAATACTGGTCGATCCCTGCAGGCTTTGTCCGCAAAGCCCTTGAGCACTCGCAGAACCGTATAGCCCCGCAGGCTGCAGAAGCTGCTGACCCGCACCGGGATGCCGCAGGCGGCAAGGCTCTGGGCCAGGATCGTGCCCTGCGCCGCAATGACCTCCTGACAGTGGAGCCGGGAAGCCGACGCGTCCAGCAGCAGGTCCACGGTGAAGGAGGGCTGATTCTCCTCTTCGGAACAGCGGAACACCCGGCTGTCGTTCAGAAGGGGAGCGCGCCAGACCCGCTCCGGGTCCAGAGCGCCGCTGCGGGCGATCCGGGCATTGGGCTGCTGGTGGACCAGAATGCAGTTGCGGATCTGCTCGGTGAGCCGGAGCACTACGCTGCGGTGAAGCGCCCGGTTTTTGGCGTAGTAGGCGCGGTTGCGGTCGGCCTGCAGCTGAGCCTGCTCGGCCAGGTGCTTTGCCTCCGGTGTGGGGGCCTGTTCCGGGCTGGGCACGCCGGAGGCAAACCAGAGGCGGCACCCGAGGTGCGCCCCGGTGCAGAGCGCCTGCTCGGCCTTGCGCAGACGCTCGGGCGGATAGAGGGAACGGCCAAAGCAGCTTTCAATGTAGGCGCGGTCCTCGGCGGCATTCTGCCGCAGGGTGATGTGGGCCAGCCGCTTGTCTGCCGTGGGGCCGGAGCCGCCCGCCTCCACGGAACCGGAGTGCTCCACGGTCAGACGGTCGGTCTTGATCATCTGGGTGGGCAGCGTTTTGGTGGCGAGAGAGGCCAGCAGCCCCTCCAGATGCAGATGAAGCCCCACTTTGTGCCGGATCTTGCCGTCAAACAGGGCAAACCTTGCAAACAGGCCCAGCAGCTCACCCTTGAGCTGGCCGGGCTGGGCGGTTGGGCTGGGGAAAGTGCCTCTGCCAGCCGGCTCTCGTAGGGGGTCATCACAGGGGGATGCCTGCCCTGTACGGTGCGCCAGCGGTCAGCCTGCATGGTGTAGACCAGCTGACTTTTTTGCCATCCACTCCTGCCGCGAAAGCTTGTACTGGATGCCGA
>ENA-OQES01000795-OQES01000795.1-human-gut-metagenome-genome-assembly--contig:-NODE-795-length-12687-cov-4.139968_pt1 | contig 12687 bp, 18 predicted proteins | sample MGYA00242798_ERZ504641 | MGnify/ENA primary metagenome ERZ504641 (study PRJEB26092, sample SAMD00036327) | human gut metagenome | host: Homo sapiens | study: EMG produced TPA metagenomics assembly of... | reverse complement strand
GTCATCTTTTTTTCAGTTCTCATTTTTTTAACTCACCCATCATAATTGCACCATTATTTAAATTCTATAATAGGTATTTTTTTCTTAATAAATTTTTTATTCTATGATCATGGCTGGCTTATCTGCATATTCATCGAGAAAAATCAATACTTTCTTGCCGTATAAAAGATTTAGATCACTGGATAACTTCCTTGTAACCTTTGCATTCCTTATAAATCTACTTTTGAAATTCCTTCCGCAAAACCTCTTTCGGTGCCTCAATCTCATTTGCCAATGTATGTTCCGTTAATTCTGACAAAATTTTTAATTTCTTATTGATCATCGGGCGCATGCAGTTTGGAACGTGTTCCTGATGGGCTCTGTGAATTGCCACACATTCTTTGCAATTTCCATGATATCTACAGGCTTTTTGACATGGGCAGTGGTCTTTGTCTGCATATTCTTTTCGAAATTCTGATGCGAATTCTTCTTGTAATCTTAAACCTTCTGCTCTGTTTCCTTTGTGGAATTCTGCCATTGCTGCGATTTCTTTTTCATTATATTCGATTTTCATATACTATACCTACTCCTTTACCCATATAGATTTTCTTTCAATTTGTATTATAATAGAATAAATGAAACGATGCCATGATAAATAAAAATATAAAGAAACTGGAAAGAGATGATCTTAAAAATGAAACGAATTGATTTTGAAAATGGGTCCGTAACCCAAAATATCTTTGCAGCTGCACTTCCTATGCTTGTTGCTCAGATCTTAAACTTATTATATAACATTGTTGACCGTATTTATATCGCACGAATCCCACATATCGGAACAGCTGCACTTGGTGCTGTTGGACTATGCTTTCCGCTGGTTGTGATCATTACTGCATTTGCTAACTTATTTGGAAGTGGTGGAGCTCCTTTATTTTCGATCAGCCGAGGGCAAAAGAAAAATTAAACAGGCTGTCCATATCATGAATACATCATTTACTATGGTTTGTTTTAGTGCTGTCGTATTGATGCTCATTGGGCTTTTATTTGCACGCCCACTTTTGATATTATTCGGGGCTTCCAATGATGCTCTCGTTTATGCTTTTCCATATATGATGATCTATCTGATCGGTACACTGCCATCTATGATCGCCATTGGAATGAATCCATTTATTAATGCACAAGGATATTCAACCATCGGAATGTTTTCTGTTGCGATCGGTGCCGTTGCCAACTTACTGCTTGACCCATTCTTTAATTTTTGTATTGAGGTTTGGCGTTCGGGGTGCTGCGATCGCAACTGTGATCTCACAATGTCTTTCTGCTTCTTTTGTATTAACTTTTTTCCTTACGAAAAAAAAGCAGAATTAAAGGTACGATTTTCTTCATCAAAAATGAGCTGTCAGAAAGTTTAGGATATGCAAAAAATATCATCAGCCTTGGAACTGCCGGATTTATCATGCAGTTAACAAACAGTCTGGTAAGTATTGTTTGCAACAATGTACTTTCTGTGACTGGCGGAGATATTTATATCTCTGTCATGACAATCATATCAAGTGTACGACAACTTGTGGAAACCCCGATTTATGCCATGAATGAAGGCGGTTCTCCGATCTTAAGTTATAACTATGGTGCCAGACGTCCAGCTCGTGTAAGAAAGGCCATGATCGTTATGTCTGCTATGATCCTATGCTATACAGCCGTTATGTGGAATATTATCATTTTTGCTCCTGGTGCATTGATTCATGTATTCAGCTCTGATCCTTCACTTGTAAAAGATTCCGTTCCTGCATTGAATCAGTATTTTGCTGCTTTTATCTTTATGGATCTGCAGTATATTGGACAGACGATATTTAAATCTCTAAACAAAAAGAAACATGCGATCTTTTTCTCATTGCTTCGTAAGGTATTTATTGTTATTCCATTAACTTATTTTATGCCTTATGTATTGCATATGGGAACTTCCGGGGTATTCCTTGCGGAACCTGTTTCTAATGTGATCGGTGGAGGCCTTTGCTTCGTTACGATGCTTTGTACTGTACTACCTGAACTTAGAAGAATGGAAAACTGTGATTGATTTTTTTCAGTTTAAAATTTTCTCTCCAGTTCATCCATCTCTGCCATGATCTCCGCTTGCTGTTCATCAAACAAAAGCCCTCTATTATACTGGTAGTACTTATCACATCCATTTTCCTTGATAAACCAGACACTGTAATAATTAACATTCAGTTCTGTCACAAATACAACCATTTCCTGACTTTGTCCAAAGGCTTCTTCCATGAAGTCAAATGCATTGTCTAGTGCTTGGGTTGTATTCTCTATCTGCTGTTCTAATTTTGCTGGTTCTTTCTTGAATTCTTCTCTCACACGTTCAAATTCTGCTTCTGCTTCTAAATGTTCAGCTTTGCTGATCTGTTCGTATGACTCCAGAGTCTTGATCACATCAAGCAGCATATGTTCCTGTGCTTTTCCAAGTTTCTCTGTTTTTTTCTTCTCGTTGAAGTCCTCATGGATTTCTTTGACTACCTGACTTAATGTCTTGCCTGTTTTAAGTTGTTTTAGCCAGCTAAATAATTCCGTAACATAAGCATCCTGTCGATAAGATTCAGCAAACATTTCGGATAATTTTCCGTTTAACAATCCGACAACACTTAATTTCTCATCAAATGCTGCGAATTTTAATCTGCCGATCGTTTCCTGATTCCATTGTCCTTTTAAAATACGCTCGATTCCATAGTCTTCTTTGTATTTCTTATATAATTCATAATAGTTAGCAAAGTCTTTGGCGATCTTCAGGTGCTGTAAGTACTGAAATACCACTTCTCTGTCAATATCTTTTCAGTTTTCGTAAACTTTTAATAACTGAGACAGATCTTCCCATCCTCTGGCTGTAACAAACGCCTTTCCATCAACTGTTGTTTCCATACGATAGAAATATTCTTTACGGATTTCAAGATATGCAAGGATTGCTGGGTGGATTCCTGCCTGATATGCGTATTCTTTCCACACTTCATAGTCTGCTTCCACATCAATCTTCTTCATACGGTCCAAGGTAACTACGTCAAAATCTCTGACAGATTTATTGTATTCTGGTGGATTTCCTGCCGCTACGATGATCCAGCCATCTGGTACTTTCTGATTTCCGAACATCTTACACTGCAAAAACTGAAGCATTGTTGGTGCCAATGTCTCAGATACACAGTTGATCTCATCGATAAATAAAATACCTTCTTTATTTCCAGTCTGTTCAATCTTTTCATAAACAGATGCAATGATCTCACTCATCGTATATTCTGTAACAGAATATGTTTGTCCACTATATTCTTTTTCTCTGATAAATGGCAAACCGATCGCACTCTGTCTTGTGTGGTGCGTGATCGTATAAGCTACCAATCCGATCTCACATTCTCTTGCGATCTGTTCCATGATCTGTGTTTTTCCAATTCCTGGAGGGCCCATCAAAAGGATCGGACGCTGTCTGATGGATGGTATTTTATATTCTCCATAATTATCCTTTGTAAGATAAGCTTCAATGGAATCTTTGATTTCCTGTTTTGCTCTTTTAATATTCATGTTCTTCTTCTCCTTCATCAAGATCTTCGGCATCGACGATCAATTTAACTGCCCATGGCGGTACATCCACATCTTCGTATTCTTCCTGCATAAAAATAAATGCTGTCTGATATGGTGGTTTCTTCTTTGGATAGGTTCCTTTTCCATCTGTAAAATAGATCAATCCCTTCAGATGATAAAATTCACCCTGTTCGATCAGATGATTCACATATTCAAATGCTGGCCGGAAATCTGTCCCACCTTCTCCGATCAGTTCCAAATGTTCCATATATTCTTTTAATTCTTTTTCGTCTGTGATCTTCTGGTCGTTTTGTACCATCTCATCACACTGAATGATATGAATATTTACCTTATGAAAAAAAGCTCTCTGCTTCCGTTAACACACCATATGTTTCTTCCAGAAATTTCTTTACCAGATCACCAGAACATGACATCGATGTATCGATCACGATGGCAAAATCTTCAACTTTCTTTACTTCCTTCCACTCCTGCGGCTCGATCAATGGCATATTTCCATACATAGAAAGCCCATAACTGTAAAATATATAGTCAAACGAATCTGGATCCACACTGACTTCTTCTCTTAAAACCGAAAATTTTCTTAAAAAATCACGATAATCATAACGGTCTCTGTTTTCTACCTGTACCTGTCCGATCAGATCCCCTGCTTGTTGTGACTCTTCACTGGAAAATTCGTCTCCATATCTGTTTCCGTTTTTTACACTGATATTCTTCCATTTATTTTCCTACTTCCTGATGAATGATCTTGCTTGGGATCTTCGGGCCAATACTGGTGGTCATCTACCCGAAATTCCATCTGCAGTTCTTTTATTTTCTTCTCTTCTAATCCAAAAGAAACCAACTGTCGATAAATCCCCTCGGCTGTCAATACTTTGAGGTTCCTCTCAAGCTGCCCGTAAATGTCTTTGCGCAGCCTTGTTTGCACCATATGGATACATTTTAAATGCCAGTGATCAATAATTGATTCGACTGCGATATCACAAGAAATATTCCATAGAGTCTTATCTCTTCCTTTTCTTCTTGTCACATGATGTAAAATGCAGTGAAGCACCATATGAAGATATGCACGATTCATCCGGACTCTGTTTTGCCTGTACATGCCTCCTAAAGCCCCTGGATGATAAAACATACACATTCCATCCGTTCCAACACCATTTACAGAAGGATCGATCACATAAGCAAAACTGCTTAATGCCACATCTAAAAAACGCATATGGATATATAATTCATTTCTTGTCGTCGCAAGGATCTTTGTTCCAAGTTCACTGAGACGCTCATTGATATTTTCTTCCATTATTCATTTCCCTTTATCTTATCTATAATTCAAATGTTTTCTTTTTCTTTGGAAATCTCTTATGCTGTTCGTTCATCAAAATACTTAAAAGTTCTGTTTTTTGCTTTCTGGATGCCCAGTCGATCGCTGCTTCAATTCCTTCTTTACTGAAATAATTCTTCTCTGCCATCAGATTGATAAATGGTATCTGATCTTCTTCTTTTAAATAATTCATCATCTCACATTGGTTCTGCTTTACATAGCCCTCGTATTGCATCCATGCAAAATCTGATACCCCGTATGGCATTAACATACGCCCAGCTAATATCTCCCATACAATGTCCTGATCTTCCTGAACTGCTGCCACTGGAAAAATATCATCATATTTACGATAGTCGATCTCTCCTCGCAAAAAACTTTGGCGATATTGATATCCTGTTCCATGAAAATGTGTCTCCACAATTCTTGCTGGTGTATTTTCCACAGCCTCTTCATAATACTCTGGATAAAATAAACGACTTTGTTTTTCTTCTTTTTTATAACGGATATTTACCTGCAATGGAAAACGAGTATCTCTTACAACGTCTCTTAAAGCACATTTTTTTATCCTCATAAACATCATAGTAGATCTTTTGCAGCTTGCATCCTGTCAAAAATTCCTGCTCCTGTTCTTAAAAGAGAATCTGAAAACCCAAGTATTGTCAGATTTATACATCCATAAAATGCATATTTCCCTATTTCCACAGTATTCGGTGGCAGATAAACTTCTTTTACTGCCTCCCCGCAAAACATCGGTTCATCTTCACTACCCAAAAAATCCTCACCGATCATAATCTCTTTTGCTTCGTCTTCTTTTCGTTTATGTGCAGAAAATGCATAATCACCAATCTTCGTAATTCTTTTCCTTCAATTTCCGAAGGAATCTCTACTTGATCTTCTTTGCTGAAACAACGAAGAACTTCGATTCCTCCATCTTTGCATCTCTGTATTGTATCTTAAGCATCGTCTTTTGCCTTCGCCTTTCTCCATGTATACACTATCCTTATTATAGCTGACTGACAGGAAACTATCAAGAATCGCAAAAAGGGAATTTCCCATCTTCATAAAAACTGTAATATAATGCAAAAAGATACAATGATTTTATACACTTATGATGATATATAAAGGAGATTTTTTCATGGAACGACTGATCGTTTTAGGAACTGGAAATGCGCAGGCAATTCATTGCTATAACACTTGTTATGCCATGCAAAAAGGTGAAGAATACTTTCTTGTCGATGCCGGCGGCGGAAATGGAATTCTATCTCAGCTTGACAAAGCTGGAATCCCTCTTGAAAGCATTCATAATATTTTTGTGACACATGCTCATAACGATCATATTTTAGGAATGGTCTGGATGATCCGTATGATCGCTACTTCTATGAACAAGGGAACTTATGATGGTACTCTGACGATCTACTGTCATGAAGAACTGGTTCATACGATCAAAACGCTGACAAAACTTACTGTTGGTAAGAAATTTTATAAGCATTTTGATGAACGTATTGTATTTCATGTCATTGCACATGGAGATACGATTCAGATTCTTGGAGATTCTTTTACATTCTTTGATATCAGCTCTACAAAAGAAAAACAGTTTGGTTTCACATCGGTTATGGAAAATGGATTAAGGGTATCCTTTCCTGGAGATGAACCTTATCGTGAATCTCTTTATGATTTTGTGAAAGATTCTGACTGGCTGCTTCATGAAGCATTTTGTGTGTATGGTGAGAGAGATATTTTTAAACCTTATGAAAAAAGCACCATAGTACGGTAAAAAGATGCCTGTGAATTAGCAGAACATCTAAAGATTCCAAATCTGGTTCTATGGCATACAGAAGATAAAAATATGCTGCATCGTCAAGAAAAATATATGAAGGAAGGAAAGCAGTATTATACTGGAACGCTTTATATACCTGAAGATCTGGATGTCTTGAAATTATAATCAGGAAGGTTTATCATTAACCTTCCATCAAATGATAAATGATCGCAGCTACAACATCATAGGCATTTTCCTGCAAATGTATTCCGTCCACGGTATACTCTCTTGACAACTGCCCATCTTCTCCGATCAATTTATCAAATACATCAACATACTCAAAGTTATCCTGTTTGCACAATCTTTGTATTTCTGTATTGATCTTTTGAATTTCTTTATTGGATTTTCCTTCTGCCCAGGACGGCATCAATCCAATCCTTTTGGTATATGCCGGATACATAGATTCAATATAAATCTTTGTATCTGGCAATTGCTCCCGAATCCTTCGTGCAAGTCTGATCAATCGTTCTGCTAACGCTCTGGCTCCTGGATACAATGACATCAGGAAATCATTTGCACCACCTTGCATGATAATGATATCTGGTTTATATGGAAATACGTCATAAGCCAGTCTTGCACCCATCTCTGCGATCGTATCCCCTGCAACTCCGCTGTTAATGAACTGTGCATCTATATCTTTTAATTTTTCCATTGGGAAATAGTCGGTCAGGGAATCCCCAAACATAATAATTGTTCTCTTCTTCTCTCCCATTGTCTACTCCAATACTTTTTGTTTAAAATCTTCTTTTTGCTGCATGGAAATATTTAATCCCTTGATCATAAACTGATTAATAGAACCATATTCTTCTTTCATGGTTTTAAGTGCTGCATTTAAAAATTCTTCTTTTGCCACAAAATAGCCTTCTAATTTTTCGATTTTATCGCGATGTAATCCTGCTAAATGAAGTTTCTTTTTTAATTTTTCTACTCTTGTGATCGCAGCTTTATTGGTCTTTAGATAATCTTCCATCACGTCATCTTCAGACACATCAAGCAAAAATAAAATGGTCGCTGATAACAATCCACAACGGTCTTTTCCTTCTGTACAATGCCATAAAACCGCACCATTTTTTGTATTCATAATCTCTCTGACTGCCTGTGAGATCTGCTTTCTGCAAAATTCTTCTTTGATCATCATCTTATAAATATCTGACATCTCCGGAAATTCTTCCATATGTAACATCTGTTTTCTTGTTTCCTGCTCCCGGCTGACTCCCACCATGCTTTCCATAAAAAACGGTATATTCTCATAAACAGCTCCCGCCACTTCCAGATCTGGCTCTTGCTCTACTTCCATTGGTGTTCTTAAATCCAGAATTTTCTGTAAATGATATTCTGTTTCCAGTAAAATCTTATCTTTCTGCGTAATCCTTGATAAACGGTTGCTGCGGATCAGCTGTTTATCTTTGATCACTGCACCTTCTGTCGTTTTTAATCCGCCAAGGTCTCTTGTATTATCTGCACCTTCCAGATAAATCTTCCCCATGTTACCGCCTCCATTTTTGTATGATCAGTTTTCCTTCTCTGGCTGTTCTTTCTCCAAGGATATTCCATCCATCATATAAGTTTTCTCATTTTTCTGATTCTCCAGATATTCTGTTCTGATCTGTGCTTTTGCTTCTTCATAATCTCTCTTTAATTCTCTTGCAGAAAGCAGACGGCAGCCTTGTCCGCGAATAATGATCTGTTCCAATCCATCGGATGTTGCAACTGTTACATCGTATTTTCGTCCATGGGTATGGGCAAATTTTTCAATATACTGATCTGCTGTTTCTGCTTCTTTTGTGTAGACTACATGAATATTCATGTAATCTGTGATCTCTGTTTCATGTCCTTTCACACGATATGCATCAAACACAACGATCAGCTCCATGCCCTTCATTCCCTGATAATTACTCATCTCATCAAGTAATTTTCCTCTGGCTGCATCTACATTCGTATCTAATAATTCCTTCAGATCATCCCATGCGTAAATGATATTATATCCATCAACCAGCAGGTATTTCTTGGACATATCTCTTTTTACCGATGATTTTTCTGCAGATGTATGATAATCCTGTACAAGCCTTGCTGTTTTCTTCTTCTTCCATTTACTTTTATTATGCTGGTTTGCATAAAATGTTTGTTCAAGAATCCGATCGATTTCCTCTGTATCAATTGATTCTTCTTCAATATAAGCCCTTCGCTGTGTCAGTTCATCAAATTCCTCTTCCTCGATTTCTTTCGCAAGAACGCTCTCTAAATGCATATGTTCTGGTACCTCATTCCATGCGACATTATACCCGGCTCCATGGGAACAGAAAACAGATCCACATGGATTTTCAAGATCTCTATCTGGATCATATCCACTGGCTTCTATGATTTCTTCTTCATTATGGCAGATATCATATCCATTTAAAGTTGTAAATAATCTTCCCATACCTTTGGAATATGCTAATACTTCTTTTTGGTATCCTTGCATCGTAGAAACTGGTGCTATTCCTTGAAGCACTGACATCTCTCCTACAGTATCTGGTGTATCAAACGTACCTTGCATCTTTTCAATATCTGTCATAGCTCTTCCGATCATCTGCTGTGGAACTTCCAGCCGGAACTTATAATATGGCTCTAATAAAACACTCTGTGCCATACGAAGCCCCTGTCTTACTGCACGGTATGTCGCCTGACGGAAGTCTCCACCTTCTGTATGCTTCTGATGTGCCCGTCCTGCTGCCAGCGTGATCTTGATATCTGTGATCGGTGCTCCTGTTAAAACACCTCTATGATCTCTTTCTAATAAATGTGTTATGATCAGTCTCTGCCAATTCTTATCCAATACATCTTCGCTGCACTGTGTGTCGATAACAACTCCGCTTCCCCTCTCCAGCGGTTCCATCAACAAATGTACTTCTGCATAATGTCTTAACGGTTCAAAATGCCCAACACCTTCTACAACATCTGCTATCGTCTCTTTGTATACAATATTGCCCTGTCCAAATTCCACATCTACATCAAAGCGTTCTTTGATCAGACTCTTTAGGATCTCCAATTGAACCTCTCCCATGATCTGCACCTGAATCTCTTGTAATTCTTCATTCCAGATGATATGAAGTTCTGGTTCTTCCTCTTCCAGCTGACGAAGTTTTGGAAGTATCACGCTTGCACTTGTCTCTTCTGGCAATATCATCTGGTAAGTAAGTACTGGCTCCAACACAGGTTCATATCCGCCCTGCTCTGCTCCAAGACACTGCCCAGGGATCGTATCTGAAAGTCCTGTAACCGCACAGATTCTTCCTGCCTGCAGTTCATTTACTGTCTCATACTTTTCTCCCGAATAGATACGGATCTGATTGATCTTTTCATCACTTTCTGTAATAACTGTTTTTACCTTTAAATTTCCACCTGTTACTTTCAAATGTGTCAGACGATTTCCATTTTCATCTCTTGTGATCTTAAATATACGTGCACCAAATTCCTCTGGATATTCTCTTTCTTCTGTATAAAATGCAAGATCACTCAGAAATTCATTGACTCCTTGAAGTTTTAACGCTGATCCAAAAAAAGCATGGGAAAATCTTACGTTCTGCGATCATTTCCCGGATCTTGGATTCCGTGATCTCACCTGATTCCAGATAATAATCCAGTAACGCCTCATCTTCCATAGCGATCATCTCATAAAACTCATCACTGCCCTTTTCTCCAAAATCAATACATCTGCTGCTTAAACGTTCCTGTAATTCTTTCAATAATTGATCTTTTTGTGTTCCGTCCTGATCCATCTTGTTAATAAATAAAAATATTGGGATCTTATATCTCTCAAGCAGGCTCCATAATGTCAAAGTATGGCCCTGCACACCATCTGCTCCGCTGATCACAAGAACCGCATAATCAAGCACTTGCAGGGCTCTCTCCATCTCCGCAGAAAAATCCACATGTCCTGGTGTGTCAAGCAAAGTAAGATCCATCTCATTCATTGAAACCTCTGCCTGCTTGGAAAAAATGGTAATTCCTCTGGACCGTTCTAGTTCATAAGTATCTAAAAATGCATCTCCATTATCCACACGTCCGATTTTTCTCAAATTCCCTGCAGTATATAAAATTGCCTCTGATAGTGTTGTCTTCCCGGCATCTACATGAGCCAGAATACCAGTTACTATGTGCTTTTTATTCTTCATAAATTTCTTTTTCCTTTTTTCGTATTCACTGTAAATAAGTATAACACATATCCTGTTTTCATGTTAACCGAATACATCCATAAGATTATTTGACAAATTTTTCTTCTATGTTATAATCAAAAATTAGTGCTCTTCTTTCCATGTATACCAGAATCTGGTATAATGAAAGTTAATAAAGAGACGGCATACAAACCACAAGGCATACGAAAGGAGTTTCTTATGAGAGATGCTTTACGGGATGAAATGATCAAGAAAATATGCGTCAGAGATGCAGATAATATATTAGATGTCGGTTGCGGTGATGGTACCTTTTTACATGAACTGACACGCTGGAAGGATGTTGAAGGATATGGTATCGATGAATCTGAGGATAAGATTCTTATCGCAAAGCAAACTTGGCCAGAACTTCATTTTGAGACAGGTTACAGCGATTTTCTTTCTTTTGATGACAACAGCTTTCGTGTGATCACTGTATGTGACGATTTCCACACCTTTAAAGATCCACAGAAGTTTGTTGATGAAGCATTTCGTGTCTTAGTTCCTGGCGGAAGACTTTATGTTGGAGAATCTGCCCTTCCTGAGGCATTGCGAATTGTTTCTAATATTCCATCCTATCTGACTTCTGGTGATGATCGCAGACATTCTACTTATGAGACTTTAGAATATTTTAAGAATGCAGGGCTTACCAAATTCCGTGTATATAAGAAGAAACGTCTACTTCTTATCTCTGCAAAGAAACCATTAGAATAAATTCCAGAACTTAAAATGGAGCTGATACGATCTGTATCAGCTCCGTTTTTCTTATACTTTAAACAACCATCCAAGATATTTATCTTTTGTTATTTTTCTGATCGTTTTTTTCCCCTAAAAGTTTCTCCATCTTTTTTCTTGCTGTATTGTTGATCCTTACCTTGTCATCTTTTGTTACGCATAGATCTGGGAACATGACACACCACCAGTTATGCCCTTTTGCTGCCCCCAGATCGATTCTTACTGCATCGTAAATACCTTCTGGAAATGTATATTGGCCATAGTTTTTCTCTGGAAATTTTTCTTGTACAAAATGTACGTTTACCTTTTGTTTCACTCCCTCTTTCTTTAATATTTCCTGTGCTGTATTTTTTATTCTGTTTTTTTGCATTTTTAAGATTTTAAATGCTTCTTCCTTCGTTTTTGCTTCACTCAAATTCTGGACTGATCTGATCGATCACGGCATCTCTTACTTTCAATTTATATGTCTGATCCATCCTGCTGTTACTATTAGCTCTCACATGAAATCGAATCAGATTGCTTTTCAGATTTTGCTGTATTATGTTATTGGATTTTCTTTGTCCTGCCACAAAAATCATACATGCTATGGCCAGAAACAGAATCCCTTTGATCATGATTTTTTTACTCATATTCAGAGGATGTCCTGCTTTTTTCTTTTTATACACAACCTCTTTCTAATTGTCTGAAAATTTATACAATATCAATAACATTTTCTTAAAATTCAGGGTTGACGAATCTGACCAGTTATAGTAACCTAATATCCATGAGGTCATATGACTGACGGAGCACGTGGAATCAACCACATGGGAGTATGATCATTAATCGCCGGCCGTCTGGGCAATCTTGTCTGGACGTGCGGCGTTTTTAGTTTGTTACTACATTTTTGACAGAAAAAATATCTGTCAGCCCTAAAAAATCACTCAATTTTCTCTTTTAAATTTTTCACTTGGCACGCTCCACTGTCCAGATTTTACTAAAGATAAAAAGAATCCTAATCGTTCAGGATTCTTTTTAATCTACATCTCATAAATAACACATTCATACGGTTTCATTTTAACGTATTT
>ENA-OQES01000794-OQES01000794.1-human-gut-metagenome-genome-assembly--contig:-NODE-794-length-12689-cov-2.740328_pt1 | contig 12689 bp, 15 predicted proteins | sample MGYA00242798_ERZ504641 | MGnify/ENA primary metagenome ERZ504641 (study PRJEB26092, sample SAMD00036327) | human gut metagenome | host: Homo sapiens | study: EMG produced TPA metagenomics assembly of... | reverse complement strand
ACTGGATAGACTCTTTAAAATAGATAGTGTTGGAAAAGTATCTTTCAAGCATACATGTTTAGAAAGACTTCTGGCAAGAACAAAGGATGTTTACAATAACCCAGAAAAAACAAACAAAAGGAAAACATAAAAAATTTTATGAAGGTGTGTTTGATGTTTCGGATATACGGGAAACAGCATATTTAATCGTAACAGAAATTTTTTATGCAGTGCCAGATTCAAATAACTGTATAGCGATAGATGGATATAAAGTAAGATTCCAATTATTGATGAGAATACGCTTTTACAAAATATATCATATTTTTTCGGATAGAATATGCAATGGACGAGGTGCTCTTACTTATATGGATATCTCTGAACATGCCAAGGTGACAAATGTAAATAATGAAACTGAGGAAATATCATTATTTGATTGGCAACCGCCAAACAAATTAAGGCAAACAGTAGATGGGAAGGTAGCTTTGCGGAGAGAATGTGCAGAAGTATTGCGACTCTTTCAAGATAATATGATTGAGGTGTTTTCGTTATTTAATGCAGAATTCAGTTGGTGTAAAGGCATTGATAAAAACAATACTTGAGAATGAACAGACATTTTACGAATGTGATGGATCTCTTGAAATGATTGAGCAAACAGAATTTGTGTGACTTAATAGAAAATTATACAGGCGTTCGGATTTGGAAAAACAATCTTTCTAATATAGTTGCAACAATTAAAGCACGATTGATTCAGTATCTTTATATTGTCCCGGAGAAACATAGGTATATATTTTGGAAAAGATAATACAGAGGTGTTGAATCTTTGCTTACGGTATAAAGATTGGAAAGAGTTTAGACAGGGCTTGTGTGAGCATGACGATTTTATCTTTTGGTGGGATGATAGATTTAAAGAAACAGAGAATCGAAAAAAGTCTATTGAGATGTGGTATGGAGTTAGACGATCCGGCGAAAGTGGCAGAAACATGGGCAAATGAAATAATCGCATGTTTTGAAATTCAGGAATTGGAATGGAGCGTTAAATTATCGAAGGATTACGAAATCAGAAGTATAGCAGAAGAAAATGTTAAATACTGGAATTTCCGATACAGCGCAAAAAAGCGGACAGATAAAACTATTATTTTATTCCAGCGAAAATGTAAAACATCCGAGAGAAGTGAAGATGGTAGCAGATGATGTTGTTGTCTATCAGGGGTACAGGCAATATTATATATGTGATGCCAAAAAAGGTGTAGCATATGTTTTACCTAAAAATTGCCGGAAAATTATGAAATTAAATTGTGAAAAAGTGGCGTAAAACGTGAAAATACTCATGTTTGCCGATATATATAGATGTGTGATAAAATCTGACACAAACTATCTAAGTCAAGTATTAAGGCGTGTATGTTGTGAGTACATGCCTTAATATTTTTTTGGCTAATAATAATTAGTATACAAAAATAAATTGGAGGAAAAACGATGTGACACAGGAAGAATTGAGACAAAAGTTGATAGAACATACTCGCATGGGTACGCAAAAATACATCTCAACGCAAGTTGGTATAGACTGTGCAACGCTTTCAAAGTTCAAAACTGGAAAAATAGACTTATATCCAGATTTATTTGAAAGACTGCACAGTTTTTTTGGAAGAAAAATAAAAGGAAGGAACTAATAAATGAAAAGAAAAACGAAATTATAATAACACAGAATATCTGTTCTGTAGCGCAACAAATGAGGAAGTTTGATGTCTGACTTCATAGCGCACGTCAAGGCTGAACTTGACACTTCTGAAGCTGTAAAAAAAGCTCAATAAACCTTACAGGGAAAAAACTATAAGGTCAATATAAATACTGGTGATAGTGCGAAATCTGTAGATAATGTTAATCAGTCATTACAGAATACGCAAAGATCAGCAATAACTTAGGTAACGCACTGAAAAGCCATTCCAAGTTGGTTCTTCTGCTGCACTTGCTGCAAAAGGAATACAATTGATTAACACTGCTGCAAGAAATGCTACGGATGCCATAAAAGATGTTGATAGTGCTATTACAGATTTGCGGATGGCAACCAATGAGAGCTATGATACCGTGTCAAAAATGGTATCTGGCTACAATGACATGGGAAAAGCTCTTGGTGCGACTACAAAAGAAGTTACATCATCTGCCGATGCTTGGTTGCGTCAAGGAAAGACTGCACAAGAAACGAACACCTTAATAAAAGATTCTATGATGCTGTCGAAAATAGGACAGATTGATAGCGCAAGTGCAACAGAATATCTAACAAGTGCAATGAAGGGCTATGGTGTCGAAGTACAGAATGTGCAAGGCATCGTTGATAAGTTATGTGCAGTTGACTTGGTGTCTGCTACAGATGCAGCAGGATTAGCGGAAGCGATGTCAAGAACAGCAGTAACCGCTGATATGGCTGGTGTATCAATGGATCGTTTGCTTGGATATTTGGCAACCGTTGGAGAAGCAACACAGAAATCAATGTCATCTATTGGAGAATCTTTTAAGACGATCTTCACACGTATGAGCGATATCAAGTCTGATAAATTAGAGCTGATTGACGAGGATGGAACAAAAGAGACACTTTCAGATGTTGAGTTGACACTGAAAAATGTTGGAATTGATTTACGTGAAACTGTAAATGAGTATAACGACTATGGAGATGTTCTGGATAACTTGGCATCAAAGTGGGATTCTTTATCAGAAGTTCAACAGAATGCATTGGCTAAAGCATTCGCCGGTACAAGACAGCAAGAAAATTTCCGAGTTCTTATGGAAAATTACGATGTTGCTCGTCAGTACATGGAAACTGCAGCTAATTCTGCCGGAACAGCAGAAGAAAAATTTGGTGCATATTTGGATTCCATTGAGGCAAAGACAAAAACTTTACAAGCATCTTTTGAGTCTTTAGCAGTAAATTCTTTTTCACCGGAGATGTTTGGTGATATTGTTGATGCATCATCCGCACTGATAGAAATTTTTGGATAAAACAAATTTGCTGAAAGGTTCGCTTGCAGGATTAGCAACCGCCGGAGCAATTAAAGGCTTTACAACAATTGCAACAGGGGGTTAAAAAAATGCATCTATTCAAATGAATAATTTTAACGCAGCGTTAAAGATGGCTAAGTCAACGAATCTAGCAACGGATGAATTCCAAAAACTCACGACATTGACTCAGAATCTTTCACAAAGTCAATTAAAGGCTGTCGTATTGTGCAAAGCATTAAGTACAGAACAGAGAACTGCAATTCTTATGAGTACAGGAATGAGCCAAGCAGAAGCGCAAGCTGCACTTGCATCTATGGGATTAGCAACTGCGGAAGGTTCTGCAACTGCTGCCACATTCTCATTATCAGGAGCATTTAAAGGTTTATGGGCAACGTTGATGGCAAATCCATTGATTCTTGTGATTGCTGGTGTAACGGCTGCTGTAAGTGCTTATAGCTCATATAAGCAAACGGTTGAAGAAGCAAGACAAGCTCAATTAGAAGCTGGAAACTCTGCAATTGAAAGTGCGGATAATGTGCGAAAGCTATATACTGCTTATAATGAGGCGAATACAGCATATGCAAACAATAGCGGATCAAAGGCAGATCTGGAAAGTGCCACAGAATCACTTCTTTCTGCTTTGGGCGTGGAGCAGTCACAAATTGAAAAGTTAAAAGAAGAATATGGTTCATTGGATGAAGCAATCAATCAGGTTACTTATGACAGCTTGAAAGATAACTTATCTGATATGACTGCCGGTTATAAGGCTGCACAAGAAGAAATGATGCAGGCAGCAGCCGATTCTATGGGATTTTTTCAGTGGTAGCGACATAACTGTTTCAACACATGGAGAGGGGAAGAAATTTGCGGAAGTATTACAGGCAGCAGGATACTTAGAAAAAAATCTTCCAAAGTGGAGTACAAGCCTTAATACAGGTATCAATGATTATGGTTCTATTGACGATCTAATAGCTGGCTACGAAAAGTTGATTGAGATGCGTGATACACTTGAAAAAGGTGTAACGGATGGTTTGTATACACGAGATGAATTGACTAATTCAGGAGTATATGGCGATATCAATGATAAAATCAATGCTGTGAAATCTCAATATGAAGATGTTTTAGATTATATCAAACAAATCAATGAAACTGCAGCACAGCTACAGTTTATGGATACAATTAAAGAATCAGGAATGCCGGAGACTGCAAAAGAATTCGACCAACTGAAAGAATCTATGACAAAAACTGCAAAGGAAAGCGGAAATTTTGTCGGTTCGCAGCAAGACATCGAAGACGCTATCACAAATACACTTGCATCAGTTCCAGAATTAGAAAATTTTTATAATGCTTCTGCTGATGCGGTAACAGATGCATCAGATATAATCACATTGGCGAATGAGCGCATTACAGAAAGTGCGGAGAATGCATCAGATAGTGCGACAAAATTGATTGAAGATATATCCAATGTCACGGACATACTCAATGGTCAGAAAAATGGAAAATCTATTTCTATTGCCGATTTTAACTCAGACGAATTAAAAGATTATCAAAGTGCTCTTGAATACGTCAATGGTACAATGCAATTAAATTCTGAAAAAGTAAAGGAAATTGCACAAGCCAAAGCAGATGAACAGGTGGCAATCAACAATACCAATAAGGCACTGGAACAGGCTAAATATTTAGAGAACGCAAAACAAATTGAACAGTACCGCCAAAAATTACGTGATGCGAATTTTGCGGAGGGTGAATCTCAACAGAGCGTGCAAGCTAGTATTGATGCTTTGCTTGCCGAAAATAGTGCTATTGCAGATACATGTAAACAATATGATTTATTGTCAACATCTATTCAGGAAGCCGTTGGTTCATATCAGAATTGGCTCAATGCTCAAGGTGGTTCTGATTATGGAGATATGGCAAATGATGCTGTAAGTGCTATTCAGAGGATTAGAGACACTTATGATTCAAACTCTGATGTATTTGGGGATTTTGGTTCAAAAAAATTTGAAGCTGCCATTGATTTCATTGTACCAGATTCAGTTGATGGTGACGATTTAAGTGCAATTGAATCTTACATGTCTGATTTCAAGCAGTATTTGAAATTTGATGATAATGGTGCTGTTGATGGTCTGAATATTGACAAATTCTTAGAGAATTCTGTTAATGCCGGACTTATGAAATACAGCGAAGATGACGGTTTTCAAGTTCTCGGTGGAAAGAAAATGGAGGACTTTGCAGAAGGTCTTAATATGTCTTCTGGAATGGTTCAGGCATTTTTCGATGAATTACAATTAAAAGGTGCGGATTTCGACTGGGGCGATGAAGCTGTTAAAACAATCGGTGACTTAGCTGTTGAAGCAAATGAAGCTGCCGAATCTCTTAGACAGGTTGATGGAAACAGTGATTTGAAAATCAAAATGGATGTTTCCGATTTGTCCACAACAGAAGAACAAATTTCTGCTTTGGATGCTACTATTGCGGAAATGGATGCTGTAAAAGCACGACCAGACGTTGATGCTTCAAGTATTGAAAATGCAAATTCTGTTATTCAATACTGTCTGACTCAGAAACAACTTCTTTCTCAACCAGATGTTATGCGTGTTGATACTTCACAGGTCGAAGGTGAAATAAGCAATGCTATCTCACTTTTACAACAGTTCCAAACTGCTACAAACGACCTTGAAATCAAACAAAAAGTCGGTGCTGATACCACAGAGGCAGAGTCTAAAGTCTAACTCTTTAGCTTCTGAAATTGAGGGTATTTCACCGGATATTAAGGCGAAAATTAGACATTGATTCTACTTCTGTAGATTCAATTAAAAGTTCTATTGCTGGATTATCTGCTGAAACAATCAATGTAAAGGCAAATGTTGATGCTTCTGCAATTGAGGGTTATAATCCAGATTCTGAAAAAATGTGATGTAATCTATGATCCGAAAACAGATGCTTTGCCGGAATCATTTGATGCAATTAACCGTGATGTAAACTATGTGCCACATACGGGCAGTTTGCCGGAATCTTTTACAACTCTTACACGTTATGTAAATTATGTAAAGACTGGTGCTGTAGATGTAAATGGTACAGCTCATGTTTCTGGTACTGCAAAAGCTGGTGGTGACTGGGGTACTGCTCCAGGAGGTAAAACACTTGTCGGAGAACTTGGACGAGAAATCGTTGTAGATCCGCACACTGGAAGATGGTATACAGTTGGTGACAATGGTGCTGAGTTTAGGGACATACCTGCCGGTGCTATCGTTTTCAATCATGTACAATCAGAATCCTTGTTAGAGAATGGTTATGTTGCTGGTCGTGCTGCTGCTCTTGTTAGTGGTACAGCACTTGTTACTGGTGGTTATAAACCGTATAAACCTTCTTCCTCATCTACAAGTAAAACATCTTCAAAGAGTTCATCGAAATCTAGCAGTGGTTCTTCTGGAAGTAAATCATCTAGTAGTAGATCAAGTGGAAGTTCATCAAAATTCATCAAGCTCTAGTTCAAATAGTTCTTCTGAAAAACGATTTTGAACAGACATTTGACTGGATTGAAATTGCGATAAATAGAATCAGTGAAGCTATTGACAGGGTAAAAGTAAAAGCAGAAAGTGCGTTCAAAACTCTTACCAAACGTAACAATGCTGCTGCCGAAGAAATCTCTTTAATTACTGATAAAATTCAACACTCAGAACAGTGCGTATACTAGATATATGCAACAGGCTAATTCTGTCGGTCTTTCATCTGATTGGCAAAACAAAGTAAAGAATGGCACGATTGATATATCTACTATCACTGACGAAGATTTATCAGATAAGATAAAAGATTTCCAGGAATTTTATGAAAAGGCGATTGAAGCTAAAGATGCTGTGGCAGATTTGCATGAAGAAATCGCAAAATTGTATCAGGACAGATTTGAAAATATATCAAATAAGTATGAAGGCGATCTTGCATTGTTGGAACACCTTTCCAATACATACAAAACGGGAATGGATGTATTACAGGAAGAAGGATATAAAGGTTCAAAAGTATACTACACAGCGTTGCAAAAAGCAGAGCAAGAGAGTATTGCTACCTTGAAGGAAGAATTAAAATCTTTGATTAGTGCATATTCAGAGGCGATGGCTTCTGGAGAAATCGAAAGCGGAAGTTCTGCATGGTACGATATGCAAAAAGCAATCAATGGTGTGAAAGAGAGCATTCAAGATGCAGAGTTGAGTTTGCTTCAATATGAGAAATCTATGCGTGAGCTTGATTGGGAATATTTCGATTATATGGAAGATCGTATATCAAATATTACTGATGAAGCGGATTTTCTCATTGACTTAATGGCGAACGGAAAGCTATTTGACGATAAAGGTCAAATGACAGATACCGGCATGGCAACTATGGGATTACATGGACAGAATTACAATGTCGATATGGCACAAGCTGACCAATATGCCAAAGCTATCAAAGAGTTAAATGCGGAAATTGCTAAAGATCCATATAACACTGACCTCATTGAACGTAGACAGGAACTTCTCGAATTACAGAGAAAATCTATTCTTGCTGCCGAAGATGGAAAAACAGGCTATGATTGATTTGGTAAAAGACGGAATTGAAGCACAGCTTGATTCTCTCAAAGATTTGATGGATGCCTATACAGATTCATTGGATAGTGCGAAAGACCTCTATGATTATCAGAAAAAGGTGAAAGAACAGTCTGATGAAATTGCTTCTTTACAGAAACAGTTATCAGCTTATGCCGGAGATAATTCAGAGGAAACTAAAGCTACAATTCAGAAAATCCAGGTTGATTTATCAAAAGCTATGGAAGAATTGCAAGAAACAGAATATGAGCAATATATTTCTGACCAGAAAAAATTATTGGATGAATTATACACTGAGTATGAAACAATCCTTAATGCACGACTGGACGATGTAGATGCACTTATTTCTGATATGATTGATACAATCAATGCAAACTCATCTTCTATTGGTGATACAATTCAGCAAGAATGTGCGAATGTTGGATATACTCTCACAGAATCCATGAATTCTATCTGGACGAATGAGGGTGGTGCTTTTACTGTTATCTCTAAATATGGCGAACAATTCTTATCACAGAATACCTCTACACTGAATGCGATTCTTGGTATCAAAGCATATACCGATGCTTTAATTGCAAAGGCAGATGCGGAAGCGAAAGCCAAAGAGGAAGCCACAAAGAAACAGACGGAAGCAAGTAAACCAGCAAGTCAACCTTCAAAACCGTCAAACAATACTCCTTCTACACCGTCAAAACCGGCACGAACCGATAAGGATTACTATGGCGTTGCTCTTGCTATTTGGAACGGTAACTATGGTTGGGGAACTGGAAATACCAGAGTTAGCCGTTTACAAGCTAAAGGCTTTGATGCCAATAGAGTTCAAAGTATCGTAAATCAGATGGGTAGAGAAGGTTATGTACGTTCTGGTGCATGGGTTGGTAGATACCAGGGAATCCGTGACCTTTCACCATATCATTACAATAAATATGCTGTCGGTCTGAAAAATGCTCCGAAAGCTGAAAATGCATGGGTAAATGAGCTTGGTAGTGAGTCTATTGTCAAGCCATCTGAGAACGCTATTGTAACTCATATTGCAAAAGGTGACAGTGTGCTTACCGCCGATGCCACACGAAATATATGGGATATGGCAAGTGATCCGTCTGACTTTATTAGTAATCATATGTTGAATGCAATGCCAGCTTCGGAAAACATTGGATTCAATGTGACAAATCATACTCTTGAGAATATGAACATCAATTTACCAAGTGTCTACAATTATGAAGAGTTCGCTAATCGGTTAGTACGAGATAATAAATTTAGAGATTTTGTCGCATATATGCCAAGCAAAAGATACTCGAAAACAAATCATGGAAGTAACAGGAATGGAGGACATTTAGCCGTGCATTCTGGTATTGCAAAAACACATCCTAAATGGTAGTGCAAAAGGTGGGCGAAAATCACACCTTTTATAAAATAGAAACGAAAGGAAAATAAAAATATGGAAAATAGAACATTAGTAGAAAAAATTGAACAATAGAATTGCTGAATTGGAAGCAGACAATAAAAGCCTTATCGCAAAAGTTCGCAAATACGAGGAAACTATAGAAGCAACAGCCAAAGCAAAAGAAGAATACGAGGCTGAATTAAAATCTTGTCGGGATCTGGCAGCAGTCTATAACAAAGCGATTAAGGAAGCGCAGAAAAAAAAGCGTGTCTTAACGGAGCAGATGCAAAAGGAAATTGCTGATTTTCGGAAGCAATCTCAAAAACTGTTAAAAAATAGAGCATAAATAATAACAAAACAAATCGTAGAAAAAGTTCAACAAAAAGTACGACTTGTTATTTGGGTAAAAATAATAAGGAGTACAAAATGGAAAAATTAGTATATAAATCAGGTTTGACCACTATATATGAGTGCGATAATCTTTACAAAATAGAAAATGCAGATGGATACTATATGTTTACTGATCGGGATGAAAGGATTCTTGAGGCATTGAAAAAATCTGATGGAAGGAAGAAGATCGTTATATTACAGCCCGGTTACATCTTGCTTATATATCAATAAGGACAATAAATTTGTGTGCAATATTCGACAGTTAGTAGTTGCAGCAACAATGGATGGTGATTTTCAAGCAAATCTTGAAGCTGTGAAAAGAAGTAGCGTGAGGGTGAAAAATCCGGCAGATGAAAGAAATTTCTGCCGGGGTAATTTGGAATATGCAAAAGCAGCAGAAGATAACAGTTTAAATACATTCTGGGATGATGGCGAATACTTTTATATAAGGCATAACCCAACAGGGGAAATTGCAAAAACAGATTATTTGCCACCGCTGAACGAACTGATAAGGCAAAAGAGATGGTTTTACTCAAAGAAATTCAGAATGATGATTGCGACCAAAGAGAAGAATAGATTTGAATTTATCCGACTGCATTCATTTGTTGCGGTCTATCCAGCATACGATGGAAGCATTGATTACGAGGATTATTATAATTCTTGTATTAGTATTATGTCAGAAAATGATATGTGCGTGGATCATATTGATACCGACAGAAGAAATTGCACAAGTAGCAATCTTGCGATTGTTAAGAGAAATCAAAATTCTGCAAAAAGTGATATTACTTTGAAGTGTAATAAAGCTCCATTTATGTGTGTTGCCGTATCAAGCGGAGAAAAAATTGGAATGGCAGCAGGATATGATGACGGAACAACAGTGATAAAGGCAAATTCGGTGTATACAGATTTTGATGCTTTTATTGCTGCATTAAAAGACTTTTATAACAACGGGCGCATTCGCAACATGGAGGGTGGGATAATCACATTGCCCCAAAGTCCGAAAGAACAGTTGAAGGCTGTCAAGAATATGTCCGTTAATCCTTGCAATGAAGATGTTCTGAAAAGGCTACTTAAAGAAATTGCATAAATATGAAGGAGAAAACAACAATGTTGAATAGATATGAATTTACAAAGCTGGTTGTTCAGGAAATGAAAAAATTCCGGCATTCTTAAAAAACGTGATTGCACAATTTCGTTAGCGTATAAATTTATACGATGCTATCAAAAAGCGGTGCTTCGTGCGTTGGATGAATATGGCGGTGTTAAATTCCGCAATTGGGGGTAACTTATACAATGAATGTTGTTCCTGGTGGTGAACTTGAAAATCCGCAAACTGGTCAAATATGGGAGTATGAGGAATCAGTAACGCCCAAATTTAAGTTTAGCAAAACGCTTGCCCGTAGACTTGAGTTCTTGGATGATTATGATGATATTCTGGGGGAAAAGATGAGAACGTAGGGGAGAGGGGATTTTGAGTAAAATGTGTCACATTTTTCTCAGTTTCGCCCTTTTTATTTAGGGTTTCGAGGTGAATTCCCAGAGATAAAACGCAATTTTGCCTAAATATTCGTTATTTCATTTTTGAGAAAGAAATAAAATTTCTTTATGATTTTAGGCAATTTTGCGTGAAAATATTATAGTGTGTTTGATGTGAAAATATATTTTAATGTGATGATTTTGTGCTCGAACATTTTATGAAAATTTCAAATAGTAGTTTTGCTTATATATTCCTGGATTTGCCGACCAGTAATTTTCTTTGTAGTATCGAGAGAGTCAATCAATTCAAGCTGTTCTTCTTCTGAGAGTTCTTTCATAATTGCAAGAGCTGTGGTTTTGGTGACGATGCCAGTATCGACCAAATCAGAAAGTTCAGGTATCATATCTGCAAGCATTTTATAATTTCTTAAGGTGTCTACAGATATTCCCATCTGAGTAGCAAGTTGTTCCTGTGTTTTTAGAGTTTCCGAATTATTCGTAGACTCTACATTGGAAACATGTGAATTTCCATTAAAAACCAGAACCGCCTTGTTTGATTCCATAAATCCTTTCTAATTCTTAATCCTTTTTCCAACTTTCTTTGCTGATCCACCAACGTCACCACGCTGTCTAATATTGGTTTCCAATAGATCTTGCAAAATTTCATCTTCATTATTGTATAAATGAACATCACAGGTTATTTCATCAATTCCTAACTCTTTACAAGCTCTAACTCTCTGATGTCCTGATACAATAACTTTGTCCGGTGTAATTACAATAGGTTCAATTACGCCTCTTGATTTTACCGATTCCAGAAATTCGTTCCATTTTTCGCCAGTCATATCATCGAAAAAGGATGATTAAGGCGGTCATTTGTGGCACTCCTTTATATTTTTTCTTTGGTTGGCTTAAATGTGTGCTAGTAGTTATTGCTATCCATGTCTAAAATAAAAAGGAGCAAACCAATCTGGCTTACTCTTTAATGCGTGATAACTCTGTCTGTGTGGCGTTTAATTGCCATTTTAAGCGGATTATTTCTTGCGTGCAATGATTCTGGTACTTATACGGGTTTGTACAGTTTGGGGAATGAACTTGTGCGGTACGATTTCATAAAAAATGGATTAGTAAATCATCCATACTATTCTTCATTCTTATTATCCTTTTTCTTAAAACTTTTTACTCCTACAGAGAGTTCTTCCCCGATGTCTTGACTAATGAGATATAAGATATATTCGTTTATACTTTTCATGCCATGCCGTTCTGCAGCAGCCTTTATCTTTTCATAGTGATCCGAAACAGGATTACCGTCTTCATCGAATTTTCCGGGTGTATAGGGTACTCTTAACTTAATATCTTTCATTTTCTTAGCATAATCTGCGACAGCATCTTTATTTAATTTCACCATGTAAAAATCTCCTTTTTAATAATCTATAATTATTATATCGTGAGGGTACACATAAATCAATATGCGTGCAGACATTTATTATGGTTTGTTTAAAGGAAAGTAAAGGGCAGCAGTTAAGCCACCCTTAAACATTATTCTTTAAGATATTTTTCGATTTCCTCAAGGGATAATCCTTGATGTTCACCGGCTTGAATGATATTGTTTTTTGTCTACAATCATGTAACCGCCAGTAACGTGATCCGGGCTTTGCTTGATAAATAATCCTTGTTTTCTTAGCCTTACAGCGTAATGCTTTAATATTCGTCATAATGTTTTACCTCGTACAGTTTACAGGAATTTATGCAAAGACTTAAAATTTTCAGTATGACAACAATCGAATCCATTGCGATAATAAAGATTGTCTTACGGATTGTACGTTTAGTTTCTTTTTCATTATTCATAGTTTTATACCTCTTTCTGTGCTTATATAGTTTTAAAGTAAAAA
>ENA-OQES01000793-OQES01000793.1-human-gut-metagenome-genome-assembly--contig:-NODE-793-length-12694-cov-2.114029_pt1 | contig 12694 bp, 19 predicted proteins | sample MGYA00242798_ERZ504641 | MGnify/ENA primary metagenome ERZ504641 (study PRJEB26092, sample SAMD00036327) | human gut metagenome | host: Homo sapiens | study: EMG produced TPA metagenomics assembly of... | reverse complement strand
TATGTTTTGCAAAAATAGCTGTGAATTTTCTATAATTGCATCTATTATTTATGTTTTTATGATAATGCATAATCTTTTCGTTCTCGCTTTTAACTATTCCATTAGTTCAGGAGGATTTCATACCATTTGAGGAGAAAGATTTGAACAAAGACAAAGAAAAATGTCCAATACGATGCTTACGCCAAATATATCTTATCTCAAAAAGAAGTTTTGGCACGTTCCTAAAATTCACAATTGCAGAATTTCAGGACTTGGAAGCGGAAGTGATCATGGAGCTGATAGAAGGTGAACCGCTTGTATCAAAAGTGAGCACAGAGCCTGGCGAGACAAATCAGACATTCCATGATAAAATTACTGGGAACAATACAGAAAATACAGAATTGGGAGAGGGAACGATATTTTTCGATGTGATCTTCTACGTTAGAATGAAGGATGGTGTCAGCCGCATCATTTAACTTTGCGTTAAATAAGAACTGATGCAGAAAAATTGAATTTTAAGGAATCCATTGTCATGGCTGATATGTTATGGCAGTGGATTTTAAACGAAATCGTTTCATTGTAGCAAAAGAGCTCTCTGTGGAATACACAGGGAGCCTTTTGCATACTTTTTATTTTTTTTGTGCTATCAGCATCGATGACAGACTGAATCTGTTTCATCAGAGTATCATAATTGTCTTGATTATCAATCCCGCCGAGCATCGGATCACCTACAATATTACCATTTCTATCGACCAGTATTGTTGTAGGAAATGCCATGATATCGGACGCGTATTTCCCTGCATCTGAAGAAGAGTCAATGGAAAGATTGCGATATTTAGCACCCTGGCTCTTGAGAAGAGTCTTTGCTTCTTTTATGGCAGTTTTATTTCCATCGAAGGTTTCTGTATTGATGCCTACGACTTCGCCGCCCATTGACTTGATTGCGTCGTTCAATTCGTTAAGTTTAGATAATTCGGCAACACAAGGTTTGCAGCCGGTGAACCAGAAATTGATGACAGTTACTGCATTTTTGGAAAACAGGCTTTCATCAACAGAATTCCCATCATAATCCTGACCAGAGAAATTCTTGAAAGGAGATGCGTCGTTGGAACTGTTTTTCTGATCGGTGTTATCAGATCCTGTATTTTTCTTTTCAATCTCAGCGATCTGTTCCTCGATTTTTCGGATAATTTCAATATCAGCGGTAAGTGTTTTCAGCTCGTCATCTGTAAAAGAGTCTTTGTTTGATTCAACAGTGTCAGCCAGATAATCCGCATAGTTTCCATTTTGATCTGCAGCACTTTTGCTCATCATGCCAAATGCTTTGTTCCATACATCTTCGTGATCTGCGAAGATCTGATTCTCCTGCTGATATAAATTATCTAGTTTAGAGTTGGAATCGTCCGTAGATACGGAACTGGATTCAGTTTTTGTATCCTGCGATTTTTCTGTGCTTGCAGCTTCTTTTCCGCTACATGCTGTAAATAATAATGCTATGCAAAGTGTTAAAATAGAGAGAAATGTTCTTTTTGTTTTCATAAATAATTGCTCCTTAAAATAATAGTAATAAAATTAATAGTTACCGGTTGGTTATGGTTGATTGCTGCTGTTCTTTTTTGGGGCATGTTTTTCCCAGAAACTGATATTGGATCGCATCTTTTGGACAAGCCTTGATGCAAGCCCCGCATCGTATACATTCTGGATGATTTGGAGTCTTGCACACATCAATATCCATTTTACATGCCTTTGAACATTGATTGCATCCGACACATTTGCTGCCTTCAACCTTAATATTAAGAAAGCTGATCTTATTAAATAATGAATAGATCGCTCCAAGAGGACAGATCCATTTACAGAACGGCCTGTAAAACAAAATACTCAACACAACAACTGTAATTAAAATAAGACATTTAAAAGAAAAAGGTGTTCCAAGTGCAGACCTTATAGCGGTATTTTCCAAGTGACAGTGGTATGGCTCCTTCCAAAACACCTTGTGGGCAAAATGTATTTACAGAAGAACGGATCCCCCATTCCTACAGAGTTCGTTACAAACATTGGCAGAAGGATAACGAAAACAATGAGGATCATATATTTCAAGTATCTTAGCAGCTTCAGTCGGGCTGTGGAAAAATTTTTTCCGGGGATTTATGAAGTAAATCCTGAAACCAGCCAAACGGACATAAAAAACCACAGATAAATCTTCCGAGTATCATACCGAGTAGAATGAAAAACCCGGTTATGTAATATGAAAATTTAAATCGGGAGGATCCGACAACCGCCTGAAAAGCTCCAATGGGGCAGGCGCCTGTTGCAGCAGGACAGGAATAGCAGTTTAATCCTGGCACACATACTGTTTTAATCTTGCCCTGATATATTTTTGCCTTTAAAGTAAATTGGGAATATGGATATTGGTAAGTAATGTGGCAATTGCCTGTATCCATCCCCGTATTCTGGCAACTTTTTTTGGATAGTAATTTCGTTTTTTATCCAATTCCAACACACTCCAGACATAATTTTATTGCTTTGCCAAAGACGGCAGCAGCTTCACCTCGGATCACACCATAGCTAATCATGGCTGTACCTGCGATGAATATTACAAATTGAAATATTTTTTTGCACTTCAAGATTTGGTTACTCCTTTCGTTGGTTGTATTTGTTGACCAGCTGACTTCGGTATTATACAATAGTTAGTGTGAAATTTTCGTTAAGAAGCGGGTGGAATGATTTTGAGATTATTAATAGTTGAAGATGAAAAACAAATATGTGATGCGGTTGCGAAAAGTCTGTATGATGCCGGGTACGAGGTGGATACCTGTTATGATAGGGGAAGAGGCATTGGAATACATCCTGACAGAAAATTATGATTTGATTGTTCTGGATCTGAATCTGCCCGGCATGGATGGGATGGAAATCCTAAAAGAACTCAGACAGAGCAATGAGGAGACAAAGGTTCTTATATTATCGGCAAGAGGGCAGATTGCAGATAAAGTCGAAGGGTTGGATGCTGGTGCGAATGATTATATGGAAAAGCCGTTTCATCTACAGGAACTTGAGGCTCGTATCAGAAGTCTGACAAGAAGGAAATTTGTACAAAAGGATGTATGTCTGGAAAGCGGTGATATCATGTTCGACACGATAAAACGTGAGGCATATGCAAAGGAAACAAAGATTTCCCTGACAAGAAGAAAAGAGAACGGGATTCTGGAATATCTGCTTCTTCACCTTGGAAGACCGGTAAGTCAGGAGGAATTGATGGAGCATGTCTGGGATGCATCTGTGGATAGCTTCAGTGGAGCCATCCGGGTGCATATGTCTTCGCTAAGGAGAAAGCTTAAGGCAGTGCTTGGATATGATGCAATTATGAATAAGGTGGGAGAAGGATATAAAATACGAGAGGAGTCTGATTGATGAAAAAAAGTGTCACTGCAGTGGAGACTTACTTGTATAACTACATTGTGTATTGCGATTATATGTGGGTGCCTGACAATGTTTGTCTATGAAAAAATGGTGTGTATTATATGGATTCCCTGCTAAAAGGCTGTTGACGCTCAGGGAGATGACAGCGGAGGTGGTTCGGAAGGAAAATATACATCAGCATACCAGAGGATAAGTGGGATGAGTTCTCAAATGAATTTTTCTGTTCAAGTGTACAATAATAAAGAAGACTACGAAAAGAAACAGTCTGATAGTTTCGGCTTTATTGGCTCTCCTTGGTGGAGTGGCCGCATATTTTATAAGTGGACATGCACTTAAACCAATTCGTGAGTTTTCTGATCAAAATTGAAGAAGTGCAGGCTCAAAACCTGGCAGATTCGGGAATAGAAGAATGTAAGATTAAAGAACTGAATCAGCTTAGTGTTTCGTATAACAAGATGCTTGAACGCCTCTCGGATGCATTTGAGATACAGAGACAATTTACTGCAAATGCAGCACATGAGCTTCGAACTCCATTATCGTTAATGCAGGTACAGCTTGACCTGTATCATTCCACTCAGCATCCGGGCAGTGATGCAGACACCGTACAGATGATAAAGATGTTGACGGAACAAAATGACAGGCTTGGCAAGATGGTAAAAACACTTCTTGACATGAGTGAGCTTCAGACTGTAGGACGGGATGCAAAAAATTATCCTTAATGATCTCGTTGACGAGGTATTGGAAGATTTGGAACCTCTTGCACAGGAAAAGAATATAAAACTTATTGGAAAATATAAAAATATAACGATGATTGGAAGTGATATCCTTATTTATAGGCTGGTATATAATCTTGTTGAGAATGCTATAAAATACAATCATTCAGACGGTCAGGTTACAGTAAATGCATACAAAAACAAAAACATATTTACCTGTCAGTAGAGGATACCGGAAGCGGAATTCCGAAAGAACTCAGGGAACGTGTATTTGAACCATTCTTTCGCGTGGATAAATCCAGAAGCCGAGAGCTTGGTGGTGTAGGACTTGGACTTGCTCTGGTTCATGAGATCGTGAGAGTGCACGATGGCAGTATCAGCATTAAGTCAAACCCTGCAGGTGGAACAATCTTTGAGGTGATTTTTGACCAGAAATCAAAGGAATAGTTATTCAAAAAAGAACGAAAAAAAGATGCTTGTAAATAGGATTGACTCCTAACTGATTACCATATATTATTATATATTGGTAAATATTGCTGAACATTGCAAAACGTTAGTCAGCATTTAGTGTTTTGCAGGTTTTGTAGTACTCCGCGAATTTTGAACCCCAAAAATGCGGCGAAAAAACAGTGAAAAACAGGCAGCAAAAAAAGACCCGGAAAAAAGGGAAATAATTAAAGATTTACGCAAAAAAACAATAAGAAAATTATTGTGCAACATGTACAAAAATACAAGGAGATTTAATGAGAAAGCTTGCGTTAAATGATGAAATATTACTAAAAATAGAGAAACCGGCACGTTATATCGGAAATGAAGTGAACTCGGTCATGAAAGACCCTGCAAAGGTGTCTATTAGATTTGCCATGTGCTTCCCGGATGTGTATGAGATTGGGATGTCGCATCTGGGTATCCAGATCCTTTATGATATGTTCAATAAGCGCGAAGATGTGTGGTGTGAACGTGTCTATTCGCCGTGGACGGATCTCGATCAGATTATGCGAGAGAGAAAGATTCCGTTATTTGCACTGGAGTCCCAGGATCCGGTAAATGGAATTCGATTTTCTTGGAATCACGCTGCAGTATGAGATGTGTTATACCAATATCCTGCAGGTTTTGGATCTGAGCGGCATCCCACTGGCAGCAGAGGAAAGAACGGACGAAGATCCGATCGTGATCGGCGGCGGTCCGTGTACGTATAATCCGGAGCCGTTAGCGGAGTTCTTCGACCTGTTCTATATGGGAGAAGGCGAGACGGTCTATGATGAGCTTCTGGATGCCTATAAGGAGAATAAGAAGCGTGGCGGAACGAGGAAAGAATTTCTGGAGATGGCAGCAGAGATCGAAGGAATCTATGTTCCGGCATTCTATGATGTGACTTATAAAGAAGACGGTACGATTGAAAGCTTCCGTCCAAATAATCCGCATGCAAAAGAAAAGATCAAGAAACAGGTAGTCATGGATATGAGCAGTGCACGTATCCGGAAAAAGCCGGGTCGTTCCGGTTTTATCAAGGCAACACAGGACCGTGTCGTGCTTGAGATTCAGAGAGGATGTATCCGCGGATGCCGTTTCTGCCAGGCGGGAATGTTATACCGCCGACCCGTGAGAAGGATGTAGAAGTATTAAAAGAATATGCATACAAGATGCTGAAGAATACAGGACATGAAGAGATTTCTTTAAGCTCCTTAAGTTCCAGTGATTACAGCCACTTAAGAGAGCTTGTAATGTTCCTGATCGAGAACTTTAAGTCGCAGGGAATCAACATCAGTCTTCCGTCGCTTCGTATTGACGCATTTTCTCTGGATGTGATGGGACAGGTACAGGATATCAGAAAGAGCAGTCTGACATTTGCGCCTGAAGCCGGATCACAGCGTATGCGTAATGTGATCAATAAAGGGCTTACAGAGGATGATATCCTCGGAGGTGCCGGACAGGCGTTCGATGGCGGCTGGAAATAAGGTAAAGCTTTATTTCATGCTTGGACTTCCGACAGAGACGGAAGAAGATATGAGAGCCATTCCGGAACTTGCTGACAGAATCGCCAGACGTTATTACGAGATTCCGAAGGATCAGCGGAATGGAAAGTGTCAGATTACAACGAGTACGTCGTTCTTTATTCCAAAACCATTCACCCCGTTCCAGTGGGCAAGAATGTATACGAATGAAGAATATATTTCAAGAGCAGCGATTGTAAAGCATGCATTTAATGAACAGCTTAACAGAAAGAGCCTGAGATATAACTGGCATGATGCAGAGGTTACTGTGCTGGAGGGTGTCTTTGCAAGAGGGGACAGAAAGACGGCAGCAGTAATTAAAGAAGCGTATCGTCTGGGATGTCTGTATGACTCCTGGAGCGATCAATTTGATAATGAGAAATGGATGCAGGCGTTTGAAAATACAGGCATTGATATCGCATTCTATAATCACAGGGAGCGTCCGCTGGATGAAGTGTTCCCGTGGGATTTCATTGATATCGGTGTAACGAAAGAATTCCTGAAGAGAGAATGGAATCAGGCAATGAATGCCGAAGTAACACCGAACTGCCGTATGAAATGTTCCGGCTGCGGTGTCGCAAAATGGAAAGGAGGTGTCTGTGTTGAAAATAAGAATTAAATTCCGTAAATATGGAGTCATGCGTTTCATCGGACACCTGGACGTGATGCGTTATTTCCAGAAAGCAATCCGGCGCGCAGAGATACCGATCGCATTTACAACCGGATACAGTCCGCATATGATCATGTCGTTTGCGCAGCCGCTTGGAGTTGGCGTGACGAGTGACGGAGAATATTTTGATATCGAGATTACGGAACCGATTTTCTTCCGAGAAGGCGGTTGCCCAGTTAAATGCAGTGATGGTGGAGGGCGTAGAAGTCATAAGCTTCCGCGAAATCTCATCGGATAAGAAAGCAAGCGGTATGACGATTGTGGCTGCAGCAGATTATAAAGTGACATTTCCTGAGACATTCCAGCATGCGGAAGAGATTCGTACACTTCCGGAGAGCTGGAAAGAGAAGGTGGATGCATTTATGGCACAGCCGGAGATCGTTGTGTTAAAGAAGACAAAGCGAAGTGAAAAAGAAGTCGATATCAAACCAATGATCTACAAAATGACTGCATTGGACGATGGCATCTATCTGTACCTTGCAACAGGAAGTGAGCAGAATCTGAAGCCGGATCTGGTGGCAGAAGCGTTCTTAAAATTCGCAGGAGAAGATCCGGAAGAAATACCGGTGCATATCCACCGCATTGATGTGTATGCAAAGAATCCGGAGGCGGCAGAAGGACAGACTGAGTTTATAACACTGGAAGGTCTTGGAAAAGATATTTTATAAAATAAATCCAGAGATCATTTACAGTGATTACTAAAATGATACAGATATAACGGACTTCCATTAATCTGACAGGAGTGATAAAACAATGAGCAAAAAGGAAGTAAAGACAAATGCCATGCGTATGCTGGACCGTGCAAAAGTCTCGTATACATATGAAGAATATGAATGCGATGATTTTACAGACGGTATCCAGACCGCAGACAAACTTGGATATGACCACAAACTGGTCTATAAGACACTTGTAACAACAGGGAAGACGGGAAACCATTATGTATTCGTAATTCCGATCGAAGCAGAGATTGATTTTAAAAAACGGCAGCAAAAGTTGTCGGTGAAAAATTCGCTGGAGATGCTGCATTTAAAAGATCTGACCAAAGTAACCGGATATGTGCGCGGCGGCTGCACGGCGATTGGCATGAAGAAACAGTTTCCTACCGTAATCCAGGAAGATGCAAAAGAGCTGGAATATATGCATGTCAGCGGCGGAAAGCTTGGAATGCAGATCAGGCTTGCACCGTTAGACCTTCAAAAGGTTGCAAAAGCAGAATTTGCAGATGTGATCCGTCCATAACCAGATGTGGTGATGGTGTGCAGAGCATCTGTGTATAGACGAAAAGTATGTATATTTATGCAGTAGTTCTAAAAATCATCCGCTATTCACGTGCATATTAACACATTATTGCATTGAAGTGCGCACGAAAATGAGTAAGATAAATACAGTTACGTTTTTATAGCGGAAGAATATGAATACATTTCAGAAAATACTTGGTTGGAGGAATACGAAAAGTGAAAAAAGTGTTAAAATTTGGTGGTAGTTCGCTTGCAAGTGCCGAGCAGTTTGAAAAAAGTAGGTAACATTATCAGAAAAGAGGAATCCAGAAGATATGTCATTCCATCTGCACCTGGTAAACGTACGCCGGATGATACAAAGGTAACAGATATGTTATACAGCTGTTATGGACAGGCAATTCTTGGAGAAGATGCGGAAAGAGATTTTGAAGAACAGTTAGAGGCAATCAAAGAGAGATATAACAGCATCATCAGAGGATTGAACCTGGATCTGAGCCTGGATGAGGAATTTAAAACAATCCGTACAAACTTCAGCAAGAAAATCGGCAGAGATTATGCGGCTTCCCGTGGAGAGTATCTGAATGGTATCATCATGGCTGCATATCTTGGATATGAATTCATCGATGCTGCAGAAGTAATCGTCTTTGATGAAAATGGTAATTTTGACGGAGATGAGACACACAAGATCCTTTCTGAAAGGCTGGAGAATACAGAGCGTGCAGTTATTCCTGGATTTTATGGTGCAAAGCCAGACGGAAGTATTCAGACATTCTCCCGTGGCGGTTCTGATATCACAGGTTCGATCGTTGCAAAGGCTGTACATGCCGATATGTATGAAAACTGGACAGATGTATCTGGTTTCCTGATCGCTGATCCAAGAATCATCAAGAATCCAAAGCCGATTGATGTGATTACATACAGAGAATTGAGAGAGTTGTCTTACATGGGAGCAACTGTACTTCATGAAGATGCAATCTTCTCGGTACGTAAAGAGGGTATCCCGATCAATATCCGCAATACCAATGCACCGGAAGATAAGGGAACTCTGATCGTAGAAGATACTTGCAGAAAACCTCGTTTTACAATTACAGGTATCGCAGGTAAGAAGGATTTCGCTTCTATCACGATTGAAAAAGCGATGATGAATTCCGAAGTCGGATTCTGCCGCAAGGTTCTGGAGGTGTTTGAAAATAATAATATTTCCATTGAACATATGCCGTCAGGAATTGATACGATGACAATCTTCGTTCACAGAGATGAATTTGAAGAAAAAGAACAGGATGTCATTGCCGGAATCCACAGAGCCGTAGAGCCTGACTTCCTGGAACTGGAATCAGATCTGGCGTTGATCGCTGTTGTGGGAAGAGGTATGCGTGCAACCAGAGGAACTTCCGGACGTATCTTTGCTGCACTCGCACATGCGAATGTCAATGTCAAGATGATCGATCAGGGATCCAGTGAGCTGAATATTATCATTGGTGTCAGAAGTCATGATTTTGATGCCGCAATCAACGCGATTTATGATATTTTCGTAAAAACAATGATTTAGGATCTCGCATAGATAACAAGAAAGATATTTAACTTTGCAAGTAAGAACATTACAATGCTTGTAAATTGTAATTAAGAATTGGGGAGGCTATTATTAGCAATGAATATTATGTTTTTCCTGAAGCCAAAGAGTGAGCTGGCATATATCTATGACTATCACACACTCCGACAGGCTATGGAGATCATGGAATATCACAAGTATTCGTGTGTGCCGATACTGAATAAAGAGGGGAAATATGTCGGCTCGATCACGGAAGGTGATGTCCTGTGGGCATTAAAAAAGCTGGATATCTTTAATATAAAGGAAGCAGAAGATATCAGTATTATGAAGATCAAACGCCGTGTAGACTATCAGTGTGTAACTGCTGAGTCAGACATGGAAGATCTGATCGGCCGTGCGATGGAACAGAATTTTGTACCTGTTATCGACGACCAGGAACATTTTATCGGTATTATTACCAGACGAGACATTATTGGTTACTGTTATGACAGATTGAAAGAATATGGGACACAAGATGATCATTGATTTTCATACACATATGTTTCCAGATAAGATAGCCGGGCGTACGCTCGACTATCTTTCTGGCATTTTTGGAGCAAGTCCGTTTGCGGATGGGACATATACGGGACTTTGTAATTCTATGGGAAAAGGAGCAGTTGATATTTCCATTGCACTTCCGGCTGTGACGAAGGTATCGCAGGTTGCATCGATCAACCGGTTTGCATCTGCGTATACGGAAGGACCTGTCATCTCTTTTGGCGGGATTCATCCGGAATGTGAGAATTATAAAGAGATATTAAAAGAAATAAAGAATCTGGGATTGAAGGGGATTAAGCTGCATCCGGATTATCAGGATATGTCAATTTTTGACAATATCCGCTATGAACGTATTATCGATGCAGCATCAGAACTGGGACTGATCACAGTGGTGCACGCGGGTGTTGATCCTAAAATGTCCGGAGGATGTACACTGTACACCGAAGATGGCAAGAAAGGTTCTGGATGATGTGAAAAACCGGAGAAACTAGTGCTTGCACATATGGGCGGCAATGAAATGTGGGATGATGTGGAACGGTATCTGGTGGGACAGAACGTATACTTTTGATACAGGAGTCATACTGAATACAATGCCGCAGGAACAGTTCTTACGGATCGTACATATGCATGGTGCAGACAGGATTCTGTTTGGAACAGATTCTCCGTGGGCAGATCAGAAGAATTTTGTGGCGTTGTTAGAGCATATGCCACTGACAGAGGAAGAGAAGGCTGCCATCTTTTCAGAAAATGCAAAGAAATTGCTGGGAATATAGCAGCAAGAAGTAAGAAAAGAGGCTGCAAAATATTGATGATACAAAAAATGTGAAAAAAACAAAAAATATTCCGGATACCACTTGCATTTTGGAAAAACGTATGCTATTATCTTCTAGTATGCCGCACAGTGAGGTTGAAGTTCTGCTGAAATTATCAGTCAGACACCGTAACTGGCGAGTAATGATAATAGGAGGTGCCATATGTACGCAATTATAGCAACAGGTGGTAAACAGTACAAAGTAGCCGAAGGCGATATCATTAAAGTAGAGAAACTTGGTGTAGAAGCTGGAGAAACTTTTACATTTGACCAGGTTCTTGCAGTAAGTGACAACGGATTAAAAGTTGGTAACCCGACAGTTGCAGGTGCAACAGTTGAAGCTTCTGTAGTTGAGAACGGTAAAGCTCAAAAAAGTTATCGTTTATAAGTACAAGAGAAAGACTGGATACCATAAGAAAAACGGTCACAGACAGCAGTATACTGCAGTTAAGATTGGAAAAAAATCAACGCTTAATATTGGAGAGCATCCATGATTCATGTAACGATCTTTCAGAACAAGTATAAAGAATGTGTAGGTTTTCAGACGGAAGGACATGCTGAATATGCAGATCCAGGACAGGATATTGTATGTGCCGCTGCTTCTATCCTGGTGATTAACACAATCAATGCAATTGAAGAATTTACGGAAGATGACGCGAGTCTGATTTCGGAAGATGAGATGGGAATGATTTCTTATCATCTGAATCATCCTTCAAAAGATGCACAGCTTTTGCTGAACACAATGATTCTTGGTCTGGAACAGATGGTAGATGATGACAACTATGCAGAATATATTGATTTAACATTCGAGGAGGTGTAACAACCATGATGAAATTAAACCTTCAGTTTTTCGCTCATGAAAAAAGGTGTAGGTTCTACAAAGAACGGTAGAGATTCTGAGTCTAAGAGACTTGGTGCTAAAAGAGCTGACGGACAGTTTGTAAAAGCTGGTAACATTCTTTACAGACAGCGCGGAACAAAGATTCACCCAGGAATCAATGTAGGACGCGGCGGTGACGATACATTATTCGCACTCGTTGATGGCGTTGTAAGATTTGAAAGAAAAGGAAGAGATAAGAAACAGGTTTCTATCTATCCAGTAGCTTAATTATGAGTTGAAAAAGTGCGTTGCAATGATTAACTTCTTTCGGTTATGATGCAGCGCGCTTTTTTTAACTTCCGTTTATTTATATAGATGAAAGGAATACAGTATGTTTGCAGATAGAGCAAGGATATTTATTAGAGCAGGAAAAGGCGGAGACGGTCATGTGAGTTTCCGGCGCGAGAAGTACGTGGCGAATGGCGGCCCAGATGGTGGAGACGGCGGACGCGGCGGAGACGTTATATTTGAAGTCGATGAAGGACTGAATACACTTCAGGATTACAGACATAAACGAAAATTTACAGCAAAAGACGGCGAACAGGGCGGAAAAACGCAGATGCCAATGGTGCAGATGGGGAAAGATATTGTCCTGAAAGTTCCGGAAGGAACGGTTATCAAAGAATAGAATCCGGTAAAGTCATTGCAGATATGTCCGAAGATAATCGCAGACAGATCATCTTAAAAGGTGGTAAGGGTGGTCTTGGTAACCAGCATTTTGCAACTGCAACCATGCAGGTTCCAAAATATGCACAGCCAGGACAGCCGGCGAAAGAATTATATGTAGATCTGGAATTGAAAGTGATCGCGGAATGTAGGACTTGTAGGATTCCCAAAATGTCGGGAAATCTACATTCTTATCACGTGTGACGAATGCACAGCCGAAGATCGCCAATTATCATTTCA
>ENA-OQES01000792-OQES01000792.1-human-gut-metagenome-genome-assembly--contig:-NODE-792-length-12720-cov-2.224728_pt1 | contig 12720 bp, 21 predicted proteins | sample MGYA00242798_ERZ504641 | MGnify/ENA primary metagenome ERZ504641 (study PRJEB26092, sample SAMD00036327) | human gut metagenome | host: Homo sapiens | study: EMG produced TPA metagenomics assembly of... | reverse complement strand
ATAATGCCGCAATGATCGCAATTACCGGTTATTACAAGTATCTGGACAATGATTTTTGCACTATAGACAAGCCCGCTTATTCACGGGTAACTATTTAATATTAAAAAACCGTTTTCAACATGTCAGTAGAAGGTAAATTTTTAAGTAAAGAGATTAACGATTTGTTTTGGAGAGAGGGCCTGACACTCGTTACTGCCGAGAGTTGCACGGCAGGAAGTGTGGCGGCCGCTATTACAGCCGTTGCCGGAAGTTCACAATTCTTTAAAGGTGGAATTATCGCCTATTCCAACGAAATAAAGGAAAGTCTGTTAGGGGTAAACCACGAAACTTTAGAAACTCACGGAGCTGTAAGTGAAGAAACCGTTATCGAAATGGTAAAAGGAGCGATGAAATCGATGAATTCTGATTGTGCTGTAGCAACTTCAGGTATCGCAGGACCCACAGGAGGTACTCCCGACAAGCCGGTAGGTACCATTTGGATTGCTGCCGGATGTAAAGACAAAGTGATTACACTGAAATTGGAAGGCGACGAAGGAAGAAACAAAAACATTGCAAATGCAACCCAAAATGCACTGCAACTGCTTCGAAAGTTGTTCCAAAACGAAGAAAATGAGCAGTAATTGCAGAATTATTTGCAAAAACTCTTGTTTTATACAAATAAAAGTGCTTATTTTGCACTCCGTTTGAAATAAGTATTGGAAAAAAACTATAAAAATAAGATAGCAATGTCGAAGATTTGTCAAATTACCGGAAAGAAAGCCATGATTGGCAACAATGTTTCACACTCTAAGAGAAGAACCAAAAGAACTTTTGATGTGAACTTGTTTACTAAGAAATTCTACTATGTAGAACAAGATTGCTGGATTAGCCTGAACATCTGCGCTAACGGCTTACGTGTGATTAATAAAAAAGGCCTGGATGCAGCGCTGAATGAAGCGGTAACCAAAGGCTATTGTGATTGGAAAAGCATCAAAATTATTGGTTAATTAAAAAGGAGAGATAGACTATGGCAAAGAAGGCTAAAGGTAATAGAGTACAGGTAATCCTTGAATGCACAGAAATGAAGGATAGTGGTATGCCGGGAACTTCTCGTTATATTACAACTAAGAATAGGAAAAAATACCACTGAAAGATTGGAATTGAAGAAATACAATCCGATTTTGAAAAGAGTAACAGTACATAAAGAAATTAAATAATAACAGACCATGGCAAAGAAAACAGTCGCAACCCTTCAGACAGGTAAAGAAGGACGTTCTTATACTAAGGTTATCAAAATGGTTAAGTCTCCGAAAACTGGTGCTTACGTTTTTGACGAACAAATGGTTCCTAACGAAAAAGTACAGGACTTCTTCAAGAAATAATTTATCTTTTGAGATATAAAATGCTAAATAAAAGTTCCTTTCATTTAAATATGAAAGGAACATTTTTTGTGTGAAAGCGAGAATAGTTATATCTTTGTGTCAGAAACTGATAAAAGTAAGTTGTATGGGAATTTTTTAGCTTTTTTCTCAAAGGGAAAAAAAAGAAACATTAGACAAAGGATTGTCTAAGACCAAAGAAAGTGTATTTGGAAAAATAGCACGTGCGGTGGCCGGAAAATCGAAGGTAGATGATGAGGTGCTGGACAATCTGGAAGAAGTGCTTATCACTTCGGATGTAGGCGTTGAAACAACTCTGAATATCATCAAACGCATTGAAGAAAGAGTTGCCAAAGATAAATATGTAAACACTCAGGAACTGAACAAGATTCTCCGTGAAGAGATAGCGGCATTATTGACTGAAAATAACACGGTGGATTCGGATGATTTCACTGTTCCGGAAGGTAAGAAGCCCTATGTCATCATGGTGGTAGGTGTAAACGGTGTGGGTAAAACCACAACCATTGGTAAATTGGCATATCAATTTAAGAAGGCGGGCAAAACCGTCTATTTGGGTGCCGCTGATACATTCCGTGCTGCCGCCGTAGAGCAATTGGATATTTGGGGAGAAAGAGTAGGAGTGCCTGTTATTAAACAGAAAACTGGGATCAGATCCCGCATCTGTAGCTTTTGATACCTTAAGTTCCGCCGTAGCTAATAATGCAGATGTAGTAATCATTGATACCGCAGGCCGTCTTCACAATAAAGTAGGTTTGATGAACGAGCTTACTAAAATCAAGAATGTGATGAAGAAAGTTGTTGCGGACGCACCTCACGAAGTATTATTGGTTTTAGACGGTTCTACCGGTCAAAATGCATTTGAACAAGCCAAACAGTTTACTTGGCGACAGAAGTTACTGCTATGGCAATTACCAAATTGGACGGAACAGCCAAAGGGGGTCGTTGTAATTGGCATCTCAGAGCAGTTCAAGATTCCCGTAAAATATATTGGATTGGGCGAAGGCATTGAAGACATGCAGGTATTCCGCAAAAAAGGAATTTGTAGACTCACTATTTGGAGAGACTGAATAATAAATGAAACGTAACACAATAGATATCATCACCTTAGGGTGTTCCAAAAATCTTAGTAGACTCAGAAAAGCTGATGCGTCAGCTGGAAGCAAACGGTTATAAAGTAACTCACGATTCCGACAAACCGCAAGGAGAAATCGCAGTTATTAATACATGTGGTTTCATCGGTGATGCCAAAGAGGAATCGATCAATATGATATTGGAATTTTGTCAGGCCAAAGAAGAAGGGAAGCTCAAAAAAGCTATATGTGATGGGCTGCCTTTCAGAAAGATATCTAAAGAATTGGCATTGGAAATTCCTCAAGTAGATAAATTCTATGGTAAGTTTAACTGGAATGAGTTGCTGGCAGATTTAGGCAAAGCATACAAGTCGGAATTTGCCATTGAACGGACATTAACCACACCCCATCACTACGCTTATCTGAAAATATCAGAAGGCTGTGACCGTAAATGCTCTTATTGCGCCATTCCTATTATTACAGGACGCCACATTTCACGGCCGATGGAGGAGATTATTGATGAAGTGAAACTACTTGTATCCGAAGGAGTAAAAGAGTTCCAAATTATAGCCCAAGAATTGACTTACTACGGCGTAGATTTATATAAAAGTCAGAAATTGCCCGAACTCATCGAAAGAATCGCCAATGTTCCCGGTGTAGAATGGATACGTTTACACTATGCATATCCGGCCCATTTTCCGGAAGAATTATTCCGTGTTATGCGCGAACACGATAATGTATGCAAATATATGGATATTGCCCTGCAACACATTAGTGACAATATGCTGAATAAAATGCGCCGGCATGTAAGTAAAGCGGAAACCTACGAATTAATCGAAAAAATTTCCGTCGGGAAGTACCCGGTATTCACTTACGTACAACATTAATGGTAGGACATCCCGGTGAGACTGAAGAAGATTTTGAAGAATTAAAAGAATTCGTCAAAAAAAGTACGATTCGACCGGATGGGAGCCTTCGCTTACTCGGAAGAAGAAGGAACATTCGCCGCTAAAGAATACGAAGATTCCATTTCTCATGAAGTGAAACAACAGCGTTTGGATGAATTAATGGCACTTCAGCAGGAAATAGCCGGCGAACTGAGCCAAACGAAAATAGGTAAAGAATTTAAAGTCATTATAGACCGGAAGGAAGGAGATTACTACATAGGCAGAACCCCAGTTTGACTCTCCCGAGGTAGATCCTGAGGTCTTGATAAAAGCTGATGACGAGTACTTAAAAAATAGGTGAATTCTATAAAGTGAAAATAACAGCCGCTGATGATTTCGACCTATACGCCAGCATTTTATAGACCTTTTCCCTTATAAAGTTTGGATAATGTTTGGTTTTTTTACTAATATAGCAACCAAATTAACACTTTAAGCTTTGAATAACAAAGAATTTATATCTGAATTATCACGTAAACTAGGATATACGAATAAAGATACATCACAATTGGTATCCTCAGTCATTGGTGTTATGACCCAGGAATTGCAAGATGGCAACAACATTGCAATCCAGGGATTTGGTACGTTTGAGGTTAAGAAAAAGCTGGAAAGAATTTCTATCAACCCAGCTACTCAACAACGTATGCTGATTCCCCCCAAGTTAGTGCTGACTTACAAACCCAGTGTAACTTTAAAAGAAAAGTTTAAATAAAATAGCCCTTATTTATAATATTATCATGAGCGAGAAAGTAACCATACAAGATATCATCGAACTTTTGGCTGAGAAACACAGCATGACTAAAAAAGATGCTGAAATCTTTGTCAAAGGAATGTTTGAACTGATAGAGGAAGCTTTAGTTACTGAAAAGTATGTAAAGGTTAAAGGACTAGGTACGTTTAAACTTACAGAGGTGGAGAGTCGTGAAAGTGTAAACGTAAACACGGGGGAAAGAATTGAAATACAGGGCCATACAAAAATATCTTTTACTCCGGATTCCAGTATGAAAGATTTAATAAATAAACCATTCGCTCATTTTGAAACGGTTATATTAAATGAAAACACCAAACTGGAAGATACCGAAACAGAAATAGAAGGAGAGGAGGAAGATACCTTTGACGGAAACGCGCCTAAGCCTAAACAAACAATTGCGGCTAAAGAGGTTGAGTTCATAGAAGCGGAAAATACAGAAGATTCTCCAAATGAGAATGCCATTGCCGCTGAAGACACTACTCCGGTTATTGAGGAAACAATTATTGACGAACCTGCACCTTCTGTTGAAATTACAGAGGAAGAGATACAAATTATAGAACCGGAAAAAGAATCGGAAGATATTGTCACTGAAGCAGAAAAGGATATTGTTGCTGAAACAGCTGTTCCCCAAACGGTTTCCCCTTTAGCAGAGACAATAGAAGGAAACGAGGTAACAGACAAACCTCAAGAAGAAGTTATGACTATCGCCGATGCAGCCATACTGGCTGCTCGTAAAGCTTGTGAAGAAAAAACATCCTTGGAAACAATAGCGTCAGAAGAGGCAACCCCGTCAGAGAAAACAGTAATAACTCCTGTTACTTCTGATTTTGAAAAAGAACAGAAGATAGAGGAAACAACAGAGACACAAGAAATCTCAGAAGAGAAAAAGAACAGAGTTTCCCTGGGAGTTATTCTTGCTATCATTTTGATTGCCTGCATTGCAGGTGGCATATATTGGTATTTGCAATCAGATAAAACTTCGGATTTACAATCGCCGGCTACAATAAAAAACACCCAAGAACAATTGGAAGAGGATATTCCTGCAATTCCGGTTAATGACTCATTGATGCAAGGTAAAGATACCGCAAACATATGGACGAATGTTGCCGGAAAAGAGACCATCAGTCAATCACAGCAGACTGTATCTCCTAGTACGGAAAAGAGTTCAGGCGTTGCGACAACCGCAAATGTTGCAAAAGAAACTTTAGCCGATACTGTAGAATATGACATAACAGGGACTAAAACTAATTACACATTACGAGAAGGAGAGAGCCTGGTAAAATTAGCTGTGAAATTCTATGGTACAAAAAAGCTATGGCCCTATATCGTGAAACATAATAAAAACATCATTAAAGATGCCGACAGAGTACCCATAGGGACTACTCTGCGTATTCCTGAACTAACTCCTAAAAAATAAGCCTTCTTGCATTTTGCCTGCTTTCGGCATAAATAAAGCAGGCAAAATACAAGAAGTAAAAAAAACGTGCGTTCAACTGATATTCTCACTCTACAAACCTTATCTTTGTATTTTAAAATTCTTTAGCCCAATAACCTTTAAAAAGTAGAGATGCACTTTACTTTTTTAATAAAAATTAGTTGCCGCTGTTAATTAATTAGCGTAATTTTGGCTGCGTTAAATGAACAAGGCTATTTACAAGCCCGTTATTAGATCAATAAAGAAACAACTAAATAAAAACAAAATTATGGCTGAAGCAATTGACATTCGCGAACTAAACGAACGAATTGAAAGACAAAGTGCGTTCGTAACCAACTTAATGACTGGTATGGACCAGGTTATTGTAGGTCAGAAACATTTGGTAGAATCATTACTTATCGGTTTACTGTCCGATGGTCATATCCTGTTGGAAGGTGTTCCGGGTCTGGCAAAGACTCTGGCGATCAAAACGCTTGCATCTTTGATTGATGCCAAGTACAGCCGAATCCAATTTACTCCGGACTTGCTGCCCGCCGACGTTATCGGTACCATGATTTATAGTCAGAAAGACGAACAATTCATAGCAAAGAAAGGTCCGATTTTTGCAAATTTCGTATTGGCCGATGAAATTAACCGTGCCCCGGCTAAAGTACAGAGTGCTTTGCTGGAAGCCATGCAGGAACGTCAAGTCACACTGAGCAACGGAAACCTTTATGCTACCCGAACCTTTCCTTGTAATGGCTACTCAGAACCCGATTGAACAGGAAGGTACCTATCCGCTTCCCGAAGCCCAGGTAGACCGTTTTATGCTGAAAGTTATTATCGACTATCCGAAACTGGAAGAAGAAAAGAAAATCATCCGCCAAAATATCACCGGAGAGAAAATCGAAGTTCGCCCCATTCTGAAAGCAACAGATATTATGGAAGCCCGTAAAGTGGTGCGCCAAGTCTATCTGGACGAAAAGATAGAGCAATACATCGCTGATATCGTATTCGCAACCCGTTTCCCTGAAAAATATGACTTGAAAGAACTGAAAGACATGATTGGTTTCGGTGGTTCACCGCGTGCATCTATCAATCTGGCATTGGCAGCACGCAGTTATGCGTTCATCAAACGTCGCGGTTACGTGATTCCCGAAGATGTTCGTGCAGTTGCTCACGATGTGCTTCGCCACCGTATCGGCTTGACTTACGAAGCAGAAGCCATGAACATGTCTTCTGATGAAATTGTAAGCAAAATCCTGAATAAAGTGGAAGTACCCTAAGGATTGTGTTCTGAGGCAGTTCTTAATTGCTTGACAGTTAGGAAGAAGACTTGGAAACAAAAGGTTGAGTACAGAGTTCCACATGGGTGGGACCGCCATTCCACCCATGTGGAACTCCCGATTTCATCTATGTGGGACTGCCGTCCCACCTGGGTGAAACACCAAATGCATCCGTTTGGAAAAACCATTCTCGATAGGAGAAAAAACAGAAACCGATGCACCGGATAAATAAACAACATAGTACGAACAGTATGGAAACAAGTGATTTATTAAAACGGGTTCGCCAGATTGAGATCAAGACACGCGGACTTTCGAACAATATCTTTGCCGGACAATATCACTCTGCATTCAAGGGCAAAGGTATGTCATTCTCGGAAGTACGTGAATATCAGTATGGTGACGACGTACGTGACATTGACTGGAACGTAACCGCCCGCTACAACAAACCCTTTGTCAAGGTGTTTGAAGAAGAGCGCGAATTGACGGTTATGCTCTTGATTGATGTTTCGAACAGCTTGGATTTCGGTACGGTGAAGCAGTTGAAGAAGGATATGGTGACCGAGATTGCCGCTACATTGGCATTCTCGGCCATTCAAAATAACGATAAAATCGGAGTTATTTTCTTTTCAGACCGGATTGAGAAATTCATTCCGCCTAAAAAAGGCCGTAAACATATTCTTTATATCATCCGTGAACTGCTTGATTTCAAGCCCGAAAGCAAGCGTACAGATATAAAGATGGCTGTGGAATATCTGACCAACGTAATTTAAAAAACGTTGCACCACCTTTATGATAAGCGACTTTATAGATGAAAACGACTTCCGCAATGCTTTGACCATTGCCAACCGGAAACATGATATCGTAGCTATCCAGGTATACGACCGCCGCATGGCAGAGTTACCTGATGTGGGACTAATGAAAGTACGCGATGCCGAAACCGGCCACGAGCAATGGATTGACACCTCGTCACGAGCTTTGCGTCGCGCACATAATGACTGGTGGATACAGCGTCAGGGAGTATTGAATGAAACATTTACCAAAAGTAATGTGGACTCTGTATCTATCCGCACGGATCAGGATTATGTGAAATCGTTGCTTAACTTATTTGCTAAACGAAATTAAAGAATATGAATATACTGAATACTAGCAAAAAGTTCTTGAAAGCTGGAGTTTGTGCAATTATGCTGATAACAGCCGGACAGGCACAGGCACAGCAGGTTACGGTAGACGCCAGCATTGACTCGCTGCAACTTCTCATTGGCGAACAGGCTAAAGTGAAGCTGGAAATCAGCATGGATGCCAAGCAAAAACTGCAACTTCCGTTCCTGCGCGATACATTGGTAAAAGGAGTGGAGATATTGGATATAGCCAAGCCTGATACTCAGATGCTGAACGATGGAAAACGTATGCTGATAAAACAGGAATATACAATAACCTCTTTTGACTCGGCACTTTACTATCTCCCCCCATTCGAGGTGATGGTAAACGGAGAGCCTTACCGGTCCAAAGCATTGGCCGTAAAAGTATATTCCATTCCGGTAGACACGCTGCATCCCGAACAATTCTTCGGACCGAAGACCGTTCGCGAAGTACCTATCACCTGGGATGACGTATCGGCCATCGTATGGCTTACCTTGCTGATGCTTGCTTTGGGCGGACTGGCTTACTATCTGTTTGTACGCTACAAGGATAACAAGCCTATCATCAAGAAGATCAAGATTGAACCGAAGTTGCCGCCACACCAGCAGGCGTTGAAGGAAATAGAGCGTATCAAGGGAGACAAAACCTTGCGTACAGCCGATCCGAAGACCTATTATACCGAGCTGACGGATGTACTCCGTACTTATATGGAAGAACGATTCGGCTTTAACGCTATGGAGATGACTTCATCCGAAATTATTGATAAGCTACAGGAAATCAACGACAAAGAATCTATCAAGGATTTGATGTATTTGTTCCAGACTGCCGACTTGGTGAAATTCGCCAAACATTCTCCGTTGATGAACGAAAATGATATGAATCTGGTAAACGCAGTAGACTTCATCAATAATACAAAAGTGGAACCAGACCCGAATGCAAAGCCCGAACCTACGGAAATCACCGTGGAGGAAAAGCGAAGCAAACAGGGCAGAATGATTCTGCTGGGCAGCATCAGCATCATTGTTATTGCTATTGTGGTAATTCTGTATAAGGTGCTGAGTGGTGTATATAACCTCTGGTTTTAACAAATAAATACTAGGAACAATGAATTTTTGCAAATATTGAATATCTATTTCTGCTGGTTCTGCTCATACCTTATATAATATGGTACGTCATGAAGCGGAAGAAAACCGAGCCTACGCTTCAGGTTTCTACCACACGCATGTATATGAAGGCACCCAAAAGCTGGAAGATTTACTTGCTGCATGCTCCGTTCGTACTCCGTACGGTGGCTATCATCATGGTAATCCTGATCTTGGCACGCCCTCAGACCACAGACAACTGGCAGAATACCGAAATAGAAGGAATCGACATCATGCTGGCAGTGGACGTTTCTACCAGTATGCTGGCCGAAGACTTGAAACCCAACCGACTGGAAGCTGCCAAACAAGTAGCTTCCGAGTTTATCAACGGCCGCCCCAAATGATAATATCGGTCTGACCATCTTTGCCGGTGAGAGTTTTACCCAATGTCCGCTAACGGTAGACCATGGGGTGTTGCTGAATCTGTTCAACAGCATCAAAGGCGATATCGCCCAGCGCGGACTGATTGAAGATGGTACTGCCATCGGCATGGGCATTGCCAATGCGGTGACCCGTCTGAAGGACAGCAAGGCTAAATCGAAAGTGATTATTCTGCTGACGGATGGTAGCAATAACCGTGGAGATATTTCTCCGCTGACGGCTGCCGAGATAGCCAAACAGTTCGGAATCAGGATCTACACCATCGGTGTCGGTACAAACGGAACTGCTCCTTATCCGATGCAGACCTACGCAGGGACGCAATATGTGAATGTCCCCGTCGAGATAGACGAAAAGACTTTGACCGAGATTGCAGGTACAACGAACGGAAATTATTTCCGTGCCACCAGCAATTCCAAGTTGAAGGAAGTCTATCAGGAGATAGACAAACTGGAGAAAACGAAGTTGAACGTGAAGGAATTTCAGCAAACGCGAAGAAGAATATCAGGTATTCGCCTGGATTGCTTTCTTCTGCATTTTGCTTGAACTCTTTGTTGCGTAACTCAGTATTAAAGAAAATACCTTGAAAAAAAGAAAGTCATGTTTTCGATTTTGCAGATCCCGAACTTTTTTATATTTACTCATCCTATTGCCGATTTTTTGGTGGCGCTGTATTTTGTATTCCAATTATCACCGCCGCCAAAATATTCGCAAATATGGTGATCCGGCATTGCTGAAAGGGCTCATGCCGACTATTTCCAAGTATCGTCCTGACATCAAGTTTTGGCTGACTTTTGCTGCGTTAACATTGGTTATACTGATGTTGGCCCGCCCACAGTTCGGCTCAAAGATGGAAACGGTGAAACGAAGTGGAGTGGAAGCTGTCATTGCCTTGGACATTTCAAACTCCATGCTGGCAGAAGATGTGACTCCCAGTCGTTTGGACAAATCAAAGAAATTGATTTCCAGACTGGTAGATACGTTCAACAATGATAAAGTGGGATTGATTGTTTTTGCAGGTGATGCTTTCACGCAATTGCCCATCACAAGCGATTATGTTTCCGCCAAAATGTTCTTGGAAACCATTAATCCGTCATTGATAACCACACAAGGTACGGATATCGGTGCGGCCATCCGCCTGGCAATGAAGAGGTTTTACTCCGCAAGAAGGAGTGGGACGTGCAATTATTGTCATTACCGATGGTGTAAAATCATGAAGGTGGGGCAGTAGAAGCAGCCCAAGAAGCAGCCGAAAAGGTATGCAGGTATTTGTATTAGGAGTAGGTTCACCGGATGGTTCTCCAATTCCAGCTGAGGACGGTAGCAACAACTTTTCGTCGCGATAAGGATGGAAATGTTATCGTCACCCGCTTGAATGAGCAGATGTGCCAGGAAATAGCCAAGGCTGGCAATGGAATGTATATTCGCGTGGATAATACCAACTCTGCCGAGAAGGTATTGAACAATGAAATCGCCAAACTGTCAAAAGCTGATGTAGAAAGTCAGGTTTATACTGAATTTGATGAACAGTTCCAGGCTTTGGCATGGCTGATGCTTATCCTGCTGGTGGTAGAAATGCTTATTTTGGAACGGAAAAAGTCCGCTTTTTCCAAAAAATTGTCAGACTATTTAAATAAGGAATGCTTATGTTACAAAAAATCCTATATCACTCTGTTATTCTTACTTGTGGCAAGCAGTGCCTTCGCCCAAAAAAGCAGAAAGAGATTATCTGCGCAGCGGAAACAAGCTGTATAACGACAGCTTGTTTATCAAAGCGGAGGTAGATTATCGTAAGGCATTGGAAATTAACCCGAAATCAACAGATGCCATGTTCAATTTTAGGGGAAAATCTCACTCTTGATGCAGCAAAAATGCAAAGGGAAGCGATGGAACAGTTTGAATCTGCTTCTAAGGTAGAGAAAGACAAGGATAAACTGGCACAGATTTATCATAACATGGGAGTTATCCTTCAGTCGTCCAAGCAGTATCCACAGTGTATAGAGGCTTATAAGGAATCTTTACGGAATAACCCGAAAGATGATGAAACTCGTTATAACTTGGCTTTGGCACAAAAGCTGTTGAAAGACCAACAGCAAAATCAAGACCAGAATCAGGATAAGAATCAAGATCAAAAACAAGATCAGAAAGACGACAAAAAGGATCAGAACAAAAACCAGCAGAACAGGATAAGCAAAGACCAACAAAATCAAAATCAGCAGCAACAGCAGCGAAAATAAGGATGAAATGTCCAAGGAAAATGCCCAACAATTATTGAATGCTGTGATGCAAGATGAAAAGAATGTGCAAGACAAAGTTAAAAAACAACTGCAAATTCAAGGAAAGAAGTTGGATAAAGACTGGTAAATTTCTTAATTTTAGGCAAATGAAAAAAATAATTAGATAGCAATGAGGAAAGTAATTCTCTTATTCATATTAATAACATCGGTGCTCGGAGCATGGGCAGACGGAAATGTGACGTTTACCGCTTCTGCGCCTGATGTAGTAGTAAGCGGGGATCAGTTCCGGCTGACTTATACGGTCAACACTCATAAAGTCAGGGATTTTCGTGCACCTAATATCAAGGGGTTCGATGTCTTAATGGGACCAAGCCGTTCACAGCAGAGTAGTACACAGATTATAAATGGTAATGTTACTTCTACCAGCTCCATTACTTTTACTTATAATTTTGATGGCTGATAAAGAAGGAACTTACACTATTCCTGGTGCTACTATTGTGGCAGACGGACAAAACAAAACTTCAAATTCCGTACAAATCAAAGTATTACCGCCTGATCAAACAAATGGTGTTGGAGGTGGAAACAATAGCGGTGGAAGAACTTCTTCACGCAGTCAGGTTGCCGGAAGCAAAATAACCAATCAAGATTTGTTTATTACCGCAACAGCAAGTAAGACTACTGTTTATGAACAGGAAGCCATCTTATTGACATACAAGGTCTATACTTTGGTAAACTTGCGCCAACTGCGTGGTGACATGCCTAAACTAACCAACATTTATGTACAAGAAGTGGAACTTCCCCAACAAAAGACATTCTCTTTGGAACATTATAACGGAAGAAACTATAACACTACTGTGTGGAGTCAGTATGTACTTTTCCCCCAGCAATCGGGAAAAATAGAAATTCCGGCTATTACCTTTGAAGGGGTTATAGCTCAACAAGTTGCCTCAGACGATCCTTTTGATGCTTTCTTTAATGG